>Ga0078894_10003071_pt1 | contig 12635 bp, 6 predicted proteins | sample LauGreSu1BDMLBSD_2_FD_67506 | JGI IMG/M metagenome (GOLD analysis project Ga0078894, IMG submission 67506) | Freshwater lake microbial communities from Lake Michigan, USA - Su13.BD.MLB.SD (version 4) (version 4) | ecosystem: Environmental > Aquatic > Freshwater > Lake | place: Lake Michigan, USA...
GTGCAACGAGTGTTCCCTAAGCTAGTCACACAATTTGGCACCGATGACACGATCACCTATGCCGACGGTAGTACAGAAACCGTAAATAAAGTCCTCGGGCTTAACTACAACGGCTTGATTGTGCCCCTAGTAAAATCGGTCCAGGAAATTAAGGCTGAGAAGGACGCAGAGATCGCTGCACTAAAGGCCGAAAGTGAGGCCAAGGACGTAGCCATCAGGAAACTTCAAGTCGAGTCCGCCCAACTTAGGGCATTTCTATGCAGCCAATTCCCAGATGCGCAGATTTGTCGCTGAGGCGTGGTTGTGGACAAGATTGGAGACAGCTTTTAATTGTCGGAGTCTTTAAGACTTTAGCGGCTGAAAAAACCAGAAATCGGGAGCCTGACCTGAACACAGTTTTCCGATCCAAAAACAGGTGACTTTCTTATGATCTGGCAGAATGCCTTTGAAAATCCTACTCCAAAGACATCCTTTGATTCTTTCCGTATGGCATTACGCGAGGAAATAATTTGATCAACACAACCATAGCCCAGGCGCAAAAGACGGCCCATCCGCACAAACAAGTTGCACTTTAACGGGCCTTTTCACTAGCCTGACCTCGTCCCAAACTAAACGGCGGTATTTATTCCACCATGATCGCACCGGCGAGCGATCCCGAGTTGTTGTTCCACTGATAGATGTCCATCACCGCAAAGTAAAGTCTAGCTGCGCCCTCTGGTACCATCACACGGTGATGTTCGCCGGTGCTAGTCTTGCCATCACCGATGAAAAACACCTGTCCTAAAGCCGGACTTAGGTTGTAGTAGTCGCGTGCTGCCTGGGTTGAGAAGTCAAGAGGTGCTGGTGGTGGCAGCGGCGTGGGATCACTTTCACTAAGAAAAACTCCAATAAGGCTGTTGATCGGCGCTGTAATGTTCGACTTACCGAATGTGGCTCCTTTTTGGTGACTCACGACTTTACCCAAATTCCCGTCGGCGTTCGTTGGTGCATCGAATTGCGAGAAGGTGATGGCTCCGCCTACAGAGAAATAGACTGGTTTACCGACTTTCAAACAGCCGCCCACTGGACTAACCAACACTGGGGCATTGCCAAGAATGCGGTCGGTTGGAGTCTGCGGATCGTACTGGGTGAGGACATAATCAAGGTAGCTACCTGCTGAAGATCCCGCAAAATAAGGGTTGGCAGTAGCAGGCACCAGATAATTCACGCTGCAGGGCTTCACGGTAACGGTGGTTGTTGGCCCCGGATTTGTTGACGTGCCTGGCCCAGGTGGTGTCGCTCCACCCGGCCCTGGACTTGCCGTCGTTCCAGGTCCATTGGTGATTGTTGTAGTGATGTTGATGTCGACTGAAGCCTTGATCTTGATGGTCATCGATGGAGGCATGGCTCCTATCGGAGTAGGGGCTACTCCGGGCTTCGGACTGGAGGTTCCCTCTGGTCGTCGCCAGATGTAAGGCGCAAGGTAATCGCTAATCGAGCGAGGATCATCGGCACGAAGGTTTGGCGTATTGTCATCTCCTGGCGCCGACTCACGCTCCTCGTCCTGAGTCACACCGCCGAGCGTGTCCTTGGCCTTTTTATCAGTAGAGCCGGCCTTGCCTCCTGAGCTAGCCGTCTTGGCATCCAATGTGGCCGATCTAACGTCAGCGTTTTGCGCGGCAAACTCTGCCTTTCCGCAAGCAGTGAATAAAAATAAGACGCCTGATTTGAGCCAAAGCTGACTTCGTCGATCGTTAGAATAGCGCATGTTGTTCCTCCAGCAGTCCGCGCGTCGCAGATGGCTAACCTCGGCCACTCACGACGAGAGTGCTATCGGAGGCTGGGATTTTAAACTTTAGCGAAAAATGAACTTTTTACTTTATGCCTCAGGGAACTTGCCGAGGGCTCTAGGCTTTTTTTCACTTAAACCTGTGCGTCGTTGGGTCAGCTTTCATTGACCAATGCCAGTATCCTGGAGAGCACCTTGCTGTCGTCAGCGATTTGCGTGTGAGGATCAAGCGGTGCACCTGGATAGGTTAGCTTAATATTATCTGCTCCCGTCAGGATACCTGAGTGAAGAAGGCTGGCATCAGTCTGGTAGAAGTTTAACCAATCGGTAGTGCGCTCCGAGATAGCCTGCAAAGAATCTTGCGACAAATCAGCAGGAGCTTGATTACAAGTCGATCTGACTGGATTGCCGATTATGCTGTTGATCACATCAGGCGGTGTGCAAAGTAAGTGACTAATCGGATCGATAGTCGTCAGCGAACGCGGAGGATTTTTGTCTTTAATAGCGTCGGCGATCTGTAAACTCAGCCAGCCTCCGTAGGAATGACCAACGACATGTAGGTCCGGGTCCTCGGTACGGTCAACTAGATCAACAAACTCATCGACAAACTGGCTAATAGGGAGGTTGTTGACCTTACTTGGAGCTTCGGAACTTATAAAGTTAACCTTCCCAGCATCCAACCCGAAACAACTGACAACGTAAACTGGAGCTAACGACTTATCGGCATTCGACTTTGCGTTTATCAACTGCAGGTAACGCACCATACGCGTACCTTCAAGTGGGGCTTCATTGTTACTTCCGCAACTCATGTAGCCGCCAAATAAACCAAGCACCCGCTGCCGCTTCTTGGGCGGCGTATCAGGGACCTGCGTGGCCTGAACGCCAATTTTGGGTGAGCCTGTGCTTTTAACATTCTTTTCGCCGCAGCCCACCAAAGAAGAAGTGAGGAGCGCAACGACAAAGTACGCCGATAATTTTGGACAAGTCGACACCTGGTTTATTCCTCGAAAATAGCGACACCACTACAGTCTATCGGCGATTTCGGTTAAAAACTTTAAAGTTAAAGCCAACTTAAATAATTATTTGTTTATACAAAATAACTTTTTAGTTTATTAACCAAATCAAATTAGCCGGAAGACCCAGCCATGGTGGTCACTAGACTCGTGAAATTGGGCGACAAAGCTCGGCTTGAATCAGGTAGGTCAGGTAGGTTTATCTATTAGGTCCGCCGCCGACCCAAAAGTCAGCGGCAAACCTCGGAGCCCGGAGAAATTTAGGCTTTCTTCTCTTTCTTGCCGCCGCCTTTGGCCTTGGGGGCCGGGGCTACAACGCGTTTTTTCTTCTCTTTTGGAACCTTCGGCGCAGCTTCGCGCTCGGCACGACGTTGTGCCACGTCAGCGAGTACTGCTTGGACTTTGTCTAACGATGCTAGACGATTGGCATATTTGCGTACCAAAGCTTGCAGTTTGCGAAAGGTGACATCCCGCTTAGTTTGCTTCTTGTCCAGTTTCTTGTCGGCCAACAGTTTAGTGCGGGCAGCAAGTTGTTCCTGGGCGTTCTTTAGGTGCTTTTCAATAACCTCACGGCTCTTCGACATGACGGCGGGGTCCTCTCACTATCTAGTTGATGATTACAAACTCTCTCGAAATTCCAGAGAGCCTAGAGTTTTAGCTCATATTGAGTCCCGAGCCAAGCCGTTCTGCTTGACATCTGGCTAGGGATTCTCATCTTTCTATAACGGGCCGTTGGCCACTATGTGAGAAGCTGATCTCGATTCTTAATCTGTGGGAGTAAGGCGCATGAGTCAAATTAGTAAACCTAAGTGGTTATGGTTACTTAACGCGATGCTCGGGGTCGCCCTGAGCGGCGTTGGTCCAGTTGCTATTGCCGAGGGTTACCAGATCCCTCCCCCATCGGGCAGCGGTATCACCGGGGACAACGTCGATGTACTCCAGCGGATGTCGAAGGGGGTGGCCCAAATCGCCAAGCAGTCTAGCCAGGCTGTAGTCTTCGTTTCCGTATATAAAAACGTCCAGAGCATGCCATACGGAATGATTGACCCTTTTGACTTCTTTTTCGGTCCAGGTGGTGGGCGCGGCGGCCAGGGTGGCCCCGGTGGAGGGGGTCAAGGAGGTCAAGGAGGAGGTCCGGGCGGCGGCGGCGGCGGTAAGCCACATCGCGAGAAGCGCGAGGAAGGCGTAGGCTCCGGTTTCTTCATCGATGTCGCTAAAGGCTACGTCATCACCAATAACCACGTGGTGCAAGGCGCCGACGAGATCCAGCTTAAGCTTGCCAACAATGAGACTTACACGGGTAAGGTTGTCGGTCGAGATCCCAACACCGATATTGCCGTCGTCCAAATCAAGAAAGAGGACTTCAACCGCAGTGGCCTAGGATCATTGCAGCTAACCAACTCCGACGACTTGTCGGTTGGAGACTTCGTGATAGCGGTGGGCGCCCCCTTCGGTCTCGAGGCGAGCCTCTCCTTCGGTGTGGTGTCAGCTCTCAGTCGAGGCAGTCTCGGGATCGCTAATATCGGTAACTTCATCCAGACCGACGCCGCCATAAATCCCGGCAACAGTGGCGGCCCTCTGATCGACATGCGCGGCAAATGCGTCGGTATGAACACAGCTATTTATTCCCGCTCAGGTGCCTACAACGGCATCGGCTTCGCCGTACCAGCATCCATGGTGAGAACCGTTGCCGAGCAGCTAATCAATAATGGACACGTGAGACGCGGCTACCTTGGTGTCTATCTGCAGCCGCTCGATGACGAGATGATCACGAGCCTCAATTTGCCAGAGGGTGTACACGGTGGTGGACTCGTAAGCCGCCTGATGCCGGGCGGACCAGCCGCCAAGGCCGGGCTTGAGACAGGTGACGTGATCGTCGAGGTCAACGGTCAGGTTATCAAGTCCCACTCGGAAGTCACAACAGCGATTGGTCTCATGAAACCAGGAACCAAAGCCAATCTCACTGTCTTCCGCGACGGTAAGAAAAAGACGCTCACAGTGACGGTATCGCAGCACCCCGAGGACCGCGGCGGTGCCGGCGGGAAAGATGACGACGAAGACGGCGAAGATGGAGCGGCCGCCGGTCCACAAGTCTTCGGTATGACGATTGCCCCGTGGAGTAAATCGTTACAGGATCGCTACAATCTAGAATCTAAAGGAGGCGTCGTAATCACCCAGGTGAGTCCGGACAGTGCCGCCGAAAGAGCGGGACTGCGTCCAGGGGACTTAATCCTTAAGGTCGATGGCCGCAAAGTTGAGGGAGTCGACACGGTCCGTAAGGCAGCCAAAGGTAAAAACCGCCTCCTGGTCTGGATCGAGCGGGCGGGTGAATATTACTTCGTCAATCTCAGATCCTAACTTCGCCGCCGAGCTAACCACTGGGATTTTAAGGTCTTTCTAAAACACCCATAAATCCCAGTGGCATTAGTTAGTTAGTTCTATCCGCAGGAAAAAAATCTCAATCCTTTCAGGGCGCGATTCAACTATTGCGCCAAAGTGTCGATAAGCTCTCTGGGAAACCGGGTTTTGCGGTTTCTGAGGGAAGCAATATGCAACTAAAGAAGACATGGCCCCGCTTAAGTGCGGCTGCTTTGGCAGCTGCCTTAGTGTCTTCTTGTAGTTCGAAAAACGGACTCTCGGGCTACTCTATCGGCAGTTCCAAATTGCCGATCTGTAGTGGTACCGAAAGCGCCGATGCAACCTCTAACACCAGCGCCAAAAAATGCGTCACTGACGACAGCCTCTCGCGGAGCGCAGTCGTCTATGTCGACGCCCTAACCGGCCTTCCGACCTGCGATGCCACGCGCAAAGGCGCCATGTACTATGTTTCGCAAAATAAAACATTGCAGAGCTGCGACGGAAGTAAATGGCAGATTATTAACGCTCAGGGTGTTGCAGGACCACAGGGTGAAAAAGGCGCCAAGGGTGAAGCAGGAACCCCCGCACCGACATCGATAGCCAACTACTACACCGAGACGGGTTCTGTCTCCACAGTGGTGGAAAGTGCGAAGACGATTGCGAGGACCGTGACGAAGTTCTGGACGGCTAAGAACGGAAGTCTGATTAAGACGTGCACCAACGATTCCTGGTCGGTGTCCACCGGAGTGGCTAACGGGTACAAAGCATTTACACGCACCTACGGTGATAGCCTGTGCGGCGACATGACGACGGAGTCGCTCGCTTGCAACCATGGCTACGCCTCGGTTGGGGGCGAGTGTAAAGCAGTTTGCAGCTCAACCAATTTGGCTGCATGTAGCACTATCGACGCCTGCCTGAACTCCGATATGAGCTGGGTTGGTGACCGCTGTGTCGGTACGTGTAGCGCTTCGAATCTACTTGCCTGTAATTCACTGGCTAAGTGCCAAGGCGTTGGCGGAAGCGGACCTGGAGTGTGGATTGGTAGCCAATGCAGCTCGCTATGTCCAGCTGGTCAGACGCCGACATCGAGAGGTTGTGAGGCCGCGACTGTCTGTACCGCGACTCAGCAGGTGTCGGACAACCTATGCGTTGACACCAGTTTTGCCGTGCAAGGGGGTAACCTCTGCGGCAAGTATACTAAACCGATTAAACTTGATAGCGGCTACCATCTCGTCAACTGCGATGTCGAATTCCAAGATGCTGTCACTATCGAGCCTGGTGCCGTCATAGCAGTCGATGGCGCTTGGACGATCAGGTTTGCCAAGACTCTTTATGCAATTGGCACAGCCGATCTACCGATCACTTTTGAGGCCTCGCTGCGTAACCCTGCCGGTAAGTGGCTGGGGCTCACCATCGGTAATAGTCACGGCTACGTCAACCAGAGTCCATTCTCTGTAACTGGGACATACAACTTCGGCACCAAGGTCGCCTACCTTACGGTTAAGAATCTAGCTGAGAAAGCGAATAGCGGCGCCCTAACACTCTCCGGCTACATCACCAACCTGCAAGCCACTGCCAATTCGTCAGCAGTCACCCTAGGCACAACGGATGCGCCCCTATACCTTGAAAACTCGACCGTGACGGGCGACACGATCGGTGTACAGATGGGCGGAACTCCGGCTACAGCGATCCTAGCCAATACGCTAACAGCATCTACCGAATTCTCGCCGACAGCTGGGATCGTCGCACGAAATACTATTACGGCCCCTAATACCCAACTGTCTGCTGGTTCTCCTGGCCTACTTCTCTTCAATACGATAACCGGCAATCTTTCGTGCTCGAGTGCCAACACCGTATCGGTTGCGCAAGTTTACGGTAACGCAGTGTCTGGAACTACGTCACTTACCTCATGCGGAAACAAGGCAAGCAACGCGAGCACTCTCTCGACCGACACCTGGGCCTTCGCCGACGACGGCACATTGGGCCGCAGCACAAGTGCAGTAACCAATCGCCAGGTCCCACTCACTGCGCTTATAATGAACTCTTCCGGCTGGGTGACGAATGCCACTGTGACGCTCGAGCTAACTACTGTGCTCGATGGCACCACTGCTCCCGTAAATTTACAGCCTGGATACAACCCTACAGTCCTGATCGGGCTGGCGGGCACCTACACATCCAAAGTCAAGCAGGTTACGGGCCTCGACAGCCTACTTGGAAACGTTTCTCGTACCGTATCTGTCAATTCCCAGGGTAACGGACCAATAGTCCGGACGGTAGGCGCAATCACCAACACACCGACTTGGATGTGGACCAGCTCGGCCGGCGTCACAGGGCGTACGTTTCGCTACAAATTAAACGATCCAAACTTTATGACTACATCGACTGAGACCAAGCTCCTCAGTTATACCGCACCAGCGGCCTTGCTAGAGGGCGTGCATACCTTTTATGTCCAAGAAAAAGACGATAACGGCAATTGGAGCGACGCTACAGCTAGCAGCATACTTCTAGATAAAACGGTTCCCAACACCCCGACTCCACCAACTGGGCCATCACCGTTTACCAACTCAGCGACAGTTGCCTTTAATTGGACCAACCCAGGAGACAACGCCGAAGGCAGTGGAGTAGCGTCCTACAACGTACAGATTGGGACCACGGCAGGATCATCAAATGTGTTTAGTGGCAACGTCCGCGGACTGTCAAAAACCATCACAGGTGTCGACCGTGGTGTCTACTATGCACGGGTACAGACTGTTGACTATGGCGGTAACGTGTCTCCCTATTCAGGTAGCTCAGCTTCTGTGACGATTGACCTTTTGGCACCGAATACTCCCGATGCACCAACCGCACCTAGCTCGCTTTCTAATAGCGATAGCCTAACGTTTACTTGGTCTAGTCCTGGCGACAATCTTGGCGGCTCAGGGATTGCCTCCTACAACGTACAAATCGGAACTACTCCCGGCGGCAGCGACGTCTTTAACGGTAACGTAGTCGGTGCGACTTCAAAGACAGTTGCTGTTACGAACGGCAATATTTATTATGCACGCGTACAGGCCGTGGATAGCGCAGGCAATACTTCAGTTTGGTCGGCTAACTCAAACAGCGTGACAGTTGATTTGGTCGCGCCAAATCAGCCAGAACCACCAACTGCCACTAGTTACAGTACTCGGATCACTCGCTTCACTTTCACTTGGACAGCTCCTTCAGATAACCCCGGTGGCACAGGGGTATATCGTTATAACGTTCGCATCGGCACTACGCCTGGTGGCGTAGACATCTATAACGGGAGCGAAACAGGCCTGACTAAAGAGGTGTTTGGAATCAACGGTGTGGTTTATTACGCTTCGGTGCAGGCAGTCGACAGGGCCGGCAACGTGTCAACGTTCTCGCCTAGTTCCCAAGCTGTTATCGTCGACACCACATCACCGCCGCAACCTGCTGCACCGACCACACCTAACTCGCTCACAAACTCGGGTAGTGTGACATTTTATTGGAATACTGCTGCCGACAACACTAACGGCTCAGGGATTGCCTCCTACAATTTGCAGGTAGGCACCAGTCCAGGGGCATCAGACGTGTTCAATGGAAACGTCACTACGCTTGAACGCACAGTGACTCTTACGAACGCGCCCTCTTACTACGCCCGAATTCAGGCAGTTGATAGAGCTGGCAACCTTTCAGCCTTTTCGCCGAGTTCCACAGCCGTATCAGTGGACCTGACACCCCCCACTGTCGGCGGTGGGGGTATCATTACCGTATCCAATGTTACGAGTTCGACACTCAATTTGAACTGGACTATTGGCTCTGATAACGCATCGCTCCAAACAAATTTGCGCTATCTGGTTTATTACTCATCAACAGATAATATCGACACCCTCGCTAATATCCAGGCAAACGGCACCCCTTTTGGCGCGTGGACAACTAATATAAACTCGGCAACTGTGACCAGCTTGACGCCTAATTCATCGTACTTTTTCAATATACTTGTTGAAGATCAGGCCGGTAATCGCACGGCCTATCAATCTGTAAATGGTGACACAAGTATGTCCACCCCTTGGACGTGGACTAAAGGAAGCAACACTGGCGAAGGGAACCCAATTTACGGGATCCTTAATGTCGGCTCGTCGTCAAATACACCAGGTGCACGTAAGCAAGGTGTCAGCTGGACTGATGGCTCCGGTGGCCTATGGTTATTCGGTGGCGCACTCACCAGTGGTGGCTCAACCAGCTACTACAATGACCTTTGGAAGTATGACGGCACTAACTGGATTTGGCGCGGTGGCAGCCAAAGTCCCAATCAAGGTGGCACCTACGGCTCCATGGGCGTTGGTAATACTGTTAACGTACCGGGAGCTCGTATTGGCGCAGTTTCCTGGACTGACTCAACCAACAGACTTTGGCTTTTTGGTGGCTACGGCTACTCTGCAAACGGCAGCCTCGGCTACCTTAATGACCTTTGGAAATTTGACGGCACACAGTGGACCTGGGTAGCCGGGAGTAATAGCGTCAATACTGTTGGCACTTATGGCAGCAGGGGTGTAGCCCATGTCACCAACGTGCCGGGCGCTCGTCAAGGCAGCGTTGCATGGATCAACAGCAGCAACGAACTATGGTTATTCGGCGGCACTGGCTTTGATAGCGGCGGAAATACGGTCTTCTTTAATGACCTATGGAAGTTTGACGGCAACGACTGGATATGGGTATCCGGCAGCGATAATTCCAATCAGGCTGGTGCCTACGGCACAAAGGGTATAGGTTCAAGCGCTAATGCACCAGGCGCCCGTCACAGCAGCGTTGCTTGGGTCAATAGCGCTGGGCACCTTTTCTTGTACGGTGGCTACGGCTACGACATCAATGGAGTACACGGTAAACTTAACGATCTCTGGAAGTTCACCGGTGGAAGTTGGACCTGGATATCAGGTGGTGCAACGCGCAACAATCCAGGCATCTACGGCCAAAAAGGCCTCGCAATGGCAACCAATCTTCCAGGTGCTCGAGATGGCGCTATCTCCTGGGCAGACAGCTCTGGCTATTTCTGGCTATTTGGTGGTTCTGGCTTTGACAACAATAGCGTCAACGGTGTGCTCAACGATCTCTGGCGCTTTGACGGCACCAATTGGACTTGGATTTCGGGTAGTACATCAGTAAATCAACTCGGCATCTACGGCGTCCAAGGTTCGGCTGGGTCGCTTAATGTTCCGGGATCGCGCAATCAAGGCTTAGCCTGGATCGATGGGTCCAATACGCTGTGGCTGTTCGGCGGCTTTGGCTACGACCAAGCAGGCAACATCGTCCACATGAACGATCTGTGGAAGGGCAAGCCATAGTTACCTTGTAATCACGAAAAAACCAGGTTTTCCTAAACTTTTCCGGCCTATTACCGATAGGAGTTAAACAAGACAAAAGCGGTCAATAGGTTGGAGTTAGGATGCAAAAGAATACTAAACCTGGTCTCGATGATTTGCTAGTAAAGCTCTTGCAGCCACTCTACCGTCTTGGCCAGCCACATGTTGAAGGTCTTGAGCATATCGACCGTGCTCGCCCTGCACTTATCGTCGCTAATCACACGACACTCGGCGTACTGGACGTACCGTTTTTCTATATAGCTATCAGGGAGAAGTCTGGTGTGCGTTTACGTGCACTCGCACACAAATTCGGTTTCAAGACACCCGTGACTAAAGCTATTTTGCAGAGTATGGGCGCTGTTGAAGGCACCCGCGAGAATTGTAATCAACTCATGGAAGCCGGCGAACACATACTGGTCTTTCCTGGTGGCGGTCGCGAAGTCAGTAAGACCAAAGGCCAGAAGTATCAACTGCTTTGGCAGGAGCGCATGGGTTTTGTCAAAATGGCTGTAGAACACGGCTATCCGATCATCCCTCTCGCCTCGGTTGGTGCCGAGGAATGCTACGACATTCGATTTGATCGTAATGATCTCTTAAAAACGCCGCTAGGGCCGTGGATCAAACGCATCGCAGATAAATTGGACCACGTGATCAAATTCGACGAAATCCCACCCCTACTGGTGACGGGCTGGGGAGGCACTCTGCTGCCACGTCCAGAGCGTTTTTATTTTAAGTTTATGCCACCCGTCGAAACAGCGCACGTATCACCGGAAGACGAGTTAGGGTGCCACCAGATCAAAGCTGCAACTAAGTTAGCTATCGAAACTGGTATCAATGATTTGTTATCATTTCGAGAGACTGACCCGCTACGCAATCCACTTGCGGCAAGGTTACGTTCCCTTAAATAACCTAGCTAGAGGATCAAATGGCGGCGATACTGGTAAAGCGCTCTTTGGGGTGGCTCAGTTTAGGCTACTTAAGCGCCATGGCTAGTCCCGTTGGGGCATACCCCCTAATTGGTAACGTTAGATCCGTGCAAAGTACACCGTTCGGAGCTCAGGCCAATCCCGCTAATTATGGTTTTGCCCCGGAGTCTCAGGCGCAAGGTTCGGCTGCCATCAGAACCTCGTCAGCGAAATTTAGAGTACCAGGATTAGATACTCTGAAGAAAGAAACGACAGGCCTATCGTTAAGCGATATACCAAGTCAAATACTGAAGTTGACGCCCCAACTTGGGGTGAGCCTGCTGCCCTTTTACCTACCGACGTCGGTCGGTGCCAAGGTGGAAAACATACCGATCTTATTTCTGAATCAAGTAAACCGATTCGACGCCGACGTTAAACTCAAATCTGTGGCGTTCCTAAACGCTGGTGCAGGCATAAAACTTGGCCAAATGGGATTCGGTGGACAGGTCACCTATGTAAACGCCTCTGGTGACATTGCTATCCGGGCCAGTGGCGCCTCGACAGACCTCGCTAATATCTCGTTTCAAAACTTTTCGGCGTTGGCCGTGAAACTGGGTCTTCGGCTCGATGTAATCCCAAGACACCTGACGGTAGGCCTCGCTACCAATGCCTTCACTCAGCAAAAAATCGGGGCCATTTCAATTAGCTCGCCCCTTACTAGTGCGCTTCCTGGTGCCCCGGAGGCTGAAACCGCTGGTGGTCAAAGTGGCCTTACAGGTCAGGAGGAATTAATGACTCCGGCCGCTACGTCCTTTGATCAATTTCTCTTCGGTTGGGGTATTGCGGTGGGCCCAGTCATGGGATTTGCGGATTTTGATTATAAACGCAAACCTGCCAATACCAAGGTACTTTCCCTCAGTAAATTCAAGATTACAGATGCCGACATGACCGACTCCATAGCATTTCGCGGTGGCGGTAAATTTCGTCTGCCGCGCCTGCTCCCGACCAACATGATCGCGAACCTGCGTCTTGTGGGCGGAATTCAGTACGAACCTTCGGATATGGGCCCAGGCCAAGCTGGGCCCACTGGGCAAGCAGGGATCAGCCCACTTATGCTTGTGCCAACCAATTTTGGTGAGGGCATTTTGAGTACGCTCAGTGATGCAAGCGGGCTCCTGCCTACGGGTTTTGGTGGCAAAATTCCATTTAAAGCAATAAGCGGCGGTATTGAATTCGAGGCTTTAAGACG
>Ga0078894_10003073_pt1 | contig 12629 bp, 13 predicted proteins | sample LauGreSu1BDMLBSD_2_FD_67506 | JGI IMG/M metagenome (GOLD analysis project Ga0078894, IMG submission 67506) | Freshwater lake microbial communities from Lake Michigan, USA - Su13.BD.MLB.SD (version 4) (version 4) | ecosystem: Environmental > Aquatic > Freshwater > Lake | place: Lake Michigan...
TGGTCTTCTTTAATCGTAGGGCGTTTATCATTCGCATTCATGAGATTTACTAACCATATGATTTCCTTATAGTTGTTATACATGGGGGTGGCGGATAATAGTAATAAGCGTAACCCATCACTATGTTTGGCTACGTCCATTAACAACATAGCGATCCGTTTGTTTTTGTTATCATCGGTATTACGAATATTATGTACTTCATCAATAATGACTAATCTATTATTGAATACTTTTTGTATTTTTTTAATGCGCATTTTTACGGGATCTACCCCGGAATCTTCTGGAACATTCGTGTGTCTTTCAATATAATTGGCAAATTCAGTATAACCCATGAAAGAATAATAATTATTCATAATTGCATTCATTTGAGAAATCACCTTTTCTTTCGGAATATCGGTAAGATTTGTTGGGTTAATTTCTCTTAATAATGCTTCGCCAATACAGGTATTTAAACTCCATAACCCGTTCTCTTGTTTTAATTTGGTTTCATCAAAAAATTGGGTACGGAAATTGTTTTGTACGTTAGGAGAGGCTATTATAAGTATTTTATGAGTAACGCCTACTTGTTTCATATAGGAACGCATTTCTTCGGCAATACCAATTGCACTACATGTTTTACCTGTACCTAACCCGTGATATAATAATAAACTATTATAGGGTGTGTTGAGTGATAAGAAATTTTTGACAAACAATTGATGTGATGATAATTCAAAATCGGTATTACATAATTTGTTGGAGAATGTTTTAATATCGCGGATTTTACCGTCATATTTTGTATCATTGAATTCTTTACGTAATGCGATTTTTTCATTGAAACTGGGATCATCCAATGTTGGTAGCAGGGAAACCAAGGTTTCCCCTGCGACCCCTTCCTTTTCTTCCTCGGACACACCCTCCCTTTCTGATAATACGTCTGTTGTTGGTTCTTCTATGAATTGGTTGTCTTCTACTTCTATTGTTGGTTCTTCTACGAATGGTTGATCTTCTATTACTGGTACAGGTTCTTCTAATGTTGGTTCTTGTACGATAGGTTGTTCTTGAACTGGTGTTGGGGGTACTGGCGTTGGTTCTTGTATGATTGGTTGTTCTTGAACTGTTGTTGGTGGCACAGGTGTTGGTTGTTGTGGTTCCCCTTGTACTTGTAGTAATCCTCTTAATCTAATAATCTCTTCTATTAATTTTGCTGATGTATTAAATTTACCACTACTCTTTTTTCCAGTAGGCTCATTCGTAAGAATAGAAAGTGTATCACGTAATTCCTGTCCGGTCATTTCTAATAAGTCCGAATTATCATTAATAATGACTTGTCTATTTGTTTTGAATGTAGCAATTGCAGGATTTACTATAGCATTATATAGTGGATCGGGTGAATTCGCATTCACATTTACCGGGTGAAAATCTCCTATATTAGATACAACATTTGATACTATATTATTCACATTTGATGAAATACGATTCATTCCTGACGATATACTATTCACAATAGGATTATTTGTAATTTGTTGAATGATATTTTCTGGATTGACATTGTCTTTTTTCCTTCTGGTTTTTTTCGCTTTTTTTGATTCACATTCACCAGTTTTAGGATTACGGCGCATTCCATCCGGACAATAATTTTTTTTGGTTGACATGTTATAAATAAATATATATGTATTTAAAATATACTTATATATTTTTATTTTGTTTCTTATGAAAAAAATAATCTATATTTTGTTAAACAATTATTCACATTGCCAATTAATCGTTTTTTTTCTAAATTATAAGGTCTAATCATTTCCAAACATTTTTCATAGGACATCCATTCCATTTTACTAACTTCGGATAGTTCATATTTATCTAACAATATACTATCATCGTATGGCATATAGGCTACAAAATATTTATGTTTATACGATTTATAATTAGAACCGGTAAATATTTCTTCAAAGGGTAATATATTTTGTATATTTTTTAATTTTTTTTGATGAATGCCAGTTTCCTCGCTAAATTCACGTACAGCACATTCATAATCTTTTTCCAAATAATTTCTACGACCTTTTGGAAATCCCCATTCTGGTTCTTCCCATATATCATAATCATTACTTTCATTTACCAGTCTTTCCAATGTATAAACCGTATCTTTATTATATATTCCTTTTTTTAGAGAGTTGAATTTATCACGTGATACGATTTCTTCGACTTTATATTGGTTTGATATGATTTCACTTTTCCAAATATCTTTCCATAATCGGTCAAAATCCAACGTGCACAGTCGTTCCTTTTCTTCGGATGTCATTTGTTTAATCATATTCATGATATATTCTTTATTATAAACTGAATATTTACCTCTCATGAAATCTAAATATCCTAATGTATCCTTACGCCGAATCATCAAATATTCTATATTCGTAACATTATACCGAAATACAATGATTCCGATACTTGTAATAGGCATTTTACATTGATGATACAAATGCCCCTGTTTTCCACAATTATTACAATAATTATCAGTCATTTTTATTATTCGGTTGTATTAATCTATTATAATCACATATCTTTATATATTTATAAAAAGAATGCTATTTGATTCAAATGTATGGGGTCCGCATTATTGGTTTTTTTTACATACGGTAGCACATTCTTATCCCGAACATCCCAATGATGTAACCAAACGCAAATATTATGATTTAATACAAAATATGCCGCTATTTATACCTTTACCTGAAATGGGAAATAAATTTAGCCAAATGTTAGATAAATACCCAGTAAAACCTTATTTAGATAACCGTGATTCGTTTGTTCGTTGGGTCCATTTTATACATAACAAATTTAATTATCTATTGGGAAAGGAAGAACTGAGTTTACAAACCGGTTTAGATAAATATTATGCGGAATATAAACCCAAACCGATTTATTTATCCGAACAAATAAATATTCGAAAACACATAATACATATTTTCATTATATTATTACTCGTGTTTCTAATATATGTATGTTATGATAGTTAGATAAATCCGCCAAAAAGAAAAATCTAAGGATATATAAAGTATGAGATTTGAAATAATATTGTTTTTAATTGCCGGATTCATTATGGCGAATATTTATACGGATGGTAAATATCTGAAAATCGCATTATCATGGAAAAAATATTATCAAATGGCAGGTGTTGCCATTGGCGCATTAATGATATATTGGGTAATTCGTAGAAGACCCGCCCAAGCCCGAGAAATGTTATCCGCATCAAATGATTATTTAAAATATTTACCAGTAGATAAAAACGCCTCCAGTATCATATCACCTATATTGGATTTCACCACCAAACAAAATATTTTAGCCGATCAATATTGGGGAAGTTATAGTCAGCAAGAAGGCGGATATAATTATCCAGTGGTACCCATGAGACAACAACAATCAGAAAAGCGTATTTTAACTTCTGGAAAACAGCCAACCAAACGTTCGGTAAGCGAAACAAAGAAAAAATACGTAGCATCCAGTCAAAATTGGAAATGTGGCGGATGTGGAAAGCAATTAACCGCCTGGTTTGAAGTAGACCACAAAGTAAGATTAGAATATGGTGGATCAAATGAAGTTAGTAATTTAGTCGCATTGTGTCGTGAATGTCATGGTGAAAAAACAACTATGGAAAACCTTTAGGTAATTTCAAAGGTGTAAGAAATAAAATTTTATATGTCTATATCTTATTATAATAAGATATAAAGATGAATTTACCCATTCCTAATTTTATGTTGAATATAGCATTTTTCATAATAATATCGGTTGTTACATTCATGTTTTTTAAATTTAATAACAATATACAAAAATTCTCTATTACAAATTATTTATATTTATTTTTTGTTATTATCATACCATTTATATTATTTTATCTATTCTCAAAAGCAAATGATAATGGGTCTTCTACTCCAATACAATTTAAATCTATGTTGTTTTCGGGCATATTTATTATGTTGATTATAGTTGGTTGTAGTTATCTATATTCAAAAGTAACCATGCAAAATATTGTAATGGCGACTTATGTATTAGCCATCACACTAGGTATTATTATTTTATTATCACTATCGATTTTATTTACTATAATTAGTACACATTTAAGATCATATACCGGGTGGACTGGAATATTTATTAGATTACTCTTCTACATACCTTGTCTATTCATCGATTTTACGGAATATATGAAACAGCAATTTAAAATAACTACGAATACAACATATATTCTTTTTATAACAGAATTAGTATTTATCATATTCTATTTATATTTTCCAAAATTGGCAAATAAAGTATTAAGTGGAACAAATGGTAAGCCTATATTATCCGATAGTCGGTTCTTAACAAATGAATATAGAATATCGGCGAGTGAACTTATGATAAAAGATAATAAAAAACAAAATGATACAGAGTCAAAAAAAACATATCGCGAAGATTTTGCGATTTCTATGTGGACATATATTGATCCACAACCTAATAATTATAGTGCATATACTGGTGAAAGTAATGTATTTACATTCGCGGATAATACCCCTCGAATTACTTATTATAACAAACCCGATGATGTAAATAATAGAAATAAATTAGTATTTTATTACAAAGATGATAAGTTTACAATAGCAAATGAACCACAAAAATGGACGAATATTTTATTAAATTATTCATCGAATACTTTAGATATATTCATAAATGGTGAACTAAAGAGAACCTTTACTATCACAGAACCAAATAATTATGATACACTCAATGAAATTATTATTGGTAGTAGTAATGGTTTAGACGGAGCAATATGTAATATATCTTTCTTTAATAAAACCCTTTCCAAATTTGAAATCAATAACAATTATAAGTTATTAATGAATAAAAATCCTCCAGTAAGTGAATTTTAATTCTTCAAAGGTGTAAAAAAATAAAAAAATATTATAACATACTATAGTATATTATAAAATGAATTACGTTGTTATTATTTTAGGAATAATTATAGTGTTTTTATTGTATTACATATACGTTTGGATGAATTCTGCAAAAACGATAAAAACCTCTGCCAGTTTGAATGAAACAAACCCAGCGATTGGATCCTTAAAAGATCCAAGTACTTTGAATTATTCTTATGGTGTTTGGTTGTATGTGAATACATGGGATAACTCCATAGATAAAAATATAATAAGTCGCAGTAATAATTTTACTCTATATTTAGATAAAACTACTCCTACTTTGTACTGTGATATAACATTGACTGATTCTACCGTACAAAAAATCACTGTTACAAACAATTTCCCTCTACAAAAATGGGTATATATCATTTTTAGTTCCGATAGTCAAATCGTCGATTTTTATTTGAATGGTAAATTAGTCATTTCACAAAAACTAACAAATATGCCAAAAGTACCATCTGATGCGACTACCAGTCCATTATTATTAGGTGGCACAAATATATGGGACGCAAGAGTTGCGAATTTAATTAGAGTAACTCATCCAATGTCACCTGAAGAAGTAATGAGCAATTATATTACCGGGTTTAATTCAGTAAGTGGTGGAGGTATATTCAGTATGAACTCATATAATGCTAACTTAAAAGTATTGAAAAATGGTGAAATTTTTGCAGATACTAAATTATTTTAGACATTTATATCAAATAACTTTATGTATGTATAATATAATATAAATACATGAATTTAGAACAACCACAAAATCAAGGAATGAATATACAGAATAATATATCAAATACATCCGCCAATGTTTCTGGATTTTTTGGCAATATGAAACAAAATTTTAATGGTATGTTATCTGGGTTTGCCAGTGAACCTGGCGCTAACCCACAGTTTTCATCATCAAACTCAATCATAGCCAAATTCGCTTTTCTAGTATTAGTGTTGATTATTTTTATATTTATATTAAATTTAGGAATATCATTATTACTCTATTTTATTATGCCATCTGATGATCCTTATGTAATAAAAGGCATGATTCAAGGTAGTCAACCAGTAACTATTTCACAAGATCCTAATAATAGTAGTTCAGTTCCTATAATGAAATCAAATAATCAATCGACTGGTATGGAATTTACTTGGTCTACCTGGATTTATTTAGATGATTTAGGTAGTAGTCAAACAAAGTATCAACATATTTTTAATAAAGGTGATAATGTGTATAGTTCAAATACCAATATTGCATCGGTAAATAATGCTCCTGGATTATATTTGTCGCCAGCCGATAACAAATTACATGTTATTATGAATACTGTTTCGAATAGCGAGGTGAATGAAGTTATCGAAATTGATAATATACCTATTAAAAAATGGGTGAATGTTATTATTCGATTGAAAAATACTATATTAGATGTTTATATTAACGGTACAATTTCAGGTCGTTTAGTTTTACAAAATGTTCCAAAGCAAAATTATAATAATGTGTATGCGTGTCAAAACGGCGGATTTACCGGTAAATTGGCAGATTTAAGATATTTTGCAAGGGCGTTAAGTATTTTTGAAATTAATTCAGTCGTATCAAGTGGTCCAAATACAACTACTTCCAAATTAGATATATCTACTGTTTCAAAAGGTACTTATTCTTATTTATCAAATTTATGGTATGCCTCCAAAATATAATTTCGTAAAATAATATACATTCATTATGTATATTATTCAATGTCAACCAACAAAACTGAATTAGAAAAAATATGCGATCAACGAAAGCAGCAAATGTTGTTTAATATTCCTCCTATTCGGTATACCCCAATATCTCCTTATGAAAAATTCCCACAATTTACCAAAACCCAATTTGATATGCGCAGAAAAGCCGAAGTTTTATCATATACCGCCAGTAAATCAAACACGAAAACGAATAATTTTACCAAAGCAAATAAATGGTCTCAATTAGTAAAAGGTGTAGGACAACAATATAATTCTAAAAGTATAAAATTAACACAAGTTGAATATGAGGGGTTAAATTCAGTCAAATATGGAGCAACTGCAATATATACAGATATTTATGTAAACTACCCCGATACATATACTAAAAATATGGATGCGAATGGAAATATTTGGTATGATATTTCATCACAACCCATTATTATTTGTAACGATGATATGGTACCTACTCCTACATCGTCCTCCGGTGTACCAGGTCCAGTTATTAATTTAATACGCGATTTAAATGTTCCACTATATAATTATAAAAGCTCAATTGATACTGCTAATTATGGTATTATTCCTCCAAGTAATACTAAATTTATTGATTATAGAATTGATACGGATATATTAGCCAGTAATAATACCACAACAACAATTTTTTCATTAAATATTATTAATACGAATGATATTGGCGCTTATTTTAATTTTGAAATACCATTATCTTTGTATTTTTCAGCTAAAAATATTATAAAAAATATATCGTCGTCATATGATTTCCAGTTTTCTATAACAATAAATGTTCCTACCATAGCTGTTTATTATAGTGCGGCAAGTGTCATATTAAATAACGAATATGACATATCATTTAATGGACACGATAATGTAACATTTAATTTATCATTAAATTCAACTACAAACGACTTTTCAGGTGAAATTTATATTGGTGTATTAAAAGTAAATAGATTATTTTTATACACTCAACCGGGTTATATATACACTATTAAATTTAATAATTTTATAACAGATAACACCAGTGAGTCTGCATTATATTCCAGTTATTTTTCTGCTTTGCAATCTGGGATAAAATTTAATACGACTTCAACCACGAAATCTCAATCACATTGCATTATTAATACATCAGTTTCTAATGTTTCCAATAATGGTTTCTCGTTAACTTCTTCCATTTCTTCATAGTCTGTTGGGTTACTATATTCTTGGCGAACCTCAGTATGGTTGATATCAAATTCTAAATTATCTAAATAGTTTATAAGCACATATAAGATATATTCAAAAGCATCCAATAATTCAACACCTTCTTTATATTTGGTAAACCAAAAATTTTCTTTGTATCTATTGAAAACGATTTCATTAAAAAAATTTTCAGGATTAAATAATAATTCGGTATCTATATTCAGGTGAATATTATCTCTAATTTGATAATATTTCATAGTAACATTTTTCAAATTATTTATAATTTCAAAATAGATGAATAATGTATCCGGTCTTACTAAATTACGATTGAAATTTGTGTCTAATAGAAAATTACGTAACCATTCTATTCCATGTAAATTATGTCTTCCAATACTATACTGTTGATCGTTAAAAAAATAATACTTTATCTCTTCCAATTTCTCCATTTTTTGTGAATCGTTCATAATAATATACTATGCACGATACATTTTATATTTATTTTTCATTTTATATTTTATGGGTTTTTATTTTGTGATAAATTAGGATTCAAACACATTGCTTGATCGGGGAATACTTGTCCGGATAAACATTTATCGCTTTCGCTTACTTGTATACATCCTCTACGACCTTCATATTCGCCAACTAAACACCAACCAGCTTTTCCAGATGTAATTGGTTTTTGTATAGGATTAGTGGATGAATCAGGCGCAGGTTCTTTTTTAGGTGGATTCGATGCATTTATACTTTGGTCTAATTGTTGTTTTGCCTTTTCGTCTACATTAGGTCTACTGGCATCTTTTAATATATCACCAATCGAGGAAACAGTACCTCCGGCAATATCTATACCGGTTTTTGCTGTATCCGTTACAATATCCGCGGATTTATCTATAAGAGTACCTGCGGTGTATCCAAAGACTGACAAAATTTGGGTAATTAAAGGTCCAAAAATATTGACAAGGGTTTGAAAGAAATTACCGAAAATATTTAAAATATTTATTCCTAAAAATGTTAAAGTCAATAAAATCAATAAAAATATGATGATATAGTTTTTATTACTAAATATACTGGTAATGGAGGTTGGTTGTTCTGTATAAGCTATATTATTTATCGTTGGTTGATTATCCATATTCTATTATATAATATGGTATATTATTTTTTCATTATAGTTATGTATTCGTTCAGTTAATTTGTTAAATATATATTCTTATATTAAAAAATGGGTTTATTCAATTACATAGATACTTTCTTCTTTATAAGTTTAGGAATTACTTTCGTCTTAATATTATTACTTGTATTCCATTTTAAACAACAAATCACAAGTTTAGAACATAAAAATGATACAATGTTTGAAATTATAAATAATATTGTAAAAGAGTTGAATTTTATAAAGAGTGGTTATTTAGTAAATTCAGCACAATACCATTGTCAGCCGGCACGCGATTATAATGATGACGATGCAATTATCATTCAACAACAACCATTTCATTCAAAACAACAAATTGAAAATAAAATAGTTGTTTCAGATGATGATAGTTATGCGAATATCAAAGATAGTGATAATGAAAGTGATAGTGACGACGATAGTGATAGTGATGATGAGGAGTCGGATGACGACAATAGTGATGATGCAGAGAGTGATGACGAGGTCGTGGTTGTTAACAAAGAAGACATTGATAATAAAATAAAGGTTATTAATATTGAATTGGGCGATAACATTGAAGTAAATGATATATGTACGGATAATGATATAGAAAATGAAAATGATACAGAAGAACAACCATTACAAGATAATTTTGAAAATGATACATCCATTGTAGTGACAAAATTAGAAGGCGATAATTTAGAAAATACCGAAAATACAATGAATGCGACACCTATTCATGCTTCTAGTTTTAAAGCTACTAAGGATTATTATGCACGAATGAATCTAAATGAATTAAAAACAATAGTGGTTACAAAAGGTTTAGTGAGTGACGCCAGTAAAATGAAAAAAATTCAATTGATTCAATTATTAATTGAAAATCCATAAATTTTTATATAATATATTCTATATTATATATAATAATGTTCTCTACACAATTTGAAACTATTGATTGTGCTTATCCTATCATTAAAGAAACTATCCCAAAATCTTCTTTAGGATATAATACAAATAATAAATACCCTGAATTTCCGCCATTAATGAATGATGGTCGCTCCGTAACTGCTTCATACCAACCTGAAAGTGTTATTAATAATGAACTTATCACTAAAAATGGTATTCAAAGTAATTGGCAATACAGAAAATATTTAACCGAAAATTCTAAACAAATCATGGAATGGAACTTTCGCGAAGCATGTACCGATGCTGGATATTTCAAAAAACACAATGAAACTCCTTTGTTCGGAATGGAACAAAATTTGACAAATTCTACTCCATATTTATTTAGTTCAGTCGTTGACAACGCCAAACCATTTGGATATGCCAATAGTGATTTAAAAGAAATATATTTATCCCGCGAACAATTAAATGCTCGTAAAATTTCTCCTGCTATTACCCAGGAAGAAATTTGGAAAAAAATGAAATAAATATTTTATTGATTTTTGTAAAATATTTATCTATATTCAGAAAACCCTTCTTTTGAACTTACACCAACTGGGCCTTGTGGTCCTTGTTCTCCTTGCGGTCCCTTTTCTCCTTGTGGTCCAGTGTTGCCCTGTTCTCCTTTTGGTCCAGCGGATCCCTTTTCACCTTGTGGTCCAGCGGGTCCCTGTTTTATATTTTCAATATGTTTTTTTATCAAATCTGTTATATTGATTACATCGCCACTTAGGTTTCTTACATTAGTTCCAACAGCTGCTCCTTCAATCAATTTATCATGTTTTACAAAGAGAACTAATACACAACATAGTAATCCATAATATTTATTTATGGTTGTAGCATAAATAATAAAAGAAACATCAAAAACATTTCTCAAAATCATTGGCATAATCTCATTTACGGTATTATAGAATATAATATATATTATAAATAATACTAAAAATGATATATTTGCTAAATTTTTCATATATATAATATATGCGGACAAATAAAATATTTTATTTCATTTTAATTTACATATAATAGATGAAATTAATTAGTTTTGATGTGGGCATTAAAAATATGGCTTATTGTATTTTTCAAATAACACCAGGTTCTCCACCTTCTATTTTAGATTGGAATGTATTAAATTTATTGGAAAAAGACGCCCCCCAAAATATTTGTAATTGTTACTTAAAACCAAAAAATAAAAAAACACCCGCTAAATTATGTGGTAAGGTGGCAAAGTTCTCAAAAGGCTCCACATATTTTTGTGATAAACATGCTAAAACGTCTACTGAATATTTAATTCCTACCAAACAAACCAGTCCTTCTCATTTTAATAAAATGAAAGTTCCCGAATTAAATACCATTTGTAAAGATTTACAATTCATGGGAGAACACGACCATTTTACCCGACCTGTTTTATTAGGTAAAATACATGAATATTATGAGAAAAAGTGTTTTGTACCAATCGTCTATAAAAAGAAAAAATCGGCAAATGATACGGATTTAATCACGATTGGTAAGAAAATGAAACTATTATTGAATGAAATATCGGGTATTCATGAGATTACCCATGTGATTATTGAGAACCAAATATCTCCGATAGCGAATCGTATGAAAACCATACAGGGAATGTTGGCACAGTATTTTATAATGAATAATAGTGATATTCATATAGAATTTATTTCATCCGCGAATAAACTATCAATGAAAAATGTAGATGTTAAAAATGAAAATACAATAAATATTGAGAACACATTTAGGGAAAATAGAGAGGGAGAACCTTTAGAAAATATTGATTCTGAATTTGTTACACAAAATAGTGTTTATAAGAAACACAAAATAGATGGGGTTACCAAATGTTCTCAAATATTAGATACAAATGAAGATTTCAAAAAATGGAAATATGTTTTAGAAACAAAAAAGAAGGACGATTTAGCAGATTGTTTTTTACAGGGAATTTGGTATATACAAAAAACTTCCAAACTTTTATGAAAATAAAAGGGAGGGGGCGTCCGGGGGAACCGTAGGTTCCCCGGAAAGGAATATATTTACAATGCGGAGGACTTAAAAATAAAATTTGTATATTTATCATAAACAATGGAAGTCATTGATATCGGATTAAATGATTTAGAACCTATTTCTATTGATTTAGATACTCCATCATCAAAAGCTGTTAATTTTGGTCCTGGAATTGAATTATTAATGAATGATAGAGTAAAAACCGGATCAAATAATATTAAATTTGAAGTCGGGGATTTAGACAATTTAGAACAAGAATTAAACAACCTATCCGGTGTAGGTTCCGGTCCATCGAATAGTCATGTCAGTACTAGTTCTTCTGGTAGTGAAAGTAAAACATTAAGTGGGTTTGCCTCTGATTTATTTGGTTTTGGTGGTTCCGCATCTCAACCCTCTTTTGATGGAGGAAAAACGATTCATTTAGAAAACGAATTTACTGATTCCAAACTCGGTCAATCTACTGCTGAAAGTATGGGGAATACCAAAACATGGGATGGTTTTTCAAAAGTAAACGAAATTCCTACAGATAAAAGCTATGCAGCACCAACCAATCTTTCCGAACGAGAACGCCGTAGAAAAAAACGCATGATGATTAAAAAATTAGAAGATTGGAACTCCAAAGGCTTATATAAATCATCCTCGCATTTTACACTTGATTCTTCCTATGAAGAAATTGAGGATGAATATGAAACCGCCATGGAAGATAAACGTAAAAAGGATAGTATCAAATTACAAGG
>Ga0078894_10003074_pt1 | contig 12626 bp, 6 predicted proteins | sample LauGreSu1BDMLBSD_2_FD_67506 | JGI IMG/M metagenome (GOLD analysis project Ga0078894, IMG submission 67506) | Freshwater lake microbial communities from Lake Michigan, USA - Su13.BD.MLB.SD (version 4) (version 4) | ecosystem: Environmental > Aquatic > Freshwater > Lake | place: Lake Michigan, USA...
CATCAAATCGCCAGTTGACCGCCGCCGCAGGCTGCTCGCTCATGTTCCAGGCGACGGTGAAAGCGATGTGATCGAGCGCCCGGTGCGGGTCATTGCCAGGGCATGCATACTCGGCCGGATAACGCGCGATCGGCGCGGTCGGCATCAGCAGATAGTCAAACGGCTCGCTTGCCGCCACCGCCGCCTCCCGCATGGCATGAATCTGGTTGTAAGCGCGCATCACATCGGCGCCACTGAACACGCTCGCGCGCCAGGTCGCCCATTCGACGATGAAGGGCAGCACGGACGCGCGCGCGGCCGATTCGAGCGCCATCAGTTCATTGTGTGAACGCGCCTCGAAAAACTGCTGGATACCGTCAAGCATCTCAGCACTGAGAAAGCTCTGGATCGGCTCAATCTGCGCCCCAGCCCGCTCGAGCGCGCGCGCCGCATCGCGTACCGTGTCGACCACCGCAGGCTCGGCAGGCCAACCGGTACCCATATCCTCGAGCAGACCGATGCGAAGTCCCGCCAGCTGAATGCGCTCCAGATCCTGCGTGTAATTACAGGCCTCGGCAGGCAGCGACATGAAGTCGCGCGCATCGGGCTGTGCGATGACGTTCATGAGCAGCGCCGCATCATGAACCGTGCGGGTCAGCGGGCCGGCCACGCGCCCCAGAAACGGCGGGTTGATGGGTACCCGACCCAGGCTGGGCTTGAGCCCGAATACGCCGCAGTGAAACGCGGGCAGCCGGATCGAGCCGCCGATGTCGGTACCCAGGTGCCAGGGCCCGTAACCCGCCGCAGCGGCTGCGGCGGCGCCCGAGGAGGAGCCCGCCGGATTCAGATCGGTGCGCCACGGGTTGCGGGTAATGCCATGAATTGAGGAGAGGCCAGAGGAGAGCATGCCGAAGTCGGGCATGGTGGTCTTTCCGACGATGACGCAGCCTGCTTCACGAAGCCGCGCGACCGGCGGCGCATCCGCAGGGCGCGGCGCGAGGCTGCCCGCTGCGGTACCAAGCGGTGCCGGGTCACCCCTCGAGTACAAGTTCTCCTTGACCGTGACGGGAATACCGTCGGCAGCCGAACGCGGTACGCCTGCCTGCCAGCGTTGCGCCGATTCGCGCGCCGCATCGAGAGCAGACTCGCGTGCGATCCGGTACATGGCGTTCACCCGAGGTTCGCACGCCTCGATCCGCTCGAGCACCGCGCGCGTCACCTCCTCTGGCGAGAGCTCGCGCCGCGAAAATTGTTCGGCGAGCTCGGCGGCGGTCAGATCGGCCAGCGTGGAATCAGCCATCAGATTGCCTCCGTTTGGCGAGCGGTCGTTCAACCCATCGGTGCAGCAGCGCCGCGAGCGGCAGGCTACCTGCCCAGGCCGCGAGGAAAAAGATGATCGCGACGTGAGGTGACTGGTCAGTGAAGCGCACAAACACCGCATTAGCCATCACGCAGACCGAAAAATGAACCAGGAAGAGCGCATAGCTGATATCGCCGAGCACCACAATCGAGCGGCGCACAAGCGCGCGCAATGGTGACCGCCCGCCCGTCAACCAGTTGTCGAACGTTGCGCCCCAGCCCCGCACTCCGGCCACCAGAATCAGCGCGCAGGCGAGCGCAACGGCGATCCGGAGCCGCCAGTCGATCGCCAGCGCCCCAACAGCCAGCAGCACAATAGCGAGCGCCGTCAACCGTTGGTCGCGCCCGGCGCCGCGCGCCAAACCTTCAACCGCCACGCCGAGCGCAAAGCTTCCGAAAAAATAGAGCGGCTGGAAGTCCCAGTCAGCGCGGCGATTGACCCACAGGAGCGACGCGCCAGCGCCCAGCGCAACCAGCAGCATGAACACGCGCTGCTGCGAAGCCCGAGCCGACGCACTCCTGGCGGCAAACCACGCAAACCCAAGCGCCACCGCGTGCAGCTGAAAGTCGATGGTGACATACCAGGCACCAGCGCTGAGCGCATCGATACCCAGGTAGTCATAGAGCCCGGTGAAATGAGCAAGCACGGTGGGCAGATCCGGCCATTGCGGCACCCAGTCAGCGCCAATCCAGGCCTGCCCGGGTACCGTCGCTAGGAGCACCAACAACAGCGCGACGTAGAACGGCAGGAACAGTCGCTGCCAGCGACGCATGAGCGCGCGCGCAACCGCGCCGAGATCAGGCGCACTGCGCCAGAGGCGTGAGCGAATGAAGAGAAATCCACCCATCACCAGGAACAGCTGCACCGCGATCCGGCCGTAGTCATCGAGCCAGGCAATGACACCCGGCGCCACCGAGCGCACCGCCTGCGCGACCGGCCCATAGATGGACAGGTGATGCAGCACGATCAGCTGCGCGGCGATCACCCGGATCGCATCGAGCCACAGCATCCGCCCGTCTGTGATCACGCGCCCGCGACCCGGTGAAGACGGTGCACGCGGCGGCGACAGCGTGCGACTAGCGCGGCAGCTCCGACTGACCGGTCAGGAACTCATCGACCGCGCGCGCGCACTGCCGGCCCTCGCGGATCGCCCAGACGACCAGCGACTGCCCACGGCGCATGTCGCCCGCCGCGAACACCTTGCCGACGCTGGTGGCGTAGCTGCGTTCGCCCTCGGTGCTTGCCTGCGCATTGCCGCGCACATCACGCGAGACGCCAAACGATTCGAGGACCGAACCGACCGGCGCCACAAACCCCATGGCAAGCAGCACGAGATCGGCAGGGAGCTCAAACTCCGAGCCCGGCACCTCGCTCATTTTCATCTGGCCACTTGCGGGATCGCGGATCCATTCGACTTTTGCGGCCTTGAGCGCACGCACATGGCCCTTGCCATCGGCGACGAACGACTTGGTGCTCACCGCCCAGTCGCGCTCGCAGCCTTCCTCGTGTGACGAGGAGGTGCGCAGTTTGTAGGGCCAATAGGGCCAGGTGAGCGCGCGGTTCTCTTCATCGGGCGGCTGGGGCATGAGTTCGAACTGCGTCACCGAGGCCGCGCCCTGGCGATTGCTCGTGCCCACACAGTCGGAGCCGGTATCGCCGCCGCCGATCACGATCACATGCTTGCCCGTGGCGAGAATCTGTCCGTTCACCGGGTCGCCCGCCACGATCTTGTTCTGCTGGGGCAGGAACTCCATTGCGAAATGCACGCCCGCGAGTTCACGACCCGGTACGGGCAAATCGCGGGGCTGCTCGGCGCCCCCCGCGAGCACCACTGCATCGAACTCGCGCAGCAGCTGATCGGGATGGAGCGTTTCACGCGCCCAGCTGGTGATGATGGGTGCAAGCGGTTCGCGACTCACCAGGACGCCGGTGCGGAAGGTGACGCCTTCGGCTTCCATCTGCTCGACCCGGCGATCGATGTGCGTCTTCTCCATCTTGAAGTCGGGAATGCCGTAGCGCAGCAACCCGCCCAATCGGTCATTCTTCTCGAACACCGTCACATCATGACCGGCCCGCGCAAGCTGCTGCGCGCACGCGAGCCCGGCAGGACCTGACCCGATCACAGCCACCCGCTTGCCGGTCTTGACCGCCGCGGGCTGTGGCTGCACCCAGCCCATCTCCCAGGCCTTGTCGATGATCGCGTGCTCGATCGACTTGATGCCCACCGGGTCGTTGTTGATGTTGAGCGTGCACGCCGCCTCGCACGGCGCCGGACACACCCGCCCGGTGAATTCAGGGAAGTTGTTGGTGGAATGAAGGGTGTCGATCGCCTGCCGCCAATCGCCCCGATACACCAGATCGTTCCAGTCGGGGATGATGTTGTTGATCGGGCAGCCGTTCTGGCAAAAGGGGATACCGCAGTCCATGCAGCGCGCACCCTGACGCGCAGCCGCTGCGTCATCAAGGTGCAGCACGAACTCGCGATAGTGATGAACGCGCGCACTCGTATCTTCGTACGCCTCTTCGAGCCGCTCGAACTCCAGAAATCCGGTGACCTTACCCATGATTGACTGCCTATCCGTCGTAGTTGCGTTATCTCTGCTCGTGCGGGCCAGGCAATGTAAGCCCGGAGGGCCCGCCTGCGTGTCCGCCCCGTTCGCTCAGGCGCTCACCTTGGCGGGACGCGGCGCCGCTGCCGCCTTGGTGTTGATTTCGCCGAGCGCGCGTCGGTACTCGTTCGGGAACACTTTCACGAACGCAGCGCGCGCCTGCTCCCAGTTCTCGAGGAGTCGCCTCGCCTTGTCGCTGCCGGTCAGCAGAAAATGCTTGTCGATCAGCCCTTTCAGGATGATTTCGTCGCACTCGCCCTTGTGCCAGCTTGAGGGATCGGTCTGCTCGAGTTGATCTTTGGTGGAGCGAACCCGCTCGAGCGCCACCATGGAAAGATTGCAGTGCGACTCAAACACGCCTTCGGGATCGTAGACGTAGGCGATACCGCCCGACATGCCCGCTGCGAAGTTGCGCCCGGTTGCGCCCAGCACCACGATCGTGCCGCCGGTCATGTATTCGCAACCATGATCGCCGGTGCCCTCGACCACCGCGGTCGCGCCGGAATTGCGCACGGCAAACCGCTCGCCCGCCACGCCACTGAAAAAGGCCTCGCCCTCGATCGCGCCGTAGAGCACGGTGTTGCCAACGATGATGTTCTGGTCGGAAGCGCCGCGGAAGTCATTGGTAGGACGCACGATCACGCGCCCGCCTGACAGGCCCTTGCCGACATAGTCGTTGCCCTCGCCCACCAGATCGAGCGTGATGCCGCGCGCGAGGAAGGCGCCAAAGCTCTGGCCAGCCGTGCCCTTCAGCTGCACATGAATGCAGTCGTCTGCCAGGCCATCGTGACCATAGCGGCGCGCCACTTCGCCCGAGAGCATCGTGCCGGCTGTGCGATTCACGTTGCGGATCGGCAGGATGAATGACACCTTCTCCCGACGCTCGAGCGCGGGCTTTGCCAGCTCGATCATCTTGTTGTCAAGCGCATGCGAAAGCCCGTGGTCCTGCGTGTCCACCTGCCGGCGCGGCACATCGGCCGCCACCGCGGGCTGATGGAAGATGCGCGAGAAATCAAGCCCGCGGGCTTTCCAGTGCGAAACGCTTTTTCGCATGTCCAGCAGATCAGCGCGCCCGATCAGGTCGTCAAACCGGCGTACGCCCAGACGCGCCATCAGCTCGCGCACCTCTTCGGCGACGAAGAAGAAATAGTTCACCACATGCTCGGGCTTGCCCTGGAAACGCTTGCGCAGCACCGGATCCTGGGTTGCAACCCCCACGGGGCAGGTGTTCAGGTGGCACTTGCGCATCATGATGCAGCCCTCGACCACCAGCGGCGCCGTGGCAAACCCGAACTCGTCCGCCCCCAGGAGCGCGCCAATCACCACGTCGCGGCCAGTCTTCATCTGGCCATCGGCCTGCACGCGGATGCGGCCACGAAGCCCGTTCAGAACCAGCGTCTGCTGGGTTTCAGCGAGGCCCAGTTCCCAGGGTGTGCCGGCATGCTTGATGGACGATAGTGGCGAAGCGCCGGTGCCGCCATCATGGCCGGCAATCACCACATGGTCGGCCTTGGCCTTGGCCACGCCAGCGGCTACCGTCCCGACACCGATTTCCGACACCAGCTTCACCGAGATCGAGGCCCGAGAGTTGGCGTTTTTCAGGTCGTGGATCAGTTGCGCGAGATCTTCGATGGAATAGATGTCATGGTGTGGCGGCGGTGAAATGAGACCCACGCCCGGGACCGAATACCGGAGCTTGCCGATGTAGTCGGACACCTTGTGCCCGGGCAGTTGCCCGCCCTCGCCGGGCTTTGCGCCCTGCGCCATCTTGATCTGGATCTGGTCGGCGCTTGCGAGATATTCGGCCGTGACACCAAATCGGCCCGAGGCAACCTGCTTGATTTTGGAGCGCAGCGAATCGCCCGCCTTCAGGGCGATGTCGGCCTCGACACGGTCGCGCCCGATCACGCTGCCCACGGTATCGCCGTCCTTGACCACAGAGGTACCCGCGCGCATTTCGGCGCGATAACGCATTTCATCCTCGCCGCCTTCGCCGGTGTTCGACTTGCCGCCGATCCGGTTCATGGCAACGGCCAGCGTGGTGTGCGCCTCGGTGGAGATCGAGCCCAGCGACATGGCGCCGGTTGCAAAGCGCTTGACGATATCGGCGGCCGGTTCAACTTCCTCGATGGCCACCGACTGACAGTGGTCGAAGCGGAAATCGAACAGGCCGCGCAGCGTCATGTGCCGCACGCTCTGATCGTTGATGAGTTGCGCATATTCGCGATAGGTGGAGAAGCTCCCCGAGCGGGTGGCGTGCTGGAGTTTCGCGATGGAATCGGGCGTCCACATGTGGTCTTCGCCGCGGATCCGGAATGCATACTCGCCGCCCGCATCGAGCGCGCGGGCCAGCACCGGGTCGTTGCCGAATGCCGAGCGATGAAGGCGCAGCGCCTCCTCGGCCACCTCGAAAATGCCGATGCCGCCCACCTTGGACGGCGTGCCGGCGAAGTAGCGGGCGACCAGTGCATCCGAGAGCCCCACTGCTTCGAAAATCTGCGCGCCGCAATAGCTCATGTAGGTGGAGATGCCCATCTTGGACATGACCTTCATGAGACCTTTGCCCACCGCCTTCACATAGTGCTTGGTCGCCTTCTCGGGACCCAGGTCGCCAGGCAGGCCACGAGCCATGTCGGCAAGCGTCTCAAGCGCGAGATAGGGGTGGATCGCCTCGGCGCCATAGCCCGCAAGGAGCGCAAAATGATGCACCTCGCGCGCCGAGCCGGTTTCCACCACCAGGCCGGCGGAGGTGCGAAGGCCGTTGTCGACCAGATCCAGGTGAACGGCGCTGGTGGCAAGAAGCGCCGGAATCGCGACCCGCGCACTGCTCACCGCACGGTCGGAAACGATCAGGATGTTGTAGCCCGAGCGCACCGCATCACGCGCTTCGGCGCAAAGCGACGCAATGCGCGCCTCGATGCCTTCGGCACCCCACTCCACCGGATAGGTGATGTCGAGCGTGTAGGCGCGGAACTTGTCGCCGGTGTAGTGCTCGATGTGGCGCAGCCTCGACATTTCGTCGAAGTCGAGCACCGGCTGCGAGAGCTCGAGCCGGATCGGCGGATTGATGTTGTTCAGATCAAGCAGGTTGGGCCGCGGCCCCACAAACGACACCAGCGACATCACCATCTGCTCACGGATCGGATCGATCGGCGGATTGGTGACCTGCGCGAAGAGCTGCTTGAAATAGTTGAACAGCGGCTTGTTCTTGGCCGACAGCACCGCGAGCGGCGAGTCATTGCCCATTGAGCCCACGGCTTCCTCGCCGCTCACTGCCATCGGCGTCATCAGGAACTTGAGGTCTTCCTGGGTGTAGCCAAAGGCCTGCTGGCGATCGAGAAGCGGCACGGCCGGTGCGAGCTCCCGGCGGTCGGCCTCGATGTCGGCATCAAGTGAACCGATTTCATCGAGCTTGACGCGAATCGCCTCGATCCACTCGCGGTAGGGCTTGCTGTTGGCAAGCTGTGACTTGAGCTCTGCGTCGTCGATGATGCGGCCCTGCTCGAGATCGATCAGAAACATCTTGCCCGGCTGCAGACGCCACTTCTTGACGATCCGGCTCTCGGGAATGGGCAGCACGCCCGATTCCGAGGCCATGATCACCATGTCGTCATCGGTCACGCAGTAACGCGCCGGACGCAGTCCGTTCCGATCGAGCGTGGCACCAATCTGGCGGCCATCGGTGAAGGCGATGGCCGCCGGCCCATCCCAGGGCTCCATCATGGCTGCATGAAACTCGTAGAACGCGCGCCGCTTGGCGTCCATGAGCGTGTGCTGCTCCCAGGCCTCGGGGATCATCATCATGACCGCCTGCGCGATGGGGTAGCCCGCCATCACCAGCAACTCCAGACAGTTGTCGAAGGTGGCGGTGTCAGACTGGCCCGCATAGACCACGGGATACAGCTTGGCGAGATCCTCACCCAGCACGGCTGAGCGCATCACGCCCTCGCGCGCGCGCAGCCAGTTGTAGTTGCCCTTGACCGTGTTGATTTCGCCGTTGTGCGCAACCATCCGGTAGGGGTGGGCAAGCGGCCACTCGGGGAAAGTGTTGGTGGAGAAGCGCTGATGCACCAGGGCGAAGGCCGACACCACGCGCGGATCCTGCAGGTCGCGGTAGTACTGCACGACCTGGCCGCACAGCAAGAGACCCTTGTAGACGATGGTGCGTGCCGACATGGACGGCACGAAGTATTCCTTGCCGTGCGCGAGGGAAAGCTTCTGGATGGCATGGCTTGCGGTCTTGCGGATGACGTAGAGCTTTCGCTCCAGCGCATCGGTCACCATCACGTCGGGGCCGCGACCGATGAACACCTGGCGAATGATGGGCTCTTTGGCCTTCACCGTGGGCGACATGGGCATATCACGGTCGATCGGGACATCACGCCAGCCAAGCAGAATTTGCCCTTCAGCCCGAATCGCACGCTCCATTTCCTGCTCGCAGGCAAGCCGCGACGCGTGTTCCTTGGGCAGGAACACCATGCCAACGCCATACTCTCCGGCCGGCGGCAGCGCCACGCCCTGACGCGCCATTTCCTCGCGGAAGAACTGGTCGGGGATCTGGATCAGCATGCCTGCACCGTCACCCATCAGGGGGTCGGCGCCCACCGCACCGCGATGATCGAGGTTGCAGAGAATCTGCGAACCCTGCTCGATGATGCGATGGCTTTTCTTGCCCTTGATATGGGCAACGAAACCCACGCCGCACGAATCGTGTTCGTTTGCGGGATCGTAGAGCCCCTGAATTCCAGGGACGGAAGGCTGCGCACTGCTCAGTGAGGACATGTCTAAGCTCCAGAACCCTTTGACCGGACGGTGTTGGTCATGCACGTTTCCGCGGCCGCACCGTCGGGCGGTCCGCCGGCCGCCTGATGATGAGAACGCCCATCGATGCGGCACTGCGCCATGACCTCCGCCGGCTGGGTATTTCGCCCGATTACAGTCGAAAACCCAAGTTGGCCAGCGCGACCTGGATGCACTCCCGCCAGGCGGATTTTGCGCGCTGCGGAAGAGCCCGGGCCGCGGTTGCGGTTTTTTACAGTCGAACTTTAAAGTATATCGCGGACGTGCCCGCTGATAGCCGAGCGCGCCGCTTACCCGGCATCGACCTGCACGGCGTCGAACTCGGGAACCCGCCGGCCGGTGAGTTCGTGATGCGCGCGAATCGCAAACCGGTCGGTCATGCCGGCGATGTAGTCGGCGATCGCGCGTTCGCCGAGCCGGCTGAACCGTTCGCGGTGCTCGGCGGGCAAGGCCTGGGGCTGGGCGCGATAGCTTTCGAACAGTTCACCCACCACCGCGCGCGCTGCATCCATCACGGCCTCCACGCGGGGGTGCTGATAGAGCCGCTCGGCGAGAAAGCGCTTGAGCTGGCTGAGGTCACGCCGGATCGGCGCCGAAAAAGCGGCGAGCGGCGGGCTCGCGCGAACCGCGTCAAGGGTTCCCACGCCCGCCGCCGACACCCGTCGCACGGTCTCGGCGGTCAGGTCTTCGATCAATTCGCTGATCATCCGGCGGATGGTCTCGTGCACCAGTCTGCGCTCGGCCAGCGCCGGATAACGCTCGAGGACGGTACGGCGGTGGCGTGAGAAAAGGTCAACCGTCTGCAGCGCCTCCTGGTCGATCAACCCGGCCCGCAGGCCATCGTCGACATCATGGTTGCTGTAGGCGATTTCATCGGCGAGGTTGGCAATCTGCGCCTCCAGGCAGGGTGACCCCCCGCGCAGGAACCGCCCCGCCACCTCCCCCAGTGCCTGGGCGAGTTCAGGCCGGCAGCGCTTGAGAATGCCCTCGCGGGTCTCGAAGCTCAGATTGAGCCCGTCAAACGCGGCATAGCGCTGCTCAAGCTCGTCGACCACCCGGAGCGACTGCAGGTTATGTTCAAAGCCCCCCCAGCGCGCCATGGCGAAGTCCAGCGCGTCCTGTCCGGCGTGACCGAACGGCGTGTGTCCCAGATCATGGGCGAGCGAGACGGCTTCGGTGAGATCCTCATCGAGGCCCAGCGCGCGCGCGACCGTCCGGGCAATCTGCGCCACCTCGATCGAATGCGTGAGCCGCGTGCGGTACAGATCACCTTCGTGATTGATGAACACCTGCGTCTTGTATTCCAGCCTTCGAAAGGCCGTGCAATGCACGATCCGGTCACGGTCGCGCTGAAAAGCCGTTCGGCCCCCAGCAGGGGGCTCCGCATGCATTCGCCCGGCCGATCGAGCCGGATCGGCCGCCCAGACCGCGCGCGGCAACCCTGTGACCCCGACCACTTGGGGCGCCCGCGCGCTCAGTGCGCCGCCGAGCAGGCGCGCAAGGTCTGATGAACCAGATCGGCGGGTGCCGAACGCACCACCGCGCGGCCCAGCGCCTCGAGCAGCACAAACTTCGGAATACCCTGCGAGGCCTTTTTGTCGACGCTCATCAGCTGCACATAGCGCTCTGCGGGCCAGCCCGGCCCCTCGACCGGCAATCCCGCCGCCACCACCGCGGCCCGCAGCCGCTCGGGCACAGCCGCGCCGACGAGACCCAGGCGATGCGACAGATCAGCTGCCATCACCATGCCGGCTCCCACCGCCTCGCCGTGCAGCCACTGCCCATAACCGGCACCCGCTTCGATGGCGTGACCGAAGGTGTGGCCGAAGTTGAGAATGGCGCGCAGACCCGACTCACGCTCATCAGCCCCCACCACGCCCGCCTTGATTTCGCAGGACCGAACCACCGCGGCGGCAAGTGCGGCCGCATCCCCGGCACGCAGCCGTGCCATGTCGGCCTCCAGAACCGCGAGATAGTGGGGGTCGGCGATCGCGCCGTGCTTGAGCATTTCAGCAATGCCCGCCGACAGTTCACGCGCGGGCAGGCTCGCAAGCGTGTCGGTATCGGCAAGCACCAGCCGCGGCTGATGGAAAGCGCCGATCATGTTCTTGCCGCGCGGGTGGTTGATCGCGGTCTTGCCGCCCACCGATGAGTCGACCTGCGCGAGCAGCGTCGTGGGCACCTGGACAAAGTCGACGCCGCGCTGGTAGGTTGCCGCAGCAAACCCCGCCGTGTCGCCCACCACCCCGCCCCCCAGCGCCACGATCAGGCAGCGTCGGTCGAACTGCGCGGCGAGAAGCTCGTCGAACACCCGGTTGAGCGACGCCCAGTCCTTGTGCTGCTCGCCCTCCTCGAGTGCAATCGTGATGCAGGTGGCGGGCGAGGCACGCCCGACCGCGCTGCGCAGCCGCTCGCCGTACAGCGCATCGACCCTTGCGTTGGTCACGATGGCCACCTGGCGGCCGGCGGCCAGCCCCGCGAGCTCCGCGCCTCCCTCGAGCAGTCCCGGACCCACCAGAATCGGGTAGCTGCGTTCGCCCAGCGCAACCTCAAGACGATGAACACTCATGAAATGATTCCTGGAAGAGGGACTTCGAGGCAGGCTCGCCGGGTCTCGAACCCGGCCTGCTCAGGCTGCATCGGACACCGACGGATCCGCCGGCCGGGCATCGGCTGCAAGGTCGGGGGGCAGCGCGGCCAGGATGTCGGCAACGGTACGATCGACCGGCTGTCGGCCAGTGGGAATGACACGGTGCGCGGCCTCGCGATAAAGCGGGTCGCGCTGCTCCACCAGCGCCTCGACGCGCGCCCTCGGATCGCTGGTGCGAAGAAGGGGGCGCGCCCGGTCGCGGCGCAGCCGCTGCCAGAGGTCGGAAAGCCCCGCCTGCAGATACACCACGAACCCCTCGCGGTGGAGCAGCGCGCGGCTGTCGGCATTGAGGACGGCGCCACCGCCCGTGGCAAGCACACAGCCCGAGGGCTGCGCGAGTTCCGCGATCAGTTGCGCTTCGCGACGGCGAAAGCCGTCCTCTCCCTCCAGTTCGAAGATGGTCGAGATCGGAACGCCACAGCGCCGTTCAAGTACGGTATCTGCGTCGACAAACGGGCGGCCGAGTGTCGAGGCAAGCCGCCGACCGACGGTGGATTTTCCTGATCCCATCATGCCGATGAGAATGATGTTGCGCACGGTTACGGATTAAATCAGAAAAGGCCCCCGTATAATTTGGGATCCCCCGCCGGAACCGGGCGCGTACCCCGCGCCGGTTTGTCATGACCCGTCGATCGCCCCCGCCTGACTCTGGATCCGCGCCTTCCCCCGCCAAGCGGCCCTTTCGCCTGGGGCGTCTGCTGCTCGCGCTGGCAGTGGCGCCCTTCGCACTGGCCGCCGCCATCGTGCTCACCGGGTCGCTCGCCACCCTGCTCATCAACGACCGGTTGCCGCCGCTTGACTCGCTCCTCGACTATAAGCCCCGCATCCCGCTTCGCATCCTTACCGCCGACGGCGTCCTGATCGGCGAATTCGGCGAGGAGCGGCGCACCTTCGTGCGCGTGCAGGACGTCCCCGAGGTCATGAAAAACGCCATCGTCGCAGCTGAAGACGCGCGCTTTTTCGAGCATGTGGGTATCGATCTGATCGGTGTGGCGCGGGCCGCTGTGGTCAATCTGCTGTCGGGTGGCACCGAGCAGGGGGCAAGCACCATCACGATGCAACTCGCGCGCGAGTTTTTTCTGTCACCCGAGCGCACCTACACCCGAAAGATCGTCGAGATTCTGATTGCGCTGCGGATCGAGGAAACGCTCAGCAAGGAACAGATCCTCGAGCTCTACATCAACCAGATTTTTCTCGGCAAGCGCGCCTATGGCTTCGCGGCGGCCGC
>Ga0078894_10003076_pt1 | contig 12622 bp, 4 predicted proteins | sample LauGreSu1BDMLBSD_2_FD_67506 | JGI IMG/M metagenome (GOLD analysis project Ga0078894, IMG submission 67506) | Freshwater lake microbial communities from Lake Michigan, USA - Su13.BD.MLB.SD (version 4) (version 4) | ecosystem: Environmental > Aquatic > Freshwater > Lake | place: Lake Michigan, USA...
ACATAATCCCATCGGCGCACCGCTCGGCAGCACCGCTTCTTGGCGGCTTGGTCACGAACGCGGACCAGACCCCGATACCATTTCTGGTCTCGTCTTGTGGTTGAAGCCCGAGAACATCGGCGTGTGTGGTGCTGTGGCAAACGGTGCGAGTGCCGATGTGTGGCGAGACGCCTCCCCGTCAAGAAATGACGCGATGCCACCGACATGGGACAAGTGGAACGGTATTTTCACAAGCACTCTTGATCCAGGTGCGGCGCAGGGTTTGTGGACTAGACAGGTTTACACAACAGATCCCATTACGCGACTGCAATGGGTGTTCAATGGGTTGTGTGGTGGGTTTACGACAGACCGATTGATGATGGTTGCGTTGAATAGCGATCCATCTAGTTCATCAGGATATACAACTTTAGACTACGCTGTGTATAGTTACGGACCGTTCGCAACTGACATCAATCTGAATACTGCAAGAACAATTTCCATTTATGAAAGTTCGGTAAGTCAAGGTGCTTTGGTTCCTAATGCGGGAACAAATTACACCGCATATGACAACACTGTTTTTGAAATAGAGTATGTGGAACCAAACATTGTTTACCGAGTAGACAATGTTGTAAAGCGAAGAGTTTTTGCAGGATACGGTCGCACATTCTACATGGACTCTTCGTTCTACAACACTACGCCACACACGGCTAGAAACGGACACTGTTTCACCGTTCTTGGAATGTGGAACGGAATCAATCCTGTTGTGCCAACTGCGTCCACGGTGTTCAGCACTTCTGGAATAACAAGCATTGTGTACGCGGGACTCACCGTTGACAAACTGCGTCCTACGCTACAGACGGCAGGATTCGGTGGCGCAACAGGCGTTTCGTTCAACGGTGGAATCGTGTTTGCTCCTGCTTCCGTGTACGCGGGTGCGACCCTCGGTGGCGTGGTTGGACTCGGATACACCACAGGACCAGGCAGCAGTGCTGCTGCAATGCTCACAGGACAGCACCTGTATCTCAATCGTCCACTGAAGATCACCGATGACGCAGACATCTTCGTGGTCTACAAGTCCACCCGTGACGGCTTGAGTTTTGGATATGGGCTGCTTGGATCACGAAACACGAACTGTGATCTTTCGGCTAATCCGTCCGTGCGGTTTGACTCCGTGCTGTTCAGTAGGTCTTACAACGAACAGGACAGAACAGCCGCACAGCAGACGAGTGCGTACTACAGCATTCTTCCCAATGGCACGGTGATGTATCCTGGCGCGTCCCTTCCTCCAACAGGAGTGTTTGGATTCCGTCCAGCGGGCGATCAAACAAGCACCCCACAGAACACCATTGTGTATGACCCCCATGTGTCTGGAGCGTGCTTGGGCATCTGTGTCGGAGAAGCCGTTCGTGACTCTGAAAACAAGATTGATGTGTTCCTGAACGGCGATCAGGGACTGAACAAGTCGCGCTCCACTGGACGCAGGGTTGCTTCTGTGTCTCCTCCAAACACGGAAGACTATTTGATTTCCAAGAATCTGATATATTCGTTTGATGCGGGTAGGACTGCTTGTGTGAGTGAGTATCTTTCTGGATTTAGCGCAGACTTGCTGCGCGACCAGAGTTTTGTTCCTACTCCTATAAATGTCTTGAAGCCTGTAGATCCTGTGTCGTTGCGTGGAGATCCTGGCAGTGACCTGTCAGCGGTTCGTGTTACTCAGCAAGCGGGTACACCCGCTTTGGGAACGGATGAAGTTTATAAAATCACTTTGGCAGCCAACGCAAACTTTTATATCGACAATAGAAACAATAATGTTGCTTGGCGGGACACTCGCACTGCAATTGCATGGACTTTTAGTGTTTGTGTTCGTAAAGTAGACGGAACCCCTCTTCCTTCTAACACAGGAGCGTACATATATGGTCTTGGCTCACCCGATCTAGTCCAGGCGACAATTCAAGACATTGGTGACGGATGGTATCGAGTGAGCAGAACCAAGATAGGTCCATCTACCGCTGGTTCTGATACTGTTGTAACTCTATGTGGTTTGAGTTTTTTCCCGTCATTGCCAGCAGGAACAGAACTGTATGTGGGCAGATTTCAACTCCTTCCTTACAATCAGGCAGACATTGACGGTCGCGCTTCTCGTACAACGAGCAGTTATCCTTCGTGGGCTACTCTCTACGGAAGCCCCATGAATAACTCCATACAGCGGTATTCTGATCCTTGGGGAAACATGGAGACTGTTTGGCGAGCAGAAAATCACTCTACAATAGACACGGTTGCCGCGTTCAATTCAAACGGTGGATTCATTAGTGGCGCAGTGCCAATCGTTGGAACAAAGAAATACCGATATTCGGTTTGGGTGAATAGAAAAGTGCTTGGCACTGGAACTTTTTACTTTGGAGCAGCAAACGCATCTTATACCAGCAAGTTTAACGGTACAGCACAGACTAATGCATATTTCACTGCAAATAGTTCTGGATCCTCTGAGTTTACTGGGAAACAAGACACATGGATTCTTGTTGTTGGTCATGTGCATCCTTTTGGAACTGCTACAGGAGGAAACGATCCGTATAGTGGATTCTATGTAAGAAGCGGAAACGGACTCACCTACGCTCCGCTTTCTGGTGGTGCGGGTGGTGTCTATAATGATTTGATATGGGGATCTGCTGCGACGAGTACATCCAGACTACGAGTACTGCACTACGGAGACACGGTTCCTGGTGCGGAAACTCTGTTCTTCCGTCCGCGAATTGATATTGTAGACGGAACCGAACCAAGCATTGAAGAGTTGCTTAACAACGGTGTTGGAACTGTTTACGACACTAGCCCATCTGGCGCAATCAGTTCTGTGTTGGGTCGTCCTGCCACAGGAACCAATTCGATTGTGTTTGATGGGAAAAGCACCATCATCACCACAAACTCCGATGTCATTCCGACGAACAGGGAGAAAATGACATGGGAAGCGTGGGTCAAGCCATCAACTCCAACAGATGGCGAACTTAGAATGTTTGCTGGTTCGGGATCGCTTCCGTATTATGGCGCATACACACTTTCTAACGCATACTATTGGAGCATGAATATTGGTGGTGGTCAGAAGGCTGTTCCGTGGAATGCTCCATACAACATTACCTCCCGATGGACGCACTTGGTTTTCATTTCTGAGTATTCTGCCGCCACAAACACAACTCGTTTGCAGATGTATGCGAACGGTTCTCTGGTAAGGGAAGCAGCATTTGCTGGAGCAGAAGAGTATGATAAAAGAACTGTTTCGGTGGGTGATCGTCAGATAGGAACCCAAGGATTCTATGTCCGAACTGGAATTGATTACAGATGGTTGGGAGATGTGTCAATGGTTCGTGTCTATTCTCGGGTGATGACACCCCAAGAAATTTTGCAGAACTTCAACAGCACACGCGCACGGTTCGGAGTGTAAGGGAGCAATCATATGCCAGACGGAGACTTGTTTCTTCCACAATTAGAAAATGGATTTGCCGCAGGTCCAAATCAATATAATGCTGCGGACATCATCATTGGTCGCATTGGTGCAAACATCAGTGCTGGTGCCACTGGTAGTGGTGTGGTTGGTTCACAGGCTTGGATCAATTCCGTTGTTGCAAACACTCCATCGTACTCGTTTACTGGTGTGATTAACGAAATCATAGCCTTTGACCGTAAACTCACGGAAGTGGAGCGGCAGCAGGTGTATCAGTACCTGTCGCACAAGTACAACCTGTCGCAAACCCTGCCCGATTCGTTTGCCAAATCGCACAACAGTGCGTATTCCGCAGGACTCACCTATTGGGATATTGAACACCACCCCAACACGCAGGGTCTGTCCACTATCCCTGCGGGCATCTGCTTTGGCGGAATCACTTTGCAGGAGTTCTTCACATTCCCTGACTCGCTGTACAAGTCTGCGGGAACCGTGCTTGCCGATGGAACGGTATTGGGTGGCGATACATATAGTAACATCGGATAAGGGGAATACAAATGGCGAGTTACCTGAAGGCATCCATAGAACGGTCATACGCGGAGAGTTTCCTTTCGGAACTTGAGCGCAACGAGAATCAGTACTTCTTTTTCGTTGCAAAGGGAACAACATGGGCAAACGAGAATAGCCCTTCTGCGTATTCCGACACGGTTGCCGCAGAATATCAGGTGATGAACGAGATCGTGGGCTACAAGAAACTGAACCCGCAGAACATACTGTTTGCCCTGCCCCGCTACGAGTGGACAAGCGGAACGGTGTATGATCAGTACGATGATGCGGTAGACCTGTTTGATGACACCGATCCCGCCATATTCTATGTGGTCACGGACGCAAACCATGTGTATAAGTGCCTTGGAAACAACGGTGGGAGCCAAAACGGATCAACCGTCAAGCCAAGCCAAGTCACCACCGAGCCGTTCACGGTTTCCGATGGCTACACATGGAAGTACCTTGCCACCATCAAGGAAGGCGATCTTCCGTATGAACTCACGGACTACATTCCCATTGATGTTGCGTCCCTGAGCAGCGACAACGAAACACAGAATCAATACAACGCACAGATTGAGGCAGTCAACGGAGAGATCACCCGCATTGATGTGGACAACACCGCCACGCCAGGTGAGTATCCGTATGCATTCAACTCGGTTATTGCTGGTGGCAATACTCCATATCCAATTGAAGTCGCCGCTTTTGAGGAAATCACTTCCACCACCAAGCGGGTGCGAGTCACGGATCCCACTTCTCGGGACAGAATCAACCTTCTAACGAACAGCACGCCAGCCAATCTTGTTGGTTATGTGATGCGCGTCAGTGCAAGCCAAGCCAATCCAGCAGAAATCAACAACTATGGTGTGATCACCGCAGTTACATCAAGCACGAACGAATATGTGTTCACGGTGGAAAATGATGCAGTTGATTTCGTGGTCACTCCCACGACATCCACCCTTCGCGCGGCAGTGGACTTCTTGCCGTATATCAAGATCGTGGGTGATGGCAGCGGGGCGTTTGCGTTCCCCACGATGAACACGGACAAGCAGATCACCGCAGTTGACATACAGATCAACGGCAACGGCGGCAGAAACTACAGCAAGGTTCTGGTGGAAGTCACGAGCGAGGTTTCTGCGGGAACTGATCACCCCGCCCTGACGGCTGTGCTGTCTCCCAAGGGCGGTCACGGCAGCAATATTCTGAAAGAACTGAATGTAAAGGACATCATCATTATTGTTGATATCGGTGAGGAAGACTCCGAAACATTTATTACGGGCGGCTCGTACCGTCAGTTCGGAATAATAAAGAACCCTCGTCTGCTCGGTGGCACCGCACTACTTGCTGGACAGGATGAACCGTACTACCGCGACATCACGCTGTACCGCGAGGACGCTATCCCCGATGCCTCTCACTTTGACGGTTCGGTGGACAACTATATCATCGGAACCGACTCCTTTGCCCTTGCAAAGGTAGACAGCATCAAGTCTGCTCCCAGTTCGCAGACGAATCGCGTCACCCTAAAAACCTTGAACTCGTCTGGACGATTTGTCACTCGTCTTGACCGTATTCGTGATTACACGCTCACGGTGAATACCTCTCCCGATTTCTTTGTGGGAGAAACTGTGACGCAGACTGTTCCCGCAGGATCGCTCATAACCACACCGAGTGGAAGCGGCATCAGTTACGGATACGACATAAGTGTGTCTGCCACAGTGCTGAATCAGTCTTCTACTCAACTGGGTGTTCGCCTAATCACAGATGGAAATTTTGTAAACGGATACGATATTTACGGACAGTCTTCACAGGTTACTGGAGATGTGACCGCTGTAGCCGCCACGAACGGCGAATATGTACTTGTAACAAAAACCAGTGGTGTAAAAGCAGAAATAGTTGAAAACACAAACGAGGTTCAGCGACTCTATAAAGTCATTGAGACAGGTCAGTCGTATTTTGATCTGAACAATACTCCTGCATATAGCGGACTCCATATACTTGAACTCGCATCAAGTGTAAGTTCACAAACAGGATTCGTTGATATCACGACTTCTCCGCTCACGCAGAACTCGTTCTCTAACGGCGACACCGTGCATCAGGGTGTCACTGGCGAGTTTGGGCATTACGCAAGGGGAACAGTGTATCGGTGGGATTTCGTAAATGCTGCATACGGTGTTCTCTATCTCACCAATGTTACTGGACGGTTCCGCGATGTTGAGACTTATGGCATTACGGGAACTGCACTTGAAGCATATGTTGTCAGTAAGTACACCCTGCCAGAAATAGATCCAACATCAGGGGAAATACTATACATAAACAATGTCCGAGCAGTCACACGCGGAACAGGTCAAACCGAAGAGTTTAGGCTCCGTCTAGGATTCTAAGAGGAACACATGGCATACGATCCCAGCATTTTCAACATCAATCCATATTACGATGACTTTGACTCTGCAAAGGGGTTTTTGCGTGTGCTTTTCAAGCCTGGTTACGCGGTTCAGGCGCGTGAACTCACGCAGTTGCAGTCCATTCTACAAGACCAGTTGTCGCGGGCAGGCGATCACCTGTTCAAGGATGGCTCACGAATCGTTGGCGGTGGCATTACCGTCCGCAACTCATCCTACCTCATGGTGGGTGTTGGGGTGGGAACCCCCCTCTTCGGTGTCACGGACTTTGAGCCGCTTGTCGGAGCGATTCTGACCTCTACCAACACCACAGAGACAACAAAGGCTAAAGTTGTCGGATATCTTGCTCCCGATTCACAGACAGACGGAAATCTGATACTGATCGTAGACTTCTACTCAGGATCCGCGTTCTCTGCGTCCACGGTGAACCTGACAAACAGCCCGAACATTAGTTACACAGGCACAAACGCGCTTCCGTTGGCGACCGAGACATACGCTACGGGATCGTGCAAGGTTGTCAGTGTTTCCGATGGAATATTCTATATCAACGGTTTCTTTGTGAAGACCGCTTTGCAGCAGTTTACTCCGTATCAGATAAACACCGATGATCAGTATCGTGATCTAGAGTTTGCATCTGCTGGCGGCGAGCCGTTTGCGTTGCTGTCCAAGAAGATCGGATTCAGCGTCACGAACGACAATGTTACGGAGCAGGAAGACTCCTCTCTCCGCGATCCTGCAATCGGATCCTACAACTACAACGCACCAGGAGCCGACCGCTACAAGATCGTCTTGACTCTTGGACAGGCAGACCTGACGGAAACACCAAACGACTTCGTGGAACTACTGCGCTTTGAGAGCGGTCGCGTCACGAAGAAGGTGGAGCGCGTCACCTACGGGGAGATCGAGAACGCGCTTGCTCGCCGCACCTACGATGAATCGGGTTCTTACACGGTAAAACCTTTTGATGTGCAGGTAAAGGCAAACGACAACACGAACTACAAACTGAACATCGGCAGCGGAAAGGCTTATGTTTTTGGTAAGGAAGTGGAAAATGCGTATCCACAGGAAGTCACCCTTCCGAAGGCACGAACCACGCTCACGGAAACGGCGATCTCTTTCCCGTATGCGGTAGGCAACTACATTGATGTCTCTGTTGGCGGATCCACTAATCTGGGTCTGACATTCGCGGACAATCTGGCACAGATTGCATCGGGTTCTGCTCTTGTCAGATTCTTGGATAATACTCGCGCACTGAAGGGAACAGCCCGCATTCACGGTGCGCTTCCTATCAGCACGAACACCTATCGCTTGTTCCTGCACGGCATCAGCGGATCGGTGACTTCAGGACGAACAGGATTTATCTATCAGGATGTTGCTACAGGATGGACTCTCGGTGCATTCTTCAACTCCACCGTAAACACCAACCTTCCCACACTGAAGGACACGGCAAACTCTTCGCTTGTGTATGAGATCAAGCCTGGTTATGCAATCGGGAACATCACTAGCCTAACGCTGCACGGAAAAATTGTGAGCGACGATCTCACGACAATAACTTATACTAGCGGAAACCCCGACACAGCCGTATACACCGTAAATCTTTCGACTGATTTTGATACGCTTGGTTCAAGTGTTCCGTATCGTTTCAAGAACTATGGAACATCTACAACCACGCAGTCAGAGATAAATCAGATCGGAATCGTGAACAACAACGGACAGTGTGCTGTGCTTTCAAGCGGAACGCTGTCTGGCAACAACGGTCAGTTCACCTTGACTGTAACGAACTCTGCATCAAACGGATGGGCTGGATTTACTGCCGATGGGACTCGTGTCATCGTTCCCGCGATCTACTCTCCCGACTTGTCTGTCACTGGTCAGTATCGCACAAAGACCAGCACTCCTAGCACCGACACATTTGCAGCAGTGGCAGACAAACGAACCGATGCCTCCGACACCGATACAACAAATCCGAAGGTGTATTACGAGTTCGATCACTATGATGTCTATGCAGTCACATCAGTGATCGCAACAAACACTAGCAATAACACCACTACTGATGTCACCTCTGATTTTGAGTTGGATAATGGACAGAAAGAGTCGTTCTACGGCTTGTCGCGGCTGTATCTCAAGTCCACCGCAGCGAGTAATTCTCGGTATTCCGCCTCCAATATCAGTCTCGGGGTTTCGTATCTGCGATTCGTTCACGAGGGTCTTACTTCTGCTCCGTTCATCGGCGCACTGTCCTACGGAACGCTACCCTATGAAAAGATTCCGCTGTTCACGAATCCAAAGACAGGCAAGACTGTATCTCTGGCAAACTGCCTGGACTTCCGTCACAGCGGTCCCACCGCAGGGGCTGTCCGCATCAAGCCATACGGCGGCAACGCGAACTTCACGGTGGATCAGAACACTTCCGTGAACTACACGCATTACCTGCCCCGCATTGACAAACTGTGCGTGAAGGCTGATCCCGATGACGGTTCTGCTCTGTTCTTCCTTGTACAGGGTACACCTGACCTGTCTCCTGTTGCTCCTCCTGATCCGCAGGACGCACTGGTCATTTCCACCATCACCGTTCCTGCGTATACCCACAACACCACTGATGTGGTGCTTGATCCCGTGGAAACGAAGCGGTTCACGATGGCAGACATCGGAAAACTTGAAAAGCGGGTGGATGATGTTGAGGTATTTGCCAAACTGTCCTTGTCGGAATCCGAGATTGAGTCGCGTTCCCTCCGCGCTCCATCCGCTCCCACAGCAACAGAACCGCTGAAGACATCCATTTTCGTGGACGAGTTCTACGGTCACTCGGTTGGTGATGTCACGGATCCTCTGTACTCCTGCTCCATAGACTTTGAGCGAGGCGAGATGCGTCCGTTCTTCACTACAAGCACAGTAAGTGTTGCAGCCAGCACTCCTGTCACGGATGACGGAGGACAAGCCACCACTGGTGTCAACAGCATCTCTGGCGTGGCTGTGTCCACCGATGGTGTGATGACGCTCATCTATGACACTGTTCCATATATTGAGAATCAGTTCTACACGAAGACGGTAAAGATCAATCCGTCCAACACGGTGAACTGGCTCGGATACATGAACCTGTCTTCAACCGTTGCTCCGTTCTTTGACACGGGATATCGTCCGCTCATCAAGACGAACTCCCTCATGGAGAACGACAACTGGCAGTCCGCGAATCCAAGCGACCTACGCGGATTCGGAACCCAATGGAATGATTGGGAAAGCATTTGGACGGGAATAGAGGAGATTGAGGAAGAGCAGGACGAGATTCAGAAGCGAGTGCTTGAACTGCCTCGCGTCACCAGCGATTCTGCCATCCCGTCAAGAAACTCTGGCAGCAACCGCATCGGTGCAAACCGCAAGGCTGACAGCGTTAATCAGAAGACAAGCAACTTCATCAAGACTCGTAAACTGAAGAATCGCATCAAGTATCGTGTGGGTTCGCGCATCGTAGATCGTAGCGTACTACCGTTCATTCCGCAGGCTACGATCACGGGAACGGTTCACGGACTGAAGCCCAATGCCACTGGTCTTTCCGTGTATTTTGATGGAACCGTGGTGACCGCAGGCGTAAGCACTGATGCAAACGGCTCGGCATCGTTCTCGTTCGGTATCACCGCTGGCACATACACCATCGGAGAGAAGACGGTTCGCATCTCGGATTCAGCAGTCACCGAAAACGCCAGCATTGCTGCCGATGCGGTGTACTACTGCAACGGAGTCCTGCAACAGCGCGATAACGGGTGCATTTCGGTGCTGCCTGCCGAAGTACGGCGGCAGTCCGTGTCAAGTGAAGCGGTTTCAAAGGATCCGTTCAACCGTGACATAGATTCCGTTGAATCCACGCACTGGAGCGATCCGCTGTCACAGACATTCTTTGTTGACAAGAAGGTTTATCCTGATGGCTTGATGCTGAAGACCGCATCCCTGTATTTTGCTGCAAAGGACGATTCGCTGCCAGTCACGGTGCAGATTCGCCCCACCGTGAGCGGATATCCGTCGCCCTCTGTCGTGGTTCCGTTCAGCACGGTCACGAAGAATCCGTCTGGAGTCACTGCTGCTGCCACCTCACCGCAGGAAACGGTGTTTGAGTTCAGCAGCCCCGTGTATCTTGAGCCAGGCGAATACGCGCTGTGTGTTCTCACGAACAGCGACAGTTACGAACTGTTTGCCGCTGATTCATCCTACAACACGAACGAGAACACTGATGCGGTGGGCGGTCGCGCAGGAAACAATCAGAGCGTTGGAACCCTTTTCGTACCACAGGGGATTGGAGCGGCGGTTGCGGACAACAGCACCGACCTGATGTTCTCGCTTGGTCGCTGCGATTTCTCGCAAGCCACTACGGGATTCATCCAATATCTGAATCTGTCGTCCTGCAATGGCGCACAGGTTCTGAAGTTCTATGCTCCTGAAGTGATTCCAACCAGTTGCTCGGTGAGCCGCATCATCGGATCAAACTCGTTTATCAACAACGAGACGATCTATCCCACTGCAACGGTCACGGGTTCTCCCACCTTGCAGTATACCTTGAATCGTGGAAATCTCACGGCAGTTTCACCGATGGTGTATCTGTATGGTCTATACGGAGCCGCCATCACCATGTCCACGATTGGACGATACATCTCTCGCGTGGTGGAACTCGGTGACGACATCCACTCCAAGGGACTGGCTGTGTTCGTGGACGAAAACACCCCCGCAGGAACATCTAGCAAGGTGTACTACCGTTACAGCGAGACAGGAGAGGACGACATCTTCTCCAAGTCGTGGCAGACCGTTGCCCGTCAGAATCCCACCTTTGCCAGTACATCGGAACTGGACTACCGTGAAGGATATTTCAAAGTCACCGCAGGAACCACCTTTGGATCGTATCAGGTTCGCGTGGATTCACGAAAGGACAGTGGATCTCTGGTTTCGTACTTTGGCTCACCGTCCGTGAAAAATATTCGTGTGGTGAGTTTCATCTGATCCATGCGCTACCGCCGCGACACCAAAACGGGTGCTGCCCTGCTCTGCGATGCGGAAGCAGTGCAGTCATACCTGTTAAAAAAGAGTCAACAAGAGCAGATAGACGCTCTGCACCAGCAGATAAATACTCTGCAACAGCAGATCACCGAACTGCAACAGAAATACCTCCAGGATAAACAAGGCAAGCAATAATGGCTACGAACACTGGACCAGACGATTCCACATACACCATACCTGAAGTTGCCCTTGGCGACAACTTCAATGTGTGGAAGGATATTACCAACACCGCCGTCTATAAACTGAACAAGGTTCGTGTTTACGAGGGCGCGTCTAGTAGCAGCATTGCCTACACAGGAACCACTGGCGGAACTTTCTCGGTTGCCCTGAATCCTACAATCAGCGATGGACTCACCTTCACAGGTGCAATCGTGTTTGGTGCTGGTGTCACATTCAACGGTAATGTCACATTCAATGCGTCCACATTCACGGTAAATGCCAACGTCGTCACTATTGATGACTACAACATTATTTTGGGTGATACGGCTCAAGCAAGCGATACCAATATCGACACAGCGGGTGGCGGTGGACTCATTCTGAATCGCGGCAGCGGAAACACCGCAGAGTGGCTGTGGCAGTACAATCAGGTACACGGAATCACTGGATTCTGGCGGGCAAACACCAGCATCGGATTCAGCGGATCAACCAGCGGAATCTACCCTGCTGGCGGCGGGATACTGCCTGTTCACGGCAGCGGACTGCGGATTGACGGTGGAACCACCACTGACCACGGCTTGCAGATGCAGTTCTCTGGTAGCGGACAGACCACTGATCGTGCCATTGATTTTGCACGATATTCGCCAGCAGGCTCCACCGTTTTCGCGGAAGTTCTGAACGGCTCCACCTACGGTGCGTATCCGTTTATGAGTATTCGCAGCGGCGCAAACCGCAAGCAGATACGGCAGCCCGCACACGGGCTGTCTTTCGGGACTCCTGTCTATGTGAATGGAGGCGGCACATACTTGCCAGCAGAAGCCACTTCGGTTGATGTTGCGGAAGTTGTCGGATTGGTGTCCAAGCGTATTGATGCGGACAACTTTGAGTTGACCTTCAGCGGTGAAATATTCGGAAACTTCTCCAATGCCATACTTGGCGGTGCTTCCACCCTGAATACGGGTGGAGTGTATTACCTGTCTTCTTCCGCAGGAAAACTGTCAACATCACCGTCTGCTTCTGTTGGAACCGTTCACAAGGCGGTAATGATCGCAACAGGATCAAGCAGCGCAGT
>Ga0078894_10003077_pt1 | contig 12622 bp, 10 predicted proteins | sample LauGreSu1BDMLBSD_2_FD_67506 | JGI IMG/M metagenome (GOLD analysis project Ga0078894, IMG submission 67506) | Freshwater lake microbial communities from Lake Michigan, USA - Su13.BD.MLB.SD (version 4) (version 4) | ecosystem: Environmental > Aquatic > Freshwater > Lake | place: Lake Michigan...
TCCAGCGTGGCCAACGCGGCGCACTTGGCGGCCGAACTGCAGCCCGACCTGCAGGGCAACCCCGTGCTGCGACTACGAGAGGCGGTCACCGTGCGATCAGCGCTTGCCGGCATTGCTGCGGTCATCGCGTTCATATCCGCTGCACTAATCGCATCCAAATCCGATGCATTAAGCGCAACCAAAACGCGTCGCAAATTGACTAAAAAATAATGCGGGAATTCATAACGTCTATTAACAATTGAATTGTTTCAATTTAAATGCATCGCAGTTAAATTAAAATACGCCATGATACCGAACATTGCGCACTTCGTGTGGTTTGATCAACAGAAAGAAGAGTTTCCGTTTGTGAATTACGTTGCGGTGCTGTCCTGCCACGTGGTAAACAACCCGGACAAAATATACATGTACTATCACCACGAACCCAGGGGGCATTGGTGGAAAAAAACCAAAGCACTTTGCGAACCCGTGTTCGTGGAGGTGCCAACGCACATTGGGTCCAAAGAATTGAAAAAGGTGCAGCACAAGGCGGACGTGGTGCGCATCACGAAGCTGAAAGAAATGGGCGGGGTGTACCTGGACATGGACACCATTTGCGTCAAACCCTATGCGCACTTGCTGCACCATAAATTCGTGATCGGCAATGAAATCACGGAGTCGGGAAAAAACATGGGGCTGTGCAATGCAATCATGATGACGGAACCCAACGGGGCATTCATCGTTGACTGGTTCAACCAATACGAGCAGCACTTTGAACCGGACGGATGGCAGGAAGCGTCCACCGTTTTGCCGCTGAACCTATCCAAACGGCACAACCCCGCGGATGTAACCGTTTTGCAACCCACCGCGTGGCTGCTGCCAAGCTGGGAACAAACCGACATGATTTTTGAACGGCCGAATGAAATACCCGACGAACTAATTGCGCTGCACTTTTGGTACAGCTACACGCATGAAAAGTATTTGAAACACATCACCAACTTTGACTGGATTGTTTCCAACTCGCACACGTTGTACGCAAAGCTGCTGTTGAACGTTTTACAACACATCGTGGGTGGTCAAATGTCAGCGTCAAGTGCGAGCCATTCAAACAACGTGCGCATTCTGAAGTTGCTAGGAACGAACGATTGCCAGCATCGGACACTTTTGCCGAAATTAAACGAATATTACAAAACCATAACCAATAAGAGCTCGTTTGACATTGAAACGTTTGAGGACTTTGTTATTGCGTTCAACACGTGCAATTCAATTGGCACGTGCAGTATACTCTCTCAATTTGTCACAAATTGTTTTTATTTGTATGAAAGTGAAACGCACATTGCAAAACATCGGGATTACTATGAAAAAATGATAAACTTCATGATCATGAAAACCGGCCCAATTTATCAAACCGTGAATGCTCTAAACGCGTTCGTTTGTCGCAACAATTCGTATCCGTACGCGTACCATGACACAAGCAACGCCGGCTTGTTTCAAAAAATTGCCCAACTGCAGTACAACTTGTGTCCGGATTTGTTGCTGGACACAATTGGCACTGGCACTGGCACAACCCGAACAACCCGAACAAAGCCAATCAAGGTGGGGTTCATTTCGGATTTCATTGTGCAGTTTCATTCGGTAGCAAAGGACCGCATCGGCATTATCAAGCACTTGTGCGACGATCCCGAGTTTGACGTGAAAATCATGACTCGCAAAAAAACCCCGAGCGCGTTTTACAAAAAAATAATGGGGGATAAAGCAGACAGCACGCTTGTCATCATGGAGGACGGTGATTTGGTTGCAAATCGGCAGCAAATTGCGGACCAACAGTTTGACATTATTGTGTATCCCGAAATTGGCATGTGCCAGCAAACCCGTTTTATTGCGTTTTCGCGCCTTGCGCCGGTTCAAATCACCACATGGGGGCACTCGGACACGTCGGGCTTGCCCAACATGGACTACTTTGTTTCATCCAAGCATTTCAACACGGAGGAGGACCGGGCGCATTACAGCGAGGACCTGGTACTGTTTGATTCGCTCGGAACCCATTACTATGACCTGTTTAGCCAGTTCAAAGAAGAAATGCAAGCGCAGTCGGTGAAGCTGCGCGACAGCGTCGTTGCAAAAACCGGCATTTCAAACCCCACGCTGTACGGGTGCATGCAAATATTCACAAAAATGCACCCCTCGTTCGTGGGCATGTTGCATGACATCCTGAAAGCGGACGAAACCGGGGTGATTGTACTTTTGTCCACGCACGAGGGGGACGATGATGACGTCATTTTCAAGAAGTACATACGCGACCGGATTGACTGCATGGAGCGCGTGCATTTCGTGTACCAGGCACCCTTTTTAGAGTATATTGAAAACATAAAGGGGTGCGACATCCTTCTGGACTATTATCCGTTTGGCGGGTTCAATTCAACCATTGAAACGTTTTTGCTGGGCAAGGTGTGCATTACGCGCCCTGGGAAACGCATCAGCGGCAAATTCACGCAAGGTCTGTATCGCAAAATGGGCATAACCGAGTTCATATGCGATTCGGACGCCGAGTATGTTGCAAAGGCAGTGCAGTACGGCAAAAACCGCGACGAACGAAGCAAATACGAGGCGCTGATTCGGGACAACGTTCACAAAGTCATTCAAGAACAGGAAAGCGTGGATGAATGGAAAGCATTTTTGAAACGCGTGCACAATGCGAATGCAAATGCGAATGCAAATGCAAATGCAAATGCACAATAAAATAAAATCATTTTAATATCGGCTTATTTCAAATGTCGGGAAATCAAAGCACAAGCGCGTGCGGAGGGGTGGGCTATGTGCCGGTTCCATCTCACATACTGAGTCGTGAAACCGGCACGTGTTTAACCGTGACGCGCCAGCAGTACAAGGACGAAATTCTTAAATACAAAAAAAATGGCGCACAACTGTCACAAGCGCAGCAGTACTCCATGCTGTCGCGCAATGCGCTCACGCGCAAGAAGGCGTGGGCCACGCAAACGGAAACATACACGAACCCCAACGTGAACAATCTGCAGGAAATTAAGACGTCCGTTGACGGTGTTATGAGCACGGTGTGTTTGAACTGTTACGCCATACCACCCACGCCAACACCCACGCCAACACCCACACCAACACCCACACCCACACCAACACCCACACCGACACCAACACCGACACCAACGCCAACGCCAACATCAACACCGACACCAACACCGACTCCAACGCCAACGCCAACACCCACACCAACACCAACACCGACACCAACACCGACACCAACACCAACACCAACACCAACATCAACACCGACACCAACACCAACACCGACTCCAACGCCAACACCAACACCAACACCAACACCAACACGTGCGCCAGTACCAGTAAATTTTACGGTCACCGGCTTCACACTAGGGGTCAATTACAGTGTGACCACGGTGGCCGGTTACAATGTGTATGTGTTTTATCCAAGCGCGACCACCAGCGGAACCATTATTCCAAATGTTACCTGCAATGTATCCTATTTAATTGTTGGCGGCGGCGGCGGTGGCGGTAGCGGAGATGCATTGGGGGGGGGCGGAGGCGGTGCAGGTGGGGTAATCACTGATTATCCTGCATATTCCATTACAATGAATGGAGGTTCGGTCAATTCCCTTACGGTTGGTGGAGGTGGTCCACCAGATGTGAATGGAACGAATAGCTCATTTAACGCATTATTTGCATTGGGCGGTGGTGCTGGCGCAAGTGGAAGTACAGCGGCCCAACCGGGTGGCAGTGGGGGTGGTTCAAATAATGCTTTCGGAACCGGCGGTGCCGCAATAGGCGCAATAGGGAGTGCAGGTAACCCTGGTGGCAGTCAGATCACCACCCCAGGTCGTGGTGCGGGCGGAGGTGGCGCCGGACAAGCTGGTCAATCATTGGGGGGAGAAGGCGGTAATGGAATGCAATTCGCCATCACTGGTGTAAATACGTATTATGCCGGAGGAGGAGGAGGAGGAACCGCAATAGGGATAACTGGCACAGGTGGCTTGGGTGGTGGCGGACAAGGAGGCGGTCCCATGGGGTATATGGCAGCAACTCCTGGAACCAATGGAACTGGAGGTGGAGGCGGAGGTGGAGGCGGTTTTTTTGCTATAAATCCGGAAAAAGGTGGGTCTGGCATCGTAGTCATACGTGTTCCCAGTTTTGTGTGATCCACGGATCCACAGATTAACGGATCCGCGCATGATAATAATTTACTTTTGATAAAATAAATTATTTTATTTTGGTTTTCTCATTTAAAACATTTAAACGGCAGGAGTCACGTCTCTAAAGCTAATGTCATTTCCCAGACGGGTTGCCACAACCGAAACCGCGGTTATTGGAAGGCTTGTATTGAACCCGCTGTTGGCCTCCAAATACAGGGTTGAGGCGTCATTCGCAAGCAGATTGCCCATGACCAGCGTGCGCGTACCGGCGCCGCCTTCCGAAAATCCGGGCAAATCAGTCACGCTCAGCTCGTGCACTTCAGTTGCGCCTAAATTGTCGGTTGAGGTGGGGTTCAAACTGGCGTCAACTCCCACCGTGTAACTCTTGGTAAGTCCGGTGGCTGTTTCAAACGAAACCACGTATTGAATTCCTGAATCGGAGAGAGCCGGGTTGGTGAAGTTGCCTTCTTGGGCCAAAATGAACACAACCGACAGAACTCCTTCCGCGTGCAGGCCGTTCGCGTTTACGTTGATATCAAGCGCAATGCGTCCGTTGTAAGTGCCGCCATTCGTTACCCTGTACGTGGATCCCAGTTGTATTTCCGGCTTGGTTGCAACGATGTACTTCGTTATGGGTGATGCAAGCGTCAAAAACAAGGCAGTGGACGAGCTGGGGGTGGCTGCCGCCGCCCCGTACTGAGTGGTGTATTGAACGCCCGCCTTCAGCCGGTATCGCATGTCAATGTCGTCGCCCAATGCATATCCATCGGTCGTCAAGTTGTACTCGTTCACCGTGGGACCAACCGGTTGAACTGCGTCCGCAGTGCTGCTGCAGGTCAACACCTTCACCTGCGCTGCCTCCGGATCCGTGTTTGCAACCACCACGTTGTCAATCAGTTTCACTTCCGTCACGTTGGCTCCGCCAGCAGGGGTGATCGCGTAGTCACCGCGCGCCACCCGAAGCGTGGCGTTGTTACTGCCTCTCTTCACGTCGTTGGTCATTCCGGTCACGGCAATGGATGCCACCGTGAAATTCAATTCAACGGTTTGTGACAAATAACTCGTGTTGTCTAAAGCGGAGATTTTAACCTGAAGCTTCAACGTCACGGCGGATGACGCGTCACGAGAACTCAAATCAATCGTGTAGCTATGATTAGTAACTGCACCAGACACGTCGTTCAACGACGCATCCAACAACAGTTTGTAACTGGCAGTCACGGAGCTGGTAATAGCACTGTACGTTGCGAGCGCATCGTCCCACGATGACTTCGTTGCAGTGTGAGACTCCTTCACACCACCGGTGAGAACCATGTTGGTGGGCATCGGGATGGTTGGAATGTTGTACACCGTTTTGACGGTTTCCAGTTCCACAATGACCGGCGTGGCATCAGACAAGAATGCAAGGTTGTAATACGGCTTGAACACAATCTCGCCCGAACGGAAATTCAACCAGCTGTTGGCGGAGTCGGCTCCGTCCTTGTCCTTGATTTTAATGCCGGATGCCAGCGCTGCATCGGCCGGTGCGGCGCTCTGCAGCGTGTGACTCAGGTTGGCTTGAGAATTACCGGCAGACCGTTTAACATCCTTCAACAGAGTGAGAGGAATGTCATTCGCTGCATTCACGTCGTTGTTGTTGCTGCGGAAGTACACATACACACCGTCAATTCCCTTGTTGGCCACGGTTTGAAACGCAACATCAAACTTCACCTTTGACGCGCCGTTATCATTGAAGGTTTCGTAGGAATAGTTGCTAACGGTGAAGTTGGTCAGATCAGGGTCATCCATGAGGTTCAGCGTGTAGTCGCTGCTGATGGGACCGGTGATCGTGCCGCCGTTCGGATCGGCGATCTTGTAACGAACTTGCATCACACAGGCGTTGCCCGCGCCTTCTCCGCGCTTGCTGGGGTTCACAACCGAAATGTCAAACACCCCGTCATTGGAAACGGCCACTTCATTCGTGTCATTCGGAGCCGACATGTTGCTGGTGAAAATGGCATGGCTGAAGTACAGCTCGTTGGCAACGGTCTTCGCGTTGTTAATGGGAACGGTCAGAGTGGCGGTTGCACCGGATCCGGCGAACCTCACTTCGCTTGCTTGACCAGAAAACATTTCGTACTTGTTGATCTTGGCAACAACAACTTGCGCGGCGGATTCGGTTGCGGCAGGGCGAGTGGTTTCTCCGGCAACAGGTTGAATGGCGATGCTAACTGTGACGCTATCGCCCTGCTCAAACAATCCGGCATTCGGAATCCAGAAATAGATGGGTTTTTGCGCCGAACCCAAGGTGCCGGCAGGTCCGGGAATATTGGCAAACAAACCATTGGCATTGGTGATTCCGGTCAAACCGAACAGCTCGGTATACAATTCCTGATCGGTTTTAGTGCCGTAACCCTGGAGTTGATGCAGGGTAGTCACCGTCTTCGTGGTGGTGCCATTGATGTTATTCACAATCACGCTGAACTTGTGGTTCGTATTAACCGTATCCAGGTCCTTGAAAAATCCATCCGTGATGCCGCTGCCGTAGAAATCGGTTTTGCTGAATTTTCCAACAATGCCCAATTCAGGAGCCGCATTGTAACCCGCGGCAGTGGTTGCGTTGGAAATGTCTACCGTGCGGCTACCCGATCCGGCAACACCGCTAGCAGCGATCCACGCGTTCAGCGCAGTGACATTCGCGAGAGAAATAACATCGGAAGTGAACGTTTTTGCAACGGCAGTAGAGCTTTTCTCAATAAATTCATTTGGACTGGTTGCTGCGTCATAGTACACAGTCATTGTGTTCACACTTGCAACAACATCATAACTGTATGACTTATTGGAGTTTTGGGTGGGAGCAGTAGTGGTCCAAACTTTGGTAAGGTCGGATTTATTAATTGTGTAAAGAAACTTGCCGTCGTTGTCGGCAGTGTTGTTGACGTTCATAACCGTTTTGTACATGACATCTGATCCCTGCTTGAGATAAAATGTGATATTGCCTCCTAGAGCCGTAAGGTTGACTGCGGGGGACGCTCCATTCATCAACACATTCATCACGCTGCTGAGTGCGGCATCACCTGCACCGTCCTGATTCGCGTCAAGACCATACGGAACCACCGAATGAATTACGGGCTTGGAAATGACGTGCAGCGCACGAGGAAACTTCTTGGTCGTAGTGTAACCGTAATTGTATTGTGCGGTAACGGTTACGAAATAAGCCTTGTCATTGGTTAACAATTTATCAGCAGCTTGGGGCAAGGTATAGTTGCCGGATGCGTTGTAATTCAAAACAATGTTGTAATTCACTAGCTGTTCCGTGTTTGCGGTTGATGACTGATTGGGATACTTATTCACTTCATCAAAAAGAAAACTCACCGTTTCTGGAACGCGGGTGTCGACATTCGGAATTGCAAACACCATAGGACAACTGACATTTATGTCAGTACCACTCTCAATCAAAGGTTCATTTAAAAAACTGATGACAGTATTGAAAGTATCGCCTTTGTCGGCGCGATACAAAAATGGGTAATTTGTATCAGTACCGAATTCGGCAAAGTAAGTGGTTCTAACACCGTTGTCATTCAGAAAGTCTGCAGTTACCTTAATCACGTATTCCGTATTGTTTACAAAGTTAACAGTGTTTCCGCTGGCGTCGGTAGTTGAGTATTTAATATCGGCACTACCAACCGTGTTCGGATTTCCGATATTATTATTCCCAATTGCCATTGAGTATGTCTCGGGTTTATCGGCATTCGATGAAGTGATTTTTTTAGAAATATTCACTTGTGCACTCTTGAACTTGGATCGCGTACCGTCTAAATTTATCGTAAGAAAATCACGTTTGTCATACAATTTTCCAACGATATGCGAATACTTTGAAGCAGTGTTCTGCACACCATTCACTCTAGCCAAATAAAAATAAAAATCTGTCATTATATTGGTTATAATATGATATGATATAATATTTTTTTATATTTTTTATAACTAAAGTTAAATATAAAAAAACGAATATTTGTTAATGAACCACAATTATCAATCAATACGTGTCCTGTTTTGTGAAACATTTTAAGATTTTATTAACATTTATTTTTTTTTCATTATATTCGGGTGCCACAACAGCGGGTGCCACAACAGCGGGTGCCACAACAGCGGGTGCCACAACAGCGGGTGCCACAACAGCGGGTGATTGCACTAAACTTTGTTTTATTTTAGTCAATTTCAGAATTGGATTTCGTATGGGTTGATGTTGCTGTTGCTGATGTTGCTGATGTTGCTGTTGCTGATGTTGCTGAAGTTGCTGCTGCTGAAGTTGCTGCTGCTGCTGCTGAAGTTGCTGCTGCTGAAGTTGCTGCTGCTGAAGTTGAAGTTGTTGAAGACGTAAATGTTCCAATTGTTGAAGCCTTTGTTTTTGCAGCTCCAATTGTTGCTGCTGTTGTTGCTGTTGCTGCTGTTGTTGCTGTTGCTGTTGCTGCTGCAGTTGTTGCTGTTGCTGTTGCTGCTGCAGTTGTTGCTGTTGCTGCAGTTGTTGCTGTTGCTGTTGCTGCTGCAGTTGTTGCTGTTGCTGCAGTTGTTGCAACAATTGCTGTCTTCGCAACAATTGACTGGTATTAACTAAATAAAACATTTATAATAGGTTATATAGTTGCATGATAAAAATTATTCCAATGTTACCATCCTAAATCCGTTTTATTTCAAATTGTAAGGGTTTGAAAATAAAAAATTGATTTAAATTCATTCAACTTTATAACTGAATATGGAATATGGAATAATGTACGCAGAAATTTTCAACGGTGATTACACCATCAAGGTGGGCGCGACCCAAGCCGAGAATGACGCGCTCATTAAAAAAGCACCCCAGAATGCCATGTGGTTTCATTTGAAAGATTTCCCCAGCGCGCACGCCGTCGTTGTAAACACGGTAAAAGCGGGCACCTATGACGCAGACGTGATCAAACGCGCTGCCACGTTAATAAAGGACCGAGCGGCGCCAAGTATTCGCGGCTTGCGCAGCGTGGGTGTCAACTACGTATGGATGAAATGGGTGCGGCGCACCGAAACCCCGGGAAAGGTCATCCTGCTTAAATCTCCCAAATGCATCCAAATCTAAACTTATTATTCGATCATTCGTTAATTGGAATGAAATTATACATTTTCTCTCGTTTGACCAAGCCATAGTTGCCAAAAGATGCTCAAGAATGTACGCACAACGCATTATGCACGCAACATGTATCACAGTTTGTGGATTTGTTGAATTCCGTAGTTGAGAGAAATTCAACAAAAAAATAAAAAATTGTGACGACGAATTACTTTCGGTTCTTTTTCTTCCGAATTGTTTTGGACCGTTTGCGCTGGGTCTTGTTGCGCTTATGCATTCTAGGTTTTCGGGTTCCACCAACCACGCGTTTGACAAACCTATTTGTTGGATTCTTCCCACCAATCTCAAAATTATGTTCTCTTAAAATATTTTGCACTTCAACAGTGGTTTTCGCATTCTTTAATTTATTATATACCTCATCTAATTTTTCGGTGGAAAGATTATTTATGTTTTTTGTTTTACCATTTTTCATGTTTTCAAATGCTCTCATGATATTGCCATATATATATCGTTGGCCGTCTACATCAATTGCAGTATCGTCGCTAATGTCCCGGGTTTCAGCAGCAGGTTCAACATCAACCGATTGGTTACTTTTAGAAGCATCATCAGCACCAGCAACAACAGTAGTTTCAGCAACCGAATTATCATTAGCAACCGATTGTTTACCATTACTTTCATCAGCACCCGAACTTCCACCAGCACCAACAACAACAGAACTTTCAGCAACATTACTTTCAGCATCACCAGCACCCTGTTCAAGTGCACGCATAATTTCTTGGTTAAGTCTTTTAGCAGCATTTCCCATTGTTATTAATTCATTCAAAACTTTTTTGGAATTTATAATGCATGTATTTGGCTCTGACATGTCTGGCGCTGACATTGTATGTTTGTATATATTATACATAATTTTATTTTCATTTATGCTAAATGATAATAACAATCGTTCAATACGGTTTTGCCCTTGATGCATCGGCTCATTTTCGCGGCGCACACGCCTTCCGCCAAGGCGGCCTTTGCAATGGTTGGCCAAGTCCCCAGCAGCTGGTGTGTGGTCGCCTCCCTCTTTTCCACCTTTTTGCCAGTGGTTGATGTGCAGATTGGGTTGTTTGTCACTGCATTCGTCATGGCATAATAATCATCACGCAATGACACGCCATAGTATCCTTCGTTGTTTCCCTGCTCGGTCCATACGGTCGCTTTCAGCGCATGCGGCGACGCATTCAAATACGCCTTCAAATCCTTCATGTCCGTCTCGGTCAATGCCAGTCCAACCGACTGTTTCCACTTCTGGTACTCTTTTAATAAAACCGAATTCAGAATCTTGCCGCAGTCCGAAAATTGGCATCGTTCAAACAAAAACGTCTCCGCATTCGGGTTCAACGAAAGCGATGATGCCTCCGCGGAATTGGACACTAATATCTTCTTGTATTCCACCGTTTTCAGTTTCACGCCAAGGTAGCCGTGCACCCCGCGAATGCGCTTGGCCTTGAATCGCACGTCCAAATAGTTCTTCAGCGCGTGGAACGTTTCCTTCGTCGGCTTGGTTTGACACCACAAACGGAACCGCCCCTCCATGCTCACCGACGACTCCTCCACATCTGGGCGCACAATGCACGCCACTTTGATGAATTCGTTGAACTTCTGCGTCAACTCGTCCTCCGGCAGCAGCACGTTCTGGTAGACAGATTGGTGACCCGCCGCAACCACCTCCAGCTCCTGCTTCTGTTTGGCCGCGAGTTCCCGTAATTCGTTCAGTTCCAGGGCCTGGGTTGCCACCGTTTTTTGCAGTTCACGGTTTTCGGTTTCCAGCACCTCGTTGCGCTGCATCAGCCGGTTGAAATTGTCAATGCTGTACGTGCGCGAATGAATGATGTCGGCGATGTGTTTTTTCAGCCGCTCAATCGTGAAGTTCGTGCTGTCGTATGCAATGATTTCGGTCTTGTTTTTGCCACCCACTTCAATGCTGCGGATGTGGCGCTTGATCTTCGGATACGTCTTGATCAGGTTCTCTATCTCCACCTTGTTTTGCACCCGGAAGGCGGCGACCAGCACGAAATTTTGGTATTTCTTGCGGTGGTCCATCACGCGGGTGGAGAGATCGTTCGTGTGGCCGAATTTGATCAGCTTCTCGTTTTCGGCATTCGTGTTGTCAATGGTGCCAAAGTAGATGCACTCCGTGTTCAACGGGAACTGGCCAATGATGGCCTGCTCCACGGCGCGCTGCTTCTCTTTCTTTGTGGATTGGATGACGGAGTCTTTTTCTTGGATCACTGCTTGGATGACGGCGTTTTTTTGTTCCAGTTGCTGTTTGAGTTCATCCGTCTCTTCTTCGACGACCTGGTGCAGAACCTCTTCCATCTTCATGTAATACTCGTGGATTTCTGATGCCTTTTTTGTTTGTGCCTTCAGGCACAGCGACTTGAAACAACGAACGGTGAGCATGATGGTTTGCTTGTTTTGGCCGCCATTTATTTTTATTTTTGGGGCATCCAAAACAGTAAGATTTTTGTAATCAATATCAATTTTGAAATGTTTTTCCAGTGTTCTCAAAGACACAAATTTTGATGCAAATCCTAACCAATTCCACACGTTGTCTAAATCAACGACGAAATCCAAATTTTTATCATAGTTCAAGTAGCAATAAAAACTACTCACAAATAACTGTTGCTCAAAATCAGTGAACGATTGCTGAATTTTGGTCAATAGTCTGCCATTGTATTCATGCGACAGTCGGGTGATGGGGTTTTTCTCAATGAGCTCAACGATGTTCAGCTCCTGTTGTTGTTGGTGTTGTTGTGTTGCGGGTTCCATGGTGGTATGGGTTTATACTATGCATAAGCGGACTCTGTTTAAGTTGTTTTAGGCACAAGTGTTTGTTAATTTTTGAAGCAGTGTTTATACAAACGCTTCAATAAATGTTGCTTCACCCAAATGTGAAGCAAGATTGGAAAGCGCTCCACCCAAATGTGAAGCGCTTTTTTTCAAAGTGCGAATCTTGCTACGCCGATTGGAGGAGCAAGATTGCAAATATTTTTGCAACACCGCAGTTGCGGGTTCGCTTTTGCTCACGGATGTGCGTGAGCAAGATTGCAAACTTGCTTTTGTTGGCGCAAAAGCAAGTTTTCACCATTTGCTCTTTTTTACGTTGATTTTGGGCCCTTTTTTACCGGAGTTTTTGGGGTCGTACGACTCCTCTTCATCATCCGAGTGCAAATCCTTAGAGATTTCCCAGAATTCCTTAGAGCCTAATTTGAACGGACCGTGCTGTTGCGCTTTGTACCAGAAGATTTGTTCGTGCAGTTTGTTGGATTTCGCATTGTTATTGATCACCAAGCACTCAAAATTCTCGGTGCACTGGTCCATCACCTGACAAAAGCTCTCAAACGTGGGGAAC
>Ga0078894_10003078_pt1 | contig 12621 bp, 12 predicted proteins | sample LauGreSu1BDMLBSD_2_FD_67506 | JGI IMG/M metagenome (GOLD analysis project Ga0078894, IMG submission 67506) | Freshwater lake microbial communities from Lake Michigan, USA - Su13.BD.MLB.SD (version 4) (version 4) | ecosystem: Environmental > Aquatic > Freshwater > Lake | place: Lake Michigan...
ACCTCTACTTCGGCCACGGCCGCCACATAGGTGGTTGTGCCGTTGTAGCGCACATAGCTGATGCCGCGCCCGCGAGCCAAGCCGGTTTTCTTCCTGGCGTCGGAGCTGGTACCGGCCCGGGTGTCCCAGTTGGACAATTTCAGGGCGGCTCGAATCACGGCCACTGCGCGCGGGTCACTGAGGTGGCGCAGTCGGAATTCGGCCGGGTCGGCACCGGCTTGCGCGGCCATCTCGTCCATGAAGGACTCGTTGGCAAAGCTGTTTTCAATGCGGCCCGGACTGCGCAGGTGGGCCGAGCGGAAAAAGGCTTCGGCCACATGGCGGGTGTTGACCAAAATGTTGGGCACGGCATAAGGCGCGCCCGAGTTCTGGAACAAAAAGCCCACCCAGTTGCCCGGCTTGGGCTGGCCCAGGTCGGTGGCCGCCAACAGCGGAAAGTCCAGCGGCTTGAAGGCCACGATGTGATTGAGCGCAATGTAGAAGTCGCCCGACCAGGCTTGCAGCTTGCCGTTGGCGTCCAGCGCCGCTTCCATGTCCATCAGGCGCGGTGGGCTCTTGGGCGCACGGGCGGTTTCGTCGCTGCGCATCCATTGCACCCGCACGGGCTTGCCCAGCAGCTTGGCGATCAAGGCGGCGTCGGCGGTGGCGTCTTCATGGCCGTTGCGGCCGTAGCAGCCCGAGCCGTCCAGGTACACCAGCCGGATGTTGCTCTGGGCGATGCCGGTGATGCCCGCCAGCTCGGTCTGCATCGAATGGGTGGCTTGTGAGGGTGACCACACAACGAGTTGGCCGTCCTTGAAGTCGGCCACCGCGCAGGAGGGACCCAGTGAGGCATGGGTCTGTACCGCGAAGTCGTAAGTCGCTTTGACCCGCTTGGCGCTGCTGGCCAGAGCCGCTGGCGCATCGCCGACCTTTTGCGTGACATCCTGCTTGGCCAGGGGCTGCTGGCGCCAGTAGTCCATGACGGTGGCCTGTTCGGGCAGGCCGCTGCCGCTGGACCACTTGACCTTCAGGGCGCGGGCGGCTTTGACGGCGCCCCACTCGGTCTTGGAGACGACCGCGATGAAGTTGCCTTCGCGCACCGTCTGTACATAGCCGCTGATCTTGCGGCAGGCCTGGTCGTCGACCGCCAGGGCCTTGGCGCCGATCTCATCGGGCCTGACCACACGGGCGTGCAGCATGCCCGGCAGGCGAAAGTCATGGGCGTAGATGAATTCCCCGCTGACCTTGGCCGGCAGGTCGACCCGCGGGACCGAGGTGCCCACCACCTTGAATTCGGACGCGGGCTTGAGCGGCGCCTTGGCGTCGACCTTCAGGCCCAGTCCGCCGCCCTGAACCAAGGCGGCATAGCTGATCGATTTGTTGGGGTCTGACTTGGATCGAATCACGCCTTGGGCGACGCCGAGATCGGTCGCCGGCACGCCCAAGCGTTCGGCCGCGCGGTTCACCAGAGCGTGACGTGCGGTGGCACAGGCGCGGCGCAATTCGCCGCCGCCCTGGGCGATGGTGAGGTTGGCGCCTGTGAGCCACTGGTCAGGCGTGGTGGCGGTATCGCCCATCACCATGGTGATGCTGGCAAAGGGCACGTCGAGCTCGTCGGCGGCGATCTGGGCCATGGCCGTTTTGGTGCCGGTACCGAGGTCGACCTTGCCAACGTAAATCGTGACCTGACCGTCGGCATGCAGGGCGACAAAGGAGTCGACCGCGTCTTTGGCCACCGATTTGGGCGCAGCCAGAACCGGAGCGGGGCTTGCGGCCAGGCTGGCGTCGGCGCTGAAGCCGACGACCAGGGCTGCGGCTGCGCCTTGCAGCCACTGACGGCGCGACAGATGGGTGTGAGCAATAGGAGCGTTCATGGTGCTTCTCCTGGATCAGGCGGCTGCGCGCTGCACAGCTTTGCAGATGCGCTGGTGGGTGCCGCAGCGGCACAGATTGCCCGCCAGGGCGGACTGAATCTGCTCCAAGCTGGGCTTGGGCGTGGCTTTGAGCAGCGCGGCCGACGTCATGATCATGCCGTTGGTGCAGTAGCCGCATTGAGCCGCCTGTTCGTCGATAAAGGCCTGCTGGATTTTGGCCGGCGCCTTGCTTGTCCCCAGCCCTTCCAGGGTGGTGACGGCCTTATTGCCCAAGGTGCTGATGGGCAGCAGGCAGGAGCGGGTGGCCTGTCCGTTGACATGAACCGTGCAAGCGCCACATTGACCCAGGCCGCAGCCGTATTTCGGACCGTTGAGCTCTAACTGATCGCGCAGCACATACAGCAGCGGTGTATCCGCGTCGGCCTGAACCGAGCGGCGCTGGCCGTTGACCGAGAGTTGGTATTGGGGCATCGTTGTCTCCAGGGTGTTGAAAAAAGCCAGCTCTGGGGGCTGGCACTGAGCAAGTGATGTTCAATCAGCGGTAATGCCGGCGGTTTTGATGACCTTGGCCCAGTAGTCGGTCTCGCGCTTGACCAGCGCATCGAGTGCCTCGGGCGGCAGGTAGCGCAATTCCACCCCGGCGGCGGCCGCCCGGGTTTTGACGTCTGCCTGCTCCAGCGATTGGCGTATCGCGCCGGTGAGCTTGGCCACCGCCTCGGCGGGCGTGCCGGCCGGCGCAAATATCGCGACCCAGGCCTCGAGCTCGAAGCCCTTGAGCCCGGCTTCGGCGGTGGTGGGTACTTGCGGCAGGCCCGGGTGGCGGGACTTGCCGGTGACCGCATAGGCTTTGAGCTTGCCAGACTGCACATGCTGCATGACCGAAGGCGGTGTGGTCATGAACACCTGCACCTGACCGGCCAGGACGTCTTGGATAGCTGGGCCCGATCCCCGGTAGGGAATATGCACCATGCTGATGCCAGTCTGGTTCTTGAGCATTTCGGTGCCCACATGCGAGAGCGATCCGTTGCCTTGGGAGGCGTAGCTCAGCTTGCCGGGGTTGACCTTGACGTAGGCGATCAATTCCTTGAGGTTGTTGGCCGGCACCGACGGGTGGGCGGTGATCACATTGGTGGCGGCGGTGATCAGGGCCACCGGCGCGAGGTCTTTTTGTGCCCAGGGCAGCTTGCTCATCAGCGATGGGTTACCCACGTGATAGGCGGAGTAGGAGGTCAGCAAGGTGTAGCCGTCGGCCGGGGCGCGTGCCACCAAGCCATAAGCCACGTTGCCGCTGCCGCCGCCCTTGTTGTCCACCACCACGCTGGTGTTGAGCAGGCGCGCCAGAGGCTCGGCCAGCAAACGCGCCGAGGTATCGACCACCCCGCCGGGCGGATTGGGCACGATCAGGGTGATGGGTTTGCTCGGATAGGCCTGGCTGATCGCCGGGCTGACGGCTTGACCGTGGCTCAGGTTGCTGGCCAGCAGGACGGCTGCGGCGGTGAACGCCCGCAGGGATGTTTTCTTCATCTGATGACTCCTTCGATGTGTGCTTAGCGGCGCCTACAGGCGTCTGTCTTCATGGCTGGTGTGAGGGGGTGTCCACGCGGGAAAGCCCCTTGTTACGACCTGCACGCTGGTGCAGGCTCTGTGGACTATGCGGATGTAGGGAGGCGCTCTTTGAGCTCACGAACCGACTCGGGGACCGGATGCAGGTCGCTGATGCGGCCGGCCTGCGCCACTTGGCCTGGGACCGGGTGGCCCACCAAAGCGGGCAGGGCGCGGGCCAGTTCAAGCAGACGCTGCAGATCAACCCCGGTGACCAGGCCCATGGCGTCCAGCATGTGCAGCGTGTCTTCGCTGCAAATATTGCCGCTGGCCCCCGGTGCGTAAGGGCAGCCGCCCAGGCCGCCCAGCGAGCCATCGAAGCGCTGGATGCCCGCTTGTACGGCTGCCAGCACATTGGCCAGGCCCATGCCCCGGGTGTTGTGAAAGTGCAGGGTCAGCTGCAGCTGGCCAAAGCGGGCCTGCAGACGCTCGGCCAGCTGGCGCACCTGCACGGGGTGAGCCATGCCGGTGGTGTCGCAAATCGTCAGGCCACGAACCCCCAGATCGGCATAGCGCTGCGCCCAGCCGAGCACTTCTTCGTCACTCACAGGCCCTTCCATGGGGCAGCCAAAGGCGGTCGATAAAGAGACATTGATAGGTACACGGCTGTCAACCTGGGCGATCACCTCGCGCAGGGCCGCAAAGCTTTGTTCGCGGCCCATGCGCAGATTGGCCAGGTTGTGCGTCTCGGAGACCGACATCACTAAATTGAGCTCGTCGGCGCGCGCCTCCAGGGCCCGCTCGGCGCCGCGCACATTGGGCACCAGCACCGTGTACTCCACCCCAGGCTGGCGCTTGATGCGTCCCATCACCTCCTCGGCGTCGCGCAGCATGGGGATGGCCTTGGGCGAGACAAAGGCAGTGACCTCGATCTTGGCAAAGCCGCACTCGCTCAAGGCGTCGATCAGGGCCACCTTGTCCGACGTCGGCACGAAGGCCGGCTCGTTTTGAAAGCCGTCCCGGGTTACCACCTCGTTGAAGTAAATCCGCTCATTTTTCACAGTACCTCCTCTGCGGCGCAAGCCACCACACCGAGTTGTTCAAGTTCTTCAATTTGCGAGGCATCCAGTCCTATGCGCCGCAGCACCGCCCGGCTGTCCTGGCCGACCTTGGGCGCAGGGCGGGTGTGGGTGCCGGGCGTGCGCGACAGCTTAGGCACGATGCCTGGCAGCAGCATGTCCTGGCCGTCGATCTCGCAGGGCACGATCATGTTGCGAGCGCGGTAATGCGGGTCGGCCGCGATGTCGGCCACGGTATAGATGCGTCCGGCCGGCACGCCTTGGGCCTCAAGGGCTGCGAGTACCTCGTCCACCGTGTGCTTGGCGGTCCACCGGCCGATGATCTCGTCGAGTTCAGCCACGCGGGCCACCCGGCCGGCATTGTTGGCCAAGCCGGGATCGTCGACGACCTTGGGCTGGCCTATGGCCGTCATCAGGCGCCTGAAGATGCTGTCGCCATTGCCTGCAATCAGGGCGTAGCCACCGTCGCTGCAGCGGTAAGCGTTACTCGGTGCAATACCGGGCAATGCGCTGCCGGCGGCTTGGCGCACCGCGCCAAAGGCGCTGTATTCCGGCAGCAGGCTCTCCATGCAGTTGAACACCGCTTCATAAAGGGCCACATCGATCACCTGGCCCAGGCCGGAGCGCTGGCGCTCTTGCAGCGCCAGCAGGATGCCGATCACCCCATGCAAGGCTGCCAGCGTGTCGCCCATGCTCACGCCCACGCGCACTGGAACCCGCCCGGGCTCAGCCGTGAGGTGACGCAAGCCGCCCATGGCCTCGCCGATCACACCGAACCCGGGCCGATTGCGGTAGGGGCCGGTCTGCCCATAGCCGCTGACCCGCAGGATGATCAGCCTTGGGTTCAGCCCCTGCAGCACGGCGGGCGAAAGCCCCCAGCCCTCCAGCGTGCCGGGCCGAAAATTTTCAATCAGCACATCGGCTTGGCAGGCCAGCCGGCGCACGATGGCCTGCGCCTCCATCTGCTTGAGGTCCAGGGCCAGCGACTGCTTGTTGCGCGACTGGGCCTGCCACCATACCGAGGTGTCGCCCTTCATCATGCGCCAGTTGCGCAGCGGGTCGCCACTGCCGGGCGCCTCGATCTTGATCACCTCGGCGCCAAAATCGGCCAGGGTTTTGGCGGCAAAAGGGCCGGCGATCAGTTGCCCCATCTCCAGCACTTTCAGGCCGGCCAGGGCGCCAGGGTGGGGGTTTGTGGGTGCAGTCATGGGGGCGCAGTGTGCCGCCGCCATGGCACACCGTCTATTGCTGTTTGGAAGCCCGAGCTTTCGCTTTTTGCGAAACCGGCTCTAGAAAGTCCAGCAGCTCGACGACAGCCGGTTCCTGCAGACCCGCCCGGGTGGCCATCAGCAGGCGGCGCTGAGCCCAGGTATTGGACAGCGCTCGCCAGTGCAGCTTCATGCTGGTGGCCATGGGCAGTGCCGCCGCTTTGGGCAGCAGCGCCACCCCCAGGCCAGCGGCCACCAGGTGGCAGACGGCATCGAAGCTGCGAACCTGCATGCGCAGCCGCAGGGGCTGGCCCGCCCCGTGGGCCGCTTGCAACTGCTTTTCCAGCAAGGCGGCACCGCCCTCTAGGCTGATCCAGTCCTCGCCCAGCGCTTGCTCAAAGGCGATTGCGCTGCGCCCGATCAGCCGGTGTTTGGGCGGCAGCAGCAAAACCAATTCGTCCTCTCGGAACAGCCGGCAGTCCAAGCCGGTGGTGTCCGGTCCCTGCACAAAAATGCCCACATCGGCCAGGCCTTCGCGCAGGTCCGATGCCACCCGGCCTGAGAGCTGCTCCTGCAATTGAATTTGCACCTGTGGCGCCAGGCGGTCATAGGCGGCCAGCAGTGGCGCCAGAAACTGGTTGATGGATGCGGTGCTCGCGCTCAGCCTAATGCGCCGGGCAATGCCGTGGTTCAGGTCGCGCAGCTCGCCGCCGAGCTGCTCCAGCGCCTGCAGCATGGACAGCGCATGGCGAACGAAGACCCGGCCGGCCGCAGTGCTGCGCAGCCCGCGGCCATGGCGTTCAAACAGCAACTGGCCGACGGCCGCTTCCAGCTCGCGCACCCGTCGGCTGGCCGCCGCCAGGGCCAGGTGTGACTGTTCGGCCGCAGCGCTCAAGCTGCCCAGGCGGGCACAGTCCACCACCAAGCGTATGGACACCAGATCAAAGCGGGCTAGGTTGTAAGTAGCTATGTTGACTGGCATGACGATACGGTGGCTTTTTTAGTCTTTAAGGATCCATTCAAAGGCGAGCTTTGGTGTCCCGCGCTTGCCGCAGGCTCCCATCCCATGCGACAGGCTTGGGGGCAAGCGCTCTTTTTGCGCTTGGCGGCTTGCCGATCTTCAATGTCCGAGTAGGGGATAGGCGCATTATTCGGCATCAAGACGCGCTGTGGGCGCTTGCCCCAACATACGCCACTTTTTTGGGGACTTCATGGCTTGGCTGGATATTCTGAAGAACGGCAATGAACTGAGCGAGCTCCTGATTGAGGGCAACAATCCCTACGCAGCCCGCCTCTTGGCGCAGGGGGATGTGGATCAGCTGCGCGACCATGTCAAGCCGGGTGAGCGGGTGCTGGGCTATGTGCTCGGCCGGGTGGTCGGTGCCGGACGGGGGCTGTGGGTGCTGACCGATCAGCATCTGGTGATTTCAGAAGACGACCAGCGCACCGCGGTGCACCGATTGGCGCTCAAGGACATCGCGGCCGCCGAGTGCGTTAAGGGCAAGTATGGGTACACCCTGAGGGTGCGCTCAGGCGGGCAGCAACGCAGCGTCTATGGCGCGGCGGCCCATCTGGCGGCCGTGTTCTATCAAGCCCTGGGTCAGCAGGTCAGCTGCTCACCGGTGGCCAAGCCAGCCAGTCTGGATGCCGACGATGTGGCCGAGGTGGTGCACCGGTTTTGCGACGCGGCCCTGCGTCTTCAGCCGGGCATCACGGTGGAGGCCGATGTGCAAGTCCTGGTGGCCCAACTGGCGCAGGAAGTGGCCGACCATGCCGGCCAGCCCGCCGGCTCGGCCGTGGCTGCCCACTAAAGCCGCTGGGGGTTGCAGCGCTGCTGGCCCCGCCCGGGCTGTCCAGACCAAAGCCTACTCAGTGATCCTCAAGTCTGAGGATCCGACTGGGGCTTTCAGGATGCTTTCGGCCCGCAATAAACTCTGGGTTACATTCGTCCAGACATTTCCCTGATTTAAATGAAATCCTGCTTGTGAAAATCTACGAGTCCATCGTCGCGGTCGAGAAGGCAATCCTGGTGCTGATTGCCGGCTTTACCGTGTATGCGGTGGGCTTGGAGATGTACAACGTGATCCTTGCCAGATCGGTCAAATTGACCGATTTGCTGCTGCTCTTCATTTATGCCGAGGTGCTGGGCATGGTGGCCGGTTTCTACAAGAACCGGGAAATTCCGATCACCATTCCGATTTTCATCGCCATCACCGCGCTGTCGCGCCTGATCATCCTGCAAGGCAAGGAGATCAATGCGCTCAACCTGATTTATGAAAGCGTCGCCGTTTTGTTGCTGGCCATCGCTGCGGTGATTCTCCGGTGGAATCTCATCAAGATGCAGCGTTCGTCCAAGCCAGGTGATGACGATACCTAGCCCTTCAATTTGTCTTTCTCACAGGTGATCTGATGTCCACAGTCAAAGCGTGCCTCCAAAAAAAATCGGGGCAGCTGTTCTCGTTGAACTCTTCCGATTCGGTGACCCAGGCCCTGGAGTTGATGCGTTCCAACCGCATCCGCTCGGTCATGGTGATTGATGACGCCGTCCTGGTGGGCATGGTGTCGCAGGGCGATTGCGCCATCAAGGTCCTGCTGCCCGGGCTGGACCCGAGCCAGACGCAACTGTCGGCCATCATGACCCGTAACCCGACCACGGTGTCGATCAATGACACCATGCAGCACTGCATGGAGATCATGTCGGCCCGCAATTTCCGGCACCTGCCTGTGATCAGCCAGAGCAAGGTGGTGGGCATGGTGTCTATCGGAGACACCGTCAAGGACATCATCAGCCAGCAGGGCGATCACATTAAGCACCTGGAGACCTTCATCAAGGGTCACGGCGTCGCCTGAACCTGGCCAGCAGCCAGTACCTTTACCTGAGCGTCAGCTCAGGTTTGGCGCGGCGTGAGCTGAGCAATGCGCTCGGTCAAATCACGCACCAGATCGGTCAGTGCCTTGATTTCTTTTTCGCGCATCAGGTCGATCTTCTGGTGCAGCCATTCGATTTCCAGCTCAGCCTTGATGTTGATTTCATAGTCGTTGCCGGCCTGTAGGCGGTCGACTTGAGCCTGGCGGTTCTGGCTCATCATGATGGCCGGCGCGGTGTAGGCGGCCTGGAACGACAGAATCAGGTTCAGCAATATAAAGGGGTAGGGGTCCCAGCCCCTGTCGGGCTGGCTCAAGTTGTAGCCCAGCCACAGCACGATCAAAACGCTTTGCACGATGATGAAGCGCCAAGAGCCGACCAGGGCCGCCACCTGATCGGCCACGCGCTGGCCCAGGCTGGCGCTGGGCAGGGCGCTGAGCGGCAGGGCTTGCGCCAGTTCGGCGCGGTGCTGCCGGCGGCGCTGGCGCATCCATTGCAGCAATTGGGCGTCGCGCTCGCCCACGCTTCGCTTGTCTTTGCTTGTATCCATCACAGCCTCCTTGATGACGCCCAGATTCGATCCGCCAATTCTGCGCGCTTGGCGCGCTGTAGAGTCTGATCAAGCGGTTCATTGCCGGAAGGGCGCAGCGCCCAACCTTGCGCCCTGCCCTCAGAGGACCCTGAAGGTTCATCGTGCCTAGCCCCGTGGTGGCGGCCGGCGCATCGGGCCTGGCTCCGCGGCTGTCCCCCGCCTCGGCTAGCGCCTCGGCTCCTCCTTGATGCCGCTGCGCCAGGCCCGACGCACCGGCCGTTGGTTAACGCTGCAAGCTCAGAGCCCTAAGGCCTTCGTTCATGGTCCAAGCTGCTGCATGAGTCTTCTGCGCAGCGAGCAGAGCGATTGCATCACCCCAGGGCGTGCGGGTGGGCACTGCGAAGCGAGGTAGAGGAGGAGCCGAGGCGCCAGCCGAGGCGGGGGACACGAGCGGCGCAGTGCCCATCCGTACGCCCTTCTTCGATAAGCCCTGAAAGTTGCTGCGCTTGATCAAGCGCAGCATCGCGCCGAGGGCGGCGCTCCCACACCTGCTCCCGCTCCCACACCTTAGATGCAGTATTTGATGAAGCGGCTTATCGCTGCCAGGGTGCGGCTTGGGTAAAGACTTTGCTGCTGTGGATGCCCCCACCCCAGCCCTCCCCCAAAGGGGGAGGGAGCAAGACCTCTGCTCGCTTGGTTCAGGAATGCTTGCCTCGGCCCCTTCAGCCCGTTCAGCCCATCAAGGCCACGGACTTGATCTGGCACCACACCGGCGATCCCACCTTTAGCGACAGGGCTTGCAGCGAGCGGTGGGTCACGCGGGCCAGGATGAGGGCGCTGCCGCAGCGCACTCTCACCAGCGCCTGCGACGGGTGGCTGTCGGGGTGGATGGACTCGATCGTCCCGGCCAGTCGGTTGGCGATGGTGCTGTGGTCCTGCTCGGCCACCGACAGGCTCACATCGCGCGCCAGGATGCGCAGGCGTACCGACTGTCCAAGCTGCAGCCCCTGGTCGCGCACCCACAGCAAGCCGCCCTCAAACTCAATTTGAGCCAGCGTATAAGCGCTATCGCGCTCGCAGACCCGCCCACTGGCCAGACTGCCGGCCTGCTCGCCGACCGCCAGTGCCAACTCGGGCTGAACCCAGGCCGCTTGCGCGCTGGCGCTGCTGATCACCTGCCCCTGGCGCAGCACCACCACATGGTCGGCCAGTTGCGCCAGTTCGTCGACCGAGTGGGTGACGTAGAGCATGGGGATTTGCAGCTCGCTGCGCAGACGCTGCAGCCAGGGCAGCACCTCCTGCTTGCGTGCGACGTCGAGTGCAGCCATGGGCTCGTCGAGCAGCAGCAGCTTGGGTTCGGTGGCCAGGGCGCGGGCCATCGCCACCCGCTGGCGCTCGCCGCCCGACAAGCTGGCCACAGCGCGATCCTGCAAGTGCCCTATGCCCAGCAAGTCAAGCGCAGCATCGAGAGCGCGCGCGGCGCTGGCGCTGCGCACCCGCTCGAGCCCAAAGCGCAGGTTCTGCCTGACGTTCAGATGCTCGAACAGGCTGGCCTCTTGAAACACGTAGCCCAACTCACGCCGCCAGGTGGGCAGAAAGACGCCCTGCGCGCTGTCTTGCCAGGCCACGCCTTTGAGTAACACCTGCCCGCTGGCCTGTTCGAGCCCGGCCACGCAGCGCAAGAGCGTGGTCTTGCCCGAGCCCGAAGGGCCGAACAGCACCGTTACGCCCTGTCCAGGCAGGCTCAGGTCGACCGCCAGTTCAAAGCCAGGCCGGGTCAGGCGCAGGGCGATGCGCATCTCCTCGCTCATGCTTGCAGCCGATCGGGCTTGCGCTGCAGCCGCATCAAGGCCAGCAGCACCAGGAAAGAAAACACCACCATGCCAGCGGCCAGCCAGTGCGCCTGGGCGTATTCCATGGCCTCGACATGGCCGTAGATCTGGGTCGAGACCACCTGGGTTTGGCCGGGAATGTTGCCGCCCAGCATGAGCACCACACCAAACTCGCCCACGGTGTGGGCAAAGCTGAGTACCGCAGCCGTCAGCAGGCCGGGGCGGGCCAGCGGCAGTGCCACGCTGATGAAGGCATCGAGCGGGCGGGCGCGCAAGGTGGCTGCCACTTCCATCGGCCTGCGCCCCATGGCCTCAAACGCATGTTGTATCGGCTGCACCGCAAAGGGCAAAGAAAAAACCACCGAACCTATGAGCAGTCCGCTGAAGGAAAACGAGAGCGTGCCCAGGCCCAAAGCAGTGGTGAGTTGACCCACCCAGCCCTGCGGGCCCAGAAGCACCAGCAGGTAAAAGCCCAGCACCGTGGGCGGCAGCACCAGCGGCAAGGTGGCGGCTGCGGCCACCACCGAGCGCCACGGTGAGTGGGTTTGCGACAACCACCAGGCCAGGGGCGTGGCCAGCAGCAGCAAGATCAGCGTGGTCAGGCTGGCCAGCTGCAGGGTCAGTGCAATGGCGGGCCAGGCCTCGGCGCTCAGGGTATTCACAGCGTGTATCCAAACGCGGCAATGATGGCCCGCGCCTTGGGGCTTTGCATGTAGGCCAGCAGCGCCTGCGCCGCCGGTTTGCCCCGGCCCGGCAGCAGCAGCACCAGGTCTTGGCGCAGCGGCGTGTGCATCTGTTCGGGCACCACCCAGGCCGAGCCTTCGCGCAGCTTGCCGCTCTCGAAGACCTGCGCCATGGCCACAAAACCCAGGGCTGCATTGCCTGAGGCCACGAACTGCAGGGTCTGGCTGATGTTGGCTGCCTCGACGATGCGCGGCCGCAATGCGTCCCTCAGGCCCAGTTGCGCCAGCACCTGCCAGGCGGCCGCGCCATAGGGCGCGAGCTTGGGGTTGGCCAGGGCGAGTTTTGCAAATTTGCCCGTGCGCAGCACCGTGCCCGCTTCATCGACCAGGCCGGTCGTGCGGCTCCACAGCACCAAGCGGCCGGTGGCATAGCTGCGGCGGGTGCCGGTCAAGGCCAGACCTTCTTGCTCGAGCTTGAGCGGTGTCTGCGCATCGGCGGCCAGCAGCAGCTCAAAAGGAGCGCCGTTTTTGATCTGGGCGTGGAACTGGCCGGTCGCGCCAAAGGACAGTACTGCCTTGTGGCCGGTGTCGCGCTCGAATTCAGTAGCAATTTGCTTCATTGGCGCGGCAAAGTTGGAAGCCACCGCCACGCTCACCGACGCGGCCTGGCTGGCCACGGCCAGCAGGGCCAGACTGGCCGACAGCAGGGCGCGCCATAGGCTGCCCATGGAGGTGCGAAAGGAAGCGTTCATTGGCAAGCGTTTCTTCGGAAGCCCGTCATCGCTATGGCTGATCAGAATACCGTTGGTGGTGATCGCTATTCTAAAATAGAATAGCGATATCATCGATCTGGTTCAGGAAGACCATGGGCGCTGCTCCAATTGCCTTTGAAGACGTGCTTGCCACGGGCGCGAGCGACAAGCGCATTGAAGTGCTGCGCTCGGTGCATCTGGCGGGCTCCATTTCGCAGGCGGCGCGTGCCAATGGCGTGAGCTACAAGGCGGCCTGGCAGGCGGTGGAGAC
>Ga0078894_10003080_pt1 | contig 12619 bp, 3 predicted proteins | sample LauGreSu1BDMLBSD_2_FD_67506 | JGI IMG/M metagenome (GOLD analysis project Ga0078894, IMG submission 67506) | Freshwater lake microbial communities from Lake Michigan, USA - Su13.BD.MLB.SD (version 4) (version 4) | ecosystem: Environmental > Aquatic > Freshwater > Lake | place: Lake Michigan, USA...
CTAAACTAGTTAAATCAGATTCGACAACATTAGCTGCTAGTCTTGTTCCAGTTATATCAGCTGCGGCTACCGGAACTGTTATATTTGCAGTACCGTCAAATACTGTTCCGTTAATTGTTCTTGCTGTTTCTAACTTAGTGGCCGTAAATGCATTACCTGATAGTGTAGCACCTACAAATTCGTTGGCTTCTACACGTATGAACGTACTAGTGCCGGTTGTTGCTGTTATATTCCCACTGACATTTCCCACTAGGTTGGCTGTGATTGTACCTGCTTCAAAGTCGCCAGCACTGTCTCTGGCAACAATTTTACCGATAATGTTTGCTGAACTAGCATCCACTGACCATGTTGTTGCAGCCGAGCCGTTGAAGTTTGCACCAGTTAGATAAGATCCCCTTGTTAGTGTGTTGGTTGTATTAGAGCCAATTGTAATGTCTGTTTGACCGTCAAAGAATATACCATTGATTCGTCTGCCTGGTTCCAATCTTGATGCACTAGATGCATTACCAATTAAAGATCCAATTGCAGGACGATTGGCAGAAAAATTTGTTCCTGGTTGTAGTGTAGTGAACCCAGTGATTAGATTGCTGTCGTCTATAGTGAATGCTGTATCGGCACAGATAGCAAAGGTTGTGCCATCTACTAGAATTTCAACTACCGGATATTCTGCACTTGAAGTAGCTACCAGTTTCCTAGATCGAACCTGCGTTGTACCGTATCCGTCAATTGCTTGTGGACCTATTAATTTCCAAAATCCAGAATCAAATATAAACAGTTGATCAGTTGTATCTTTATACCAAAATGCTCCGTCAAACCCCGGAGGTTCAGTGTTGCTGGTTGTCGCTGATCCCACAGGGGCCCAAGCGGTACCATTGTAGACGTTAAGCGATCCTATTATGGTATTATACCATGCCTGCCCTGTTAACGGTCTAGATGGAGGATTGTCATTGGCAAAATTTTCCAGTAAGAATAAGAAATTTTCATTCTGTACTTCTCCATAACCAGTGTAGTTTCTGCCAAGCAAACCTAGACTGGTTGAAGTATCTAGCGTGCCATCATCTAGCACCACTAATTGCTCGCCACTAAACTTGTTTATGATATATGCCATTTATCGCTCCCGTACATATTTAACTATTAAGACACAAATATCCATGCACCTGTTATGATCTGGAAGGTTTTAACTGTTCTAGAAACTACTAATCCCGGTGCTGCAATTGTTGCTGTTGTAAAACTGACGTTGTTTAAACCAAACGCTGTTCCAGTCGGTGTAACAAATTCAACTGATGATGTCGATATTAACGGATTGATGTCTAGATTTGTTGTTCCGTTAACCAAGAACGAACACAGCACTCTAGCAATAGTTCCGTTGTTATATTCAACCACAGGCGCTACCTGTTCTAGTAATGCAGCAATACCTGCATTTGAAATACCATCAGAAATGTCCATGCTTAAAACAATATTTCTAGATCTAACAGTATTGTCAACATAATTTTTAGTTGCGGCGTCAGTGCTGGTTGTAGGGTCTGCAAGACTCTTAATACGTTTGCTGCCTAGATTAAGGCCACCAGTTCCGTCAATTAATAAAGATAGGTCAGTGTTAGAAGCTGTGACTTGAATTGCGGCATCATTGAAATATAGGCTATCAACCGTTAACTGAGTCTGTGTACCAAAACTAGTAACTCCGGGAATACTGGTAATTCCAGGTCCTAACGAAGTACCAGATAATACTGTGACTCCATTAATTTTAAATTCTTTGCCAGACGCTAGATTAATGTGCTCTGAGCTTGTCCATGCTTGACTCGCTAGTGCTGGCAACGAGTCATTGTATCCACCTACTCCAGCTTCAGGACTAGATGCCTGCGCAGCCTGGCCAATGTCGTGCCATAAAAACACGTGACTAGAAGCGCCTTGTAAAATTACTCCACCTCTAGCAGCATTTGCATCTGTTGGGGTAATTCCAGTTTGTTTGGCCAGTACAACATTTTTATCTTCCACTGTCATTACACTTGTATTGACTGTGAGAACATCTCCATTTACTGTGAGATTTCCTTGTACTGTCAAGTTGCCGCCTACGTCTACTTCGCTGGTAAGATAGCCATTGTAGATGTTAACTGTTCTAGAATCTGCTGAAATTGCAATTGCTTCTTCTGCAATAACATCTCGTCTAACGTTAAACACCATTTGTTTGTTTGAAGCAATATTAGCAATGATTAAATTACCGTCTTGTACTTGAAACTGGCCTTGGTTAGCATCACCGATAATTAATCCTAAATTAGACGAAATAATAATCTGTCCGTTAACAATGTTTGAAGTATCGTTTCGAACATACAAGCTAGCTGGCTGTCCTCCTAGCTTTTCACTGTTAGTGGCGGTGACATTAAATTTTAGTCCTGTTAGTATGCCTGCATTAAATCCTGGAATAATACTTCCGCTAAATCCATCAATTGGTAATTTGGGTGTAAATGCATCTTTTGAAAATATACCTATTAATACCCCATTGGTATATAGATATGTAACTACTCGACTCTGGTTCAACGAATCTAATACATTAACTACCTTAAGACCGCTAACGCCCTGACTGACGGAGTAGTCGGGTCCTAGTAATATTGTATTTGTTCCGTCGTAGAAATATAATTGTTTTTCAACGTCATTGAACCATAAATCCCCAACACCTAAATTAAGTGGCTGTTGACTTGAAATTGTTGCGGAACTAACTGGAACAAATCCTGTGCCGTTATAAACTTTTAATTTTGACTCACTAGAGTCAAACCAAATTTGCCCCCTAATAGGACTGGATGGTTGTGCCGAGCTTGAAAAATTTTCTAAAATTTTAATAAAATTTTCGTTTATGGCTTCGCCAAATCCGCTATAATTTTTTCCAATAAGAGTTATATCTGTTGACAGCTCATCAACTTGACCGTCTGCTATTGTAGCTAAAATCGTTCCATCAGTTTTATTAATTGTATATGCCATTTGTGTTTACCTTAGAATGCCGGTGGGCCAGAACGAATAATATAGTTTAGTGTTAAGAACGGATTCATTACACTAAATTCTTGTCCCAAACTACCTGCTGTTTTAATGCCACCAGAACTTGGAATGTATTGACTCTGTCCTACTGTTGTTGGACCTTTTTCGGAGAACGATCCAGTATCACTAGGAATTGCAGTATCGACTCGAGTGGCAAAATATTGTTGCCCTGTTGAGCCTTTCATATTGTGTTCATGGTCAGGAAGATTATTCACTGTTAAATTATTTGAACTTTGGCCGCCACCGTCACCTAGGTTGTCCGGTGCGGTTCCAGCTACTCTATCAACGTTGCCGCCACCTGCATCGACATATCCGCCTAGAGAATTTGGTACGGTAAATCCGTTATCCATGTTGTCTCTGCCTAACGGAAAACGACCTCTAAGGTCGGGTACCCTATATGTACCAACACCTGATAATGGAACTGCTCCGTTAAATGTAGTTCCGATGACATCAAATAAATCGTTAAATTTACTTCTTTCAACTTCACTGCCATCGCACAATATATAACCGTATGGTGCATCTGTTCCCGCATAAGGCATAATTGCTCCGATAGGAACACCTAAATCAGCAATAAATGCATCTCTAGTTTCTTTAAGTAATCCGGTTCCCGGTCTATATACTAAAACAGTGTCTGGTTTTGTAGAGATATTAGGAAACGGTTCGTCTTTGCTGCTAATCAATCCCGAGGTAAGTGTTGTTGTAAAGGTTTTTGTATTTCCGCCAACTTGTCCATCAAACTGTAGAGACGGTGATGTCACGTCACCTTCCATTTTGAAAGTTGTGACAAATTTTAAGTTAGTTGCTGTTGATGCATTGCCAACAATATTTCCTGTTAGCACACCTTCAATTGTTTCAGCAATAAGAGTTTTTGTTCTAACAGTATTCCAACGCTTCAGTGCTGTGCCGCTATCATACAAATCAGTAGTAGCTGGTTGAAGGTTGTCAACTTCACTAGTGCCTGTAACTTTAAATCCATCGCCAACAAGTAAATTTTTTGCAATTGCTACACCGCCCGCTGTTCTCAAAGTTCCGTTATTAAAATTTGAACTAGGAGTAGTGTCAGTTAAAATTAATGCACCGTTTGTTTTAATATTGCCGTCAATGTGCAGAGCTTCGTCTGGGGATGATATATTGATACCGACAGTATTGTTAATTACTCGTAATGTAGTAGACGGGATACCATCTCTATTAACTTGCAAATCAATACTACTACCCGGAGCAGAATTATAAATTTTAGAAGATATTTCTGAAGTAGTTAAACTGAATGTTCCGTCCACTCCCAGTGTAATACCTTGGTTATTTCTAACGTTGATACCAAATTCAGTAGTGTTGATAACATCAGATCTTAAAAATTTATTTGCAGGAATTTCAACATCAGCAATTACCAATGATTCGGCAGATGTTGCGGCACCGTAAATTTTTGTCGGAAAGCCACCCAATCCAATATCATTTTCTGTAATGTTAAGTCCAGACTTGATAGTAACAAAACCAGAAATAGATATCTTAGGTGTGAAACTGTCTTTACTAAAGATAATAACCGGAACATCTTCAATGTAGAATATTAATAGTACCCTTGATATGTTATCAGAGTCAGTAATCGATTCAACAATTGGGCCGCTTCTAAGACCGGTAGAAAAATTTGGGCCTACTAAAATCCAGCGGGTGCCACTGAAAACATATAATTGCTGGTTAGTAGTATCAACCCATAACTCACCAACCTTCGATTGCTCAGTGCCAGGTTCAACACCACTTTTCTGAATATTACTAGCTGCCTTCCATGTTGTGCTGTCCCATATCTGAAGTACACCGTCGGCAGTATTATACCAAAGCTGACCCTCAACAGGATTTACCGGCTGTGTTTCTTTAGCGAAATTTTCTAACAGGGCTAGAAAGTTTTCTGCAATAATTTGACCGTAGCCTGTAACATTACGGCCTGGAAATGTTAGACTAGTGTCTGTGCTAGAAGTGTTGTCATAAACTGTAATTGGCAGTTTATTTTCTTTATCTGTAAAATTAACAATATATGGCATCTAATTATACCTCTGTAAAACTAGTTAAACTCTGTATACGGATTGTATAATCGATCTGTAATAGTCTGTTTAAAGATTTTTGTACAGGGTGAAAAATAACGTGAGTTAACAGTTTGCCTGCACCGTTCGGGTTATATGATTTAAGTCCTAATTCATCGAATACAAAATCACCACTCATATCTTGGCTGTTATCAAATGCTTCTTGTCCGTCCGGCTCACCGTAATCTAACATACAGCTGATCAACACATCACTATAAGTTGCTCCGCTGATGTGTCTAATTTCCATTTTATTTCTAACAGAATCTGTATTTTCAGCAGCATTTTGATCTACCACTTTGCTAAAAGTTTGATTATACAAACTTGTATTAATACCAACTGTGTTAGGAGTTAGATAGGTAATCAGTCCAGTAGGGTCAACGTTAGTCCCCCCATTACCAAACACCATTTGATAAATTGTGCCCTGACCCTGATTGCTAATACTGTTAACCATGGCCACACTCATATTTTCATAATGAATGGCGTTTCTTTTATCAATAAAAACTTCTCCAGTTTTTGGATCAAAGATTTTTATATGCCCTTCAAAGTGAAAACCGCCAATTTCGTCTGGGGATTTTTCAGGGGTAGTTGATTTTTCTGGTATATTTGACATATTGGTTTCTTCTTGATTATTCATGATAGTGTATTTATTCGGGGAGCTCAGTGGTCTTTACAGCAATGAAACTAGCAATTGGCGTATCATTAGACAATAATGTGATGCCTTTGCTGGCTGCAAAATTACTCTTCTCATACCAAATTTTTCCCAATCTCCTAATAATTGTTATTTTTGTCCCGGCTGGAACTGCATCTGTTAATCTAATATACGTTGATGTGCCGTCTACTGAAAATTCAGCTTCTTGTTTTACATCAGCTACTGGACTGCTAACGCCGACATCCTCTGAGTATACATCTACAGGATTTTTACGCAGACGTTTTCCGCCTACAAATACTTCAATTTCGTCACAAGCTCCGTAGGTGGAAGGGATTGAATCTCTATACCAGTTTATTCTAGATGCTTGAGTTGGAACATAATCTAATGGGCCGATTAATATTGTACTACCGTCGCTTATGAAATTAGATTTTTCTTGATTTTCAATATACGGAATAGTTTCAGTTGCGCCTACGTCAACTACAAAACTGCCAGAGGCATGTGTTTCTGCAATACCTGTTCCAAGGCAACCACGTCTTAGTTGAGATAAGACATTTCCGTTCTTTTCAAAGTATTCAATACGTTCGTTGTTTATGATAACAACCCCGGGAATCCGTCTGTTAACAATTGGATTTGATAGTTTGTCTGCATTTGAAACTTCTATCGAGGTATCAAAATAATTTACATTCTTAATTAATTTTATAGCTGCATTTCTTGAATATCTCTTATAATGATAATTGTTTAACATGTCTTTGAATATTTCAAAAGCTCTGTTACTCGAGTAAACAATATTGCTAAACTGAACTATTTTTATAGTGTCAGTAATTAATGAATCTTCAGTTAACTGTACTGACGAAGATGTAGATAGCGTATAATCGGCATCTTTAGTTAATCGTTTTCCGTTTTTGTAAACCCATACATAGTTAACATTCAATGGATCGCGTGGCAACTGATAGTGCAGTTTCCCGCCTGCATATTCGTCGGTAATTATATTCATTGTAGGATATTGACTAAACCAAGTTATCTGTATGTCGTCGTTGACATTTAAGTTAACGCTGCCGTCTATCACTATAGAATTTCCCTCTACACGATACTTCGAACGCACATTTGTTTCAACTCTAATGATGTCTCCCAACTCTAATGTAGAAGATGGAATATTAATTAAATTACTATTACCGTTGTAGGTATAATCAATAACAAATTGTTTAAGTATTTCGTTGATATAGACTTTGATATTCCCAGAAGTAATAGTACCAATAGTTTCGGCAGGGTCAATACCTAATGTTATATTGTTGTTTGTACCATCATACTCAATGTAGGTAGTATCAACACCTTGTAGATATGTTCCGTTAACGTTGACTAATATTGACGCTTGTTCAGAAGATTCTTCTAAATTTACAAAGTTATCTAGTACAATCGATCTAGTACTGCCATCGTAGGGTACTGTTTGTTGATTAACTCTTACAAAAGAAAGGCTTGATGAATCTGCACCTTCAATTGAACTAAAACAAATAATTTTTACAACTTGTCTAAATGCTGGTGTTAGGCCAAACTGTATCATGGTTTTATTTTTAGTATCAATAAAATCCGAGCTGTTTACAAAACCAACATCTATTGCAACGCCGTCTAACGTGACTAACACTACCGATGTTTGGTCATAAATTGCTTTAGTTAAGAATAAATTAGTTTCTCCGTCTGCTACGAATTCTTGGTAATCTAACAATCCAATGCCGCCGATACCAATTGCAATAATCTCAACTACATCTCCAAGTGCTGGGGCAATATTAAATTCAACTTTGTTTTCAATAAAATCTATAATATAGTTTATTGTGCTGTCTCCAATATATTCTTGTTTGACCTTGTTAACATATACCATTACTGATGATGCTTCAGCAATTGTTAGCCCGATGTTAAATCGAGTTGTTGTGCCGTCACCTATTGCAACATTATTTTGTATTGGAGATGATCCCGGATTTGTTTTGTTGAACACTTTAATACTTAAACTGTCGAGTACTTGTCCTGGAACATTCTCTTCTGGTGCTGGCACTTGATCTGGGCTAATAAATTTATCACCATCTATTACTATTTCTTCAGGAGTTAGACCGGCAGCGGTTACATATGCGCCACCAATATTTGAAAGTGTTCCGCCGCTAATTCTAGTATCTAATAAATTTACATCACTAATAATCACAGAGCCGTCACTTTCTAACTTTCTAAAAATCAATGTGTCGCCAGAATTTGTGCTTAGGTATCTATGAATTTCAATTATTTTTGTAGAACCGTCGCCTATAAATGTTGGCATTTCTGCATTGGGATTTGTTGCAATGCTAGAATCCCAGCTTGGGGTATAATTAGGATCATCAATTCTTACAGGACGCTGATCGCCTAATCGTTTGATATAGATAGAAATTGGTTGGTTTGGCTCAGGAATATATGGTAGTACGACAAAAGTTGTACTTCCGTCAGCGACATAATAAAAATCGTTGCTTGATTCTACGCTGTCCCAACTGTCTGTAAACCACGGCAATGCGTCCCAACCGCCGGTAACGTCAAACGTAGTTCCTTGAACCTGAACACCGCCAAAGTCTATACCAGTCATTAACTGACCCAAGTCGTGCCCTTTCATCCCTGTTAATGGTTGATAAAATTTGTTTATTCTATCAACGCTGTTAAGGAGTTCAACATTTTTTTCATAATTAATTACAATTACATCCCCTGCCGAAGGATTAGTAAAGAATTTTAATTTACCTCTTAGTAAAGAGTAGGTGTCTACAATAGAAGTATACAAACTGATTTCATAGTCAGTGGTTATCACTAATTGACTATTTTTAACTACTGTGATTTTTCCCTTATCCCTAGTTGGAGGATAGTTCAAATCAAATACTGAACTAAAGCCAGTGGCAACAAATGTTTGACTATAATCAAAATTGGCGTAGGTTCCTACTTTATTTGTTCTGTCAAATTTCATTGTTAGATCAAAAGATCTAACCTTTGTATCTCCTAGAATTGGAACAGCCGTTGCAACATTGATTGATGATCCGTTGCCGCCAACTAAAGAAACTTGAGGAGTTGTTGTGTATCCTTCTCCAGGAGTAATAATTCTAATTCCAGAAACTTTTCCGTTAGATACAAATGCCTGCGCTGTTGCTCCGGTTCCGTTTCCTGTAATTAGTACAGCGGGCGGAGTTCGATAATCAGCACCCGGATTTGAAACTTCGATTGATACGATAGAATATCCGTTATTGGAGAACCAAGATTTCCAAGGATACTCATCAAATCTATTATAGAATCTGTTTACAGGTAATATTTTTCCATCTCTAACAGAATATGCAGGAGGACAATCAAAGTCCGATACTGCTGTTCCTGAAGATTCAGTTGTTGTATATCTGCTGGTATATTCTCTAATACTAGTTCTGTAAGGCTTTACTTCTTCAATGTATCGTTGGAAACTTTCTAGGTTATCATTTTTGTAATTTGCCTGCTGATGTAAATCACCAACATTATGTATTGCATTTAAGAAGCTGGTTTTAAATGCCCAATCAATATATGTTTGCTCAGAGAATGCATATTTTATAGATGAGAAGAATAACTTGTTCCATTCAACTGCTAAGTCATTAACAAATATATCTTCTTTAGCCGCTTGTAATATTATGCGTAATTCCTTTGAAGGTTGAAGATCGTATAATGCAACATCATATGATCCAATATTATCATAGCCTAAACTGTTAATTAAACGATTATACAGTGTGTCTTTAATTTGTAGTGTGCCGTTTTGGCGGCCGACTAGATTGTATGTATCGAGCAAGTCGCCAACACCAACTTCAGTTTTTTCTAATATAATCCAGCCACCACTGCCATACTCTTTAACTTTAATCAAATCACCAGTGTTAAGTTCTAAAGACGGTTCTTGATATATATTGGTAATCTCTTTAACAATTCTAGAATTTATAGAATATCCATCTTTCCACCAATCAATAAATTCCCAATAGACAGTAGTATCATATCCTTGAGATTTGCTACGATAGAAAATCTTACGTTGCTGATCCCAAGCATAGATGCTCCAGAATCCAAATAATGTAGAATCACTTCTTACTAATACAGAGAACGGTCTAATTTTTACGGTTGCAGTTGTATACTTTCTTCCCTTAGATGTTAGTGTTATGGAATTTACTTTTCCTTGAGAATTTAAGGTAATCACTGCTTTTGCGCCAACACCATCGCCTTCTATTTCTATATAAGGAATAGTTCTATAACCAAATCCGGCGTCAGTAATATCAATAGTATCGATTTCTCCGTTGATTATGTTTGCTCTAAACACTGCCTGACGAATTTTTACTGTACCCACTTGTTGTAAATCAATATTAGTGTCTACAGACAAATCATACTGATTTAAAACTTCACTAGGAATAGGATCTAATCTATTAAGATTTCTAAAATCAACAATATCAGAAAATGATTTTGTCAATAGCACTAAGTTGATATTGTCTATAGCTATTTTTAATGCGTTATCCCTGCTAACAAACATTGACTGGCGCGGTCTGATGCCTAATCCTACTTGCTTTTTAGCAGGTAATCTTGGGTCAGGTACTACATTTCCTTTTTCGTCAGAGCCTACAAGACTATCAATCCATTTCTGTTCTAGATATGTAGAGGGTAAACTGTCAGCGACACCGCTAGTTAACAATTGATATTCTCTATGAATTGGATTGACTCGGTTGCGATTTTTTGTATATTCAATATTTAATAATGCAGTATTTGTACTGATAACCGATGTTAAGTTGTAAGCCAAAAATTTGTCTGTCCCTAGAATTCCAATAAACGGAATACTGGTTCCGATAGGATTATTAATACAATCTGCAATAGATGCTGCTGATAATTTTCTATCAGTGCCGCTTGGAACTATTGTTTTTGACTTAACCCAATAATAATATTTTGTTCCTGTCGGCAAGCCTGTACCTGAATTATATAAAATTTTAGTATTATAAACTGTATCGTCAACAAATTTAGGTTGGCCAGAAATTCCTTCTGCCAGTCCTTCTACTGTGTCTGCTAGTATACTCCACTCCGACGGCAACAATACCGATTCTACCCACTCGTAGATATCTATAGAAGATCCTTCTACTTGAGTATTCCAATTACCTATTCTATAAGAAAAATCACTTTGTTCGTAATTTATAAATTTTGCTGCGCTAACATCCCACCAAATCTTTCCAACATTTTTTTCAAACCATGATTGAGATTCATCAACTACTTGTTCTTCTGTTCCAATCATGTAAATTGCAGGATCATATATTGTTTTATATGATATTTCTTGCTCGGCGACGCCTAATATTTTAAGTTTGTATCCGTCGACAATATCCAAGTCTGCTATTTTCTTATTATTAATGTTATCGTATAGTTCAATATTTTGTAATAATTCAACGTCTACTAAATTAGTTTCTTGAGATATTACATTAAAGCTATTTTGTTCGGTAGATTTTTTAAACAATCGAACCATTCCAACAGGAACATTGTCAATTTGATAAGTTGGAGAACCTACAACAATTACCGAGCTAGTACAATCAATCGACGATCCAAATGATTCACCTGTCTTAAAATCAGCTTCAAGTTTTTCGACCAAGAAATATCCTGCATCTTTCTTCTCGTATACATACACTTGGCCAGGAAATCCTCTGCTCGACGAGAATGTTGTTCTTCTTCTATCAAAGGTTGTTCCTACTCCAAAAAACGTATTAATAGCATATCCGGCATTTTTTGCCCCTATTACAACTCGTTCTGTCGAAGGACTGATAGATATGCTCGAACCAAAATATTCGTTTGTGAAATATTCAAAACTTTGAAGTTTTTGTTTTAATCTAAATTGCCCGTTGACATATTTAAAAACATATGCTGCGCCCTGATTCTGTTTGGCAATATCTGCAAGTGGGCTACTAGCTACAATAGTTGTTCCGGATGCGTCGATATCGATTGCAAATCCAAACTGATCACCTGATGCAATAATTCCTGAATTTGTAGTATCGTTAATGTCAGTTAACGATTCTGCTGTGATTGTTTGTATCAAACTGTAGAGATTGTTGCTGTCTCTTTCGTAGATATAAATTTTACCCGTTGACGGCGAGGCGCTGTCCCCTACGTTTAACCATGGCAGACCAGCATCTGGATATTGCCCGATGCTGGTAATTGACGACTCCGATGCATCAGTTAATATATGATAACCACCTTGATATTTTACAACATCATTTTCTCGATATTCTTGATAAACATTCCAGTCGCCTCGATAGTTAGCAAAATACTGGCCGTCACTGTTTGGAGCGCCAACTACTAACAAAGAACCGTCTCTGCTCATAGTAAGTACGTGACCAAATTGATCACCTTCTTTAACCAACTCGGCAAGCTGTGTGGGACTTAACAGTCCCTCTGCTAAAGTAGATCCGTCGTCGTTCATTGCAATGTTAGTTGGCAACGAACATTGAGTTGACACAGGGTCTAATTTTTTCCAGTCTGCTGTTGCAATAGATATTGATCCACTAGCACCGTACACATCATACAATGCTTCCCATAGGCTGTCCTCGGACCATACAATTGAACCTGCTGGATAAAACACTGTCGGAGATGTTTGATATACGCCTAGATATTTTGTATTTTCTAAATGGCTCCATGATGTGCCGTCAAAATAGTAAAGATAAATCCTACCTTTACCGGTGTTTGCACCTACCCTAGGATCACATAACGATCCAATTGCAGAAACTGCCATGTAATAAGTTTTTCCAGAAATCCCAATAGTGATTGCTGATCCAAATTCTTCGTAGGCTGCTTGGCGGGGACTTACAAAACTATAGGCAATTTCCCATTGTCCTTGTGTGTATTTGTACAAGGA
>Ga0078894_10003081_pt1 | contig 12616 bp, 9 predicted proteins | sample LauGreSu1BDMLBSD_2_FD_67506 | JGI IMG/M metagenome (GOLD analysis project Ga0078894, IMG submission 67506) | Freshwater lake microbial communities from Lake Michigan, USA - Su13.BD.MLB.SD (version 4) (version 4) | ecosystem: Environmental > Aquatic > Freshwater > Lake | place: Lake Michigan, USA...
TTAGAAGTTACAAGAACATCAGGCACATATTTATTTAATACTGATCCTGTAAATAGATTGGTATCAAATGGCGACCATTATGGTGAATTACTATCTATTGGAGATGTCGGATCTGCGGTTGTTGGTCAAATCAGATACCTAAGCTCTTCAAATACTTGGTTAGCGGCAAACGCAAATACAAATGGTGTACAAGCAACAAGTTTATTAGCAATTACGACTACAGGATCTGGTCATAATAGAGGAATGTTGGTTAGAGGATATTTTAAAAATACTTCTTGGTCATTTACTATAGGTAGACCTGTTTACTTATCAACAACTAATAATACAATTACAGGAACAGCACCATCAGCAAGTGGTAATGTGGTTAGAATTGTTGGGTACGCATTAGCTGCGGATGAAATTTATTTTAACCCATCACCAAATTGGGTTGTAATTGCGTAATTTGATTTAATATGCCAGTATCAAGTAATATAAACGGAGTTGATTATAATAACATATCACAGGTAGATGGTGTTAATAGATTAAACATATCACAGGTAGATGGGGTGGACTTAACTCCCACCCCAACACCGACACCTTCGGTAACACCTGGAGGTAGTCCAACACCAACACCTACACGAACTGTTACACCTACGGTAACACCTACATTCACACCAACTTCTACGGTAACACCTACAAGAACACCTACAGTTACTCCAACATTCACACCAACTTCTACGGTAACACCTACAAGAACACCTACAGTTACTCCAACATTCACACCAACTTCTACGGTAACACCTACGGTAACACCTACGGTAACACCTACATTCACACCAACTTCTACAATAACACCAACTGTTACTCAATCACCAGCGGCAGGAACTCCTACACCAACTCCTACTCCTACATCAACACCACCTTGTGATCCAGGTTGTTGTTATGTTGAGTTATGTTATTCACCTAACGATTGTACAGAGGCTTGTGAATGTAATACGACAAGACCTGTTTATCTTTCAAGACCTTGTAAATTTGATCCTTGTACATTAGCTGCAGCAACAGGTATATTTAATGACGACTTTTGTAGTGATCCGGCACCTGAAGGATATTACTCAGATGGTACAGATTGTTACTCTTGGTTCGGAGGTAATCTTACTTACGACACCCTATGTAGAGGATAAAAATATTATTATAATAAAAACCCCCATCTTTTCAGGTGGGGGTTTGTTTTTTTTATCTATTATCAATATGAATTATGACTTCGTTATAATAATCAAGGAAATGTTCATTCCATAGATCCCATTTTATATCAACACCATCAAGTGAGAATATTTCATATTTATTAAATCGTGGTAAGATGTTGTCTCTAAACCATCTAAATTTACAATTATGTAATTCATCATTTTTCTTTAAGTGAAACTCACCAACAAATTTTGGAATTGTTTTTAAAAACTCAACATTATGTGGTTGAAATATATCGTACTCTCCACCTTCACAATCACATTTCATAAAATCAATTCTATCGATATTATTCTGGGTTAAAAACTCAGTAAAAGTGTATGTTGGGACATTTTCATATTCCCCGTCCCAATTAATTGACATGTATTTTTTATCGGTAATTGCACCATGGATAATTTTAACATTATCTCTTTCTACATTAATTTTTAATGTTTCTATTTGTTTTGATATTGGTTCTACAACATAACATTGTTTTGGGTTGTTATTTAAGATTGAATAGGTAAACGGACCAATAGACCCCCCAAAGTCAACAACAATATCACCTTCTTCAACATCAAAGATTCTATTGTACATGTGTTCTCTATCAAACTCTACTTTGGTCATATCTATATACCATTGTTCTTTATCACCCCAATTAAATCCGTCTAATTTAGATTTAACCTCAATTGTTGGTTTATTAATAAGTTTATTAACCTCATCAATAACCATTTGTGATGTTATAGATTTACTACACTCAAATTGTCTTTCAGTTCCTTTATGGAAAGGACACCAATTCCAATCACTAGCATCTAATCTTTCTGTGTTAAAACATCCGTGACAAACACTTTCATTCATTACTCTATATGTGTCTAAAGAAGTTTCTGTCCATTTTTCACTAAATCCTGAAACAATCACAACAGGTAATTCACAAGCCCATGCCAACCAACTTAATCCTGATGATAGACCAATAAAAAATTCACAAGTCGCCATATCATTTATGACTTCTTGTAATCCCTCACCTGCAAATATTGACACTCCTGTTGGGTATTTATTACCCATGTATCCATCTCCCTCTTTTGAATATATCACACATTCATACCCCGATTCATTTAAATAATCAACAAGTTCTTGCCAACCATTGGGGTTATTCCAATATTTTGATTGTGCTGTTGAGTGAATACCTAAACCAACTTTTTTTCTTTTATTTAATTTTGGTAGATTTAATTTTGGTCTGATTTCAATATACTCTAATCCTAATATATCACTTGCGGTTTTTTGTAAAGGAATACTTTTAACATCCGTTTTATGTAAATCCGTATTAAGTGATCCGTCTTCATTGTAAAACCACCCAAGTCTATATTGTGCGTGAATGTTATAAACAACATCGCCAGGTTTTGTAAACTCAATTTCGGGGTATTGATCAATAAATAAATGATTTAAAAATGTCGACACAATCAATTCACAATTATGTTTTTTTCTAAATTCCTCACAATACGGCATCCAAGCCAAAGTATCACCAAGGGATTTAGATCCAAAGGAAATAAAAACTCGTTTACCATTTAAATCTAATTGATTGTTATATACCAAATTACCGTTCTCTCTAATTTCAGTTCTCCATTTTGTAAAATATTCTCGATTTAATTTAACCCAAGAATTTGATTTTAAATTATTCTCATAAACCAATCTTTCTTCGTCAAACATTTTGATATTCAATTCTCGATCACTTGGGCCAATGATCTCTAAATAAGGTTTAATTACATAATGTTGTATAACATTAAATTCATTGTTAAGTTGTTCGTTAATTTGCATAGGTGTTTTTATTACTTCTTCATATAATTCTAAATGATCTAAACCAAAATTATTCTCAACTCTAAGTTCATAAGTTTTTTCGGATCTTATTAGATTTAGTAATTGATCTGAAATGTCGTCGATGTTATCATTATCTATTGCAATGATATAATCATCATACATTCCGACATATTGTTTTAGATTTCTTGTTAATATCTTCATTCCATAACCTATGGCTTCTCTCAAAACCAAAGGATTACATTCCCAAGTTGATGTAAAATATAGAACATCACAAGCAGTCATAAAAGAATCAATATCATCTCTTTCACCCCAAACTGTGACATTTGTAGGTAAGTTTTCAATAATCGGAATCCAATAATCTTGAAAGTTTTCTGCTTGGTTACCAACAAAGTGAAAGTGTAAATCTGGATGGGTGTTCTGTAAATGTCTTGCAACCTCAACCATTTCTTTTTGGTTTTTACCTTCAGTCCATAAACCAACCATTAAAATATGAGTTTTTAAAAGATCAATTCCCAATTTTTCCCTCTCGGTCATTTTCTTAATTAAAGGTACTCTATAGTCGTTATAATTAATATTAAGTTCATTCAAAATTGGTTGTACCTTATTTTCTATCGGGTACATTAATAAATTTTTTGGTGACGGGGTGTGTTTAAAGTTTTCCATCATGTGGTATGGTGTCACAAAAGAATAATAATCGGGGTGAAATTTTTTTAATTTATTTCCGTCAAACCAAATATTATGACAAGTCTCAACAATTTTCCATGTTCTGTTGTTATCATATAATTGATTTAATAAACCTATCGGGACTTTATTAAAACTTTCAAACCCTTCAGGTACTTCTTCAATATGAACAATATCAATCTTATTATCTTTTAATATGTTGATTAATTCATATTTTCTTTCTGGATTTGTAAAACAACCTAAAGAAAAGAAATGATTATCATCTAACAATGATTTGATTTTATTTCTTTGCACAACATATGTAGTACTAAACTCAGAGTACTCAACCAAAAAAATTTCAATTTGATCTTTTAATTTTAAAAGTTCCTCGACTCTTTTTAATACAAACTGAGGCATCCCACCTGTAGATAGGTGTGGGGTTAGATATAATAGTTTAATTTTTTCCATATAAGAAAAATAAATTATTTAGTTTATTTGTGAATAATCCTACAATTACATTATGAAAGAAATTTGTGTTGATATTGTAGGTGGGATGGGTCTTGGGGACACTCTATGTGCAACCCCTGTTGTTAGAAAACTAAGTAAAGTTTACAATAAAAAAGTTTCTGTTATTTCACATCACCACGAGATTTTTACCAATTTACCATATGTTGAAAAGAGTTATCCGTACACAGAATCAATGCATAACCATTTAAAGGAGAGTTATGAAATGTTTCAGACATTCGACATTTCTTATAGACCAAATGGTGTTTGTAATAAACACAATACAATGGATATAAGACAGTTTCATGCCGGTAACTTAGGATTTACTCTTAAACGAGATGAAATGGATTTAGATTATATCCCAAATGATGGTATTATCCTACCTGACCTACCTGAAAGATATGTCTTAATACACCCCGTACAAAATTGGGAATCAAGAACTTGGCCGGCGAAAAGTTGGCAAATGTTAACTCAAATGTTAAATGAAAAGGGAATTTATGTTATATCGGTAGGTAAAGATTCTTCAGAGGTTGGGTACTCAATGGTTCAAAAACCTGTATTTAATTTTCCAATTAAGTTGGGGTATAACTTAATGAATCAAACTTCGCTAGATCAAACTTGGCATTTATTAAACTCATGTTCTTGTTTTATAACAATGGATTCAGGTCTTTTACATTTAGCAGGAACAACAGATTGTGAAATATTACAATTAGGTAGCTCAATAGATCCTGAACTTAGATCACCATATCGAAATGGTAGTCAAGATTATAAGTATCATTATGTTAGAGGTGGATGTGGTTTACATTGTGCTTCTGATATGACATATGGTGTTCGTGAGTGGGGATCGATACATGGGGTACCATCCTTGGTTGGTTGTTTAGAAGGTAAAGAAAAGTTTGAATGTCATCCTTCAGTTTTACAAGTATATTTTAAAGTTTTGGAAATACTTGGTTTGTAATATTTATCAATATAACATAGATAAATGCCTAATACTTTAGTAATAAATTCAATATCAGGAACATCACCATATGACATTTATGTTTGTGATGCAACAATTACTTATTGTTTTTTTGTCTCAACTATTACATCGGCACCATATACTTTTGACATCCCATTTCCGTTAGATGCAACAACACCAATCATACTAAAAATTGTAGACGGAAATAATTGTGAAAGGATATACACTTTAAGTTGTGAACAACTATACGGTAAACAATTTGAGGACTTTGCGGTATTCTTATTTCAAGATGCAGCAATTTATGTTTTTGAAGGTCCTTAATAATTTACAACTTAGATTTGTTTAATATTTTTTCTTTATGAAAATATTTGTACAAATCGCAGCCTATCGCGACCCTCAGCTTATACCAACAATAGAAAACATGTTGGAAAATGCCAAAAGACCAAAAAATATAGTAATTGGTGTGGCAAGACAATTTCATCCCGAAGACGGTTTTGATGATTTATCTAAATACAAAAAAGATAAAAGATTTCGTATTTTAGATATCCCTTACACAGAATCTAAAGGTGTTTGTTGGGCAAGACACCAAGTCCAACAACTTTACGGTGGTGAAGATTATACATTACAGATTGATTCCCATATGAGATTTGAAAAGAATTGGGATGATGAGATGATCAAAATGATTAAACAACTTCAAAAGAAGGGTCATAAAAAACCTTTATTGACAGGATATGTTTCTTCATTTGACCCTGAAAATGATCCTGCAGGTAGAGTTACGGAACCATGGAGAATGGTTTTTGATCGATTTACACCCGAAGGTGTTGTTTTCTTTTTACCTGAAACAATTCCAGGTTGGCAAGAAATGAAACAACCTGTTCCTGCAAGATTTTATTCTGCACACTATTGTTTTACATTAGGTGAATTCTCAACTGAAGTACAACACGACCCTGAATTTTATTTTCACGGAGAAGAAATCTCAATCACAGTTAGAGCATATACTCACGGATATGATTTATTTCACCCACATAAAGTTCTTATTTGGCACGAATATACAAGAAAGGGTAGAACTAAACAGTGGGATGATGACAAAGATTGGTATTTAAGAAATACTGCATGTCATGTTAAAAACAGACAACTACTTGGTGTTGATGGCGAAAAATTTGATGGTGATTATTCAGAATGGTTTGGAACTGAAAGAACAATTCAAGATTATGAAAAATATGCAGGTTTAAGATTTGAGACAAGAGGTATCCAACAAGAAACCATTGATAAAAAATATCCGCCAAACACATATAACTTCGAAACTGAAGAAGAATGGAAAGAATCATTCTCAACAATATTCAAACATTGTATTGATGTTAATTATGCAAGTGTTCCTGAAAAAGATTATGAATTTTGGGTTGTCGCTTTTCACAATGATAAAGATGAAACTTTATTTAGAAAAGATGCAGATATCAACGAAATTAATGGATTCTTTAGAGATCCTGACGGATACTGTAAGGTATGGAGAGAATTCAACACAACACAAAGACCTAAATATTGGGTTGTATGGCCTTATTCAAAATCTAAAGGTTGGTGTGATAGATTAACAGGAAATTTATAATAGAATGGCAAATATTTCATTTTACGGATCTCACAACGCCGCTGTAGTTGTTGAGGATCAAGGAAAAATTATTACAGTAATAGAAGTCGAAAGATTTTTAACTCAAAAGAATGCTGGTTACTCACAATACTTGGTTTCATATACAAGACCATTTTTATTGACTCATATCCTACAATACATTAAAGATGAGTTTGGTATTTCAGAATTTGATAAATGTTATTATTTAAATTCAGATACAATAGAAGGTTCTCAAAAAGTTCATTATCACGAATTAATTCCTGCTAAAGAATATATCAATTCATTACATCATTTGAGTCATGCCGCTTGCGGATTTTATCAAACAGATTATAATGAATCGTTAATTATTTCTTTTGATGGTGGAGGTAATGATGGATTCTTTAATGTATATCATGCGGAAGATAGAAACAATATAAATTTAATTGACAAATTTAACATTGATTTAGGGTTTCCTTATATGTCATTTGGCGATTACTTAGGTGACATTAGAAGAGAACCGGCTCTTAATTTAGGTAATTTAGTTTACGCAGGAAAAATTATGGGTCTATGTTCTTATGGGAATGTAAACGAACAATGGTTACCTCACTTTGAGGAATACTATAGAAGAAAACCTGATGGGTTAAATTATTTACAATACCTAAAAGAATTAGGTGATCAAACAGGATTATCATTTGATATGGAAAATCGTATGTCAGGTCAATTAGGGTGGGATGTTGCTAAGACATCACAAATCGCATTTGAGAATGTTTTTATGGAATTGGCTCAACCATTCTTAGATCAGTTTCCTAATTTACCATTAATTCTTGTTGGTGGTTGTGCTCTTAATATTTTATTAAACACTAAATTACATCAAGAATTAAATAGACCTGTTTTTGTACCACCAAATCCAAATGACTGTGGTATTGCAACGGGTATGATGTTAAATCACATTAAACCTGAAAAGGCAATTGATATTACTTACGCAGGTATTGGTATTTTAGATAAACATACATTAATGTCTCATGTAGAAGAAAGACACGCGAAACCATTGACTACAGAAAATTTGGTTGATGATTTAGTTAATGGTAAAATTGTTGGTGTTGTTAGAGGTAATTCAGAACATGGTCCTCGTGCATTAGGAAACAGAAGTATTATCTGTAACCCAGCGTACGATAATATGAAAGATATTTTAAATGCAAAAGTAAAAAATAGAGAATGGTATAGACCGTTTGCTCCCGTATGTAAATTAGAAGATGTTTCAAAATACTTCAATTTCGAAGGTGAAAGTAAATGGATGGGATTTTGTCCTACGGTTAAAGAAGAGTGGAGAGAAAAATTAGTTTCAATTACACATGTCGATGGTACTGCCAGAGTCCAAACTGTTACTAAAGAACAAAACCCTTGGCTTTATGATTTAATAACCGAGTTCGAAAAGAAATCAGGAATTGGAGTTATATTAAATACATCATTCAATGTTAACGGAAAACCAATCTTATCTCGTTATAACGATGCTTTATGGGTATATGATAAGACTGAAATGGACTGTTTAGTATTAGGTGATTACCATTTTAGAAAAAATATATGAGAACAAAATTAGTCACAGCATTTTACACTGACATTATAGGTTTCCCATTTTTTGGTCACGACGCATTTGCAAGACACGAGCGTTATCTACATTCTTTAAGAACTTTAAATAATATGGATACTGAAATTGTTTGTTATTGTAATGACACCCAATTTGATCTAATGACCAAATATTGTGAAGATTACAATTTAACAAATGTCACAATAAAAATATCAAACTTAAAAGACTACCCAAATTCACAAAGAATGATTGACTTAAAAAAGTCTAACAATTCATTTAATTTTTATCATGAAGTAGATTGGAATAAGTTATTTCTTTTATCTAAAGAATATGATGAAAGTTATGATTACATATATTGGATTGATTGTGGGTTATCTCATAGAGGTTTATTTTTATTAAAGTACAACCCAAACGCAGATAAGATTACAGGACTATCAAGAGATTGGGAAAACTATTCTTTTACAAATTTATTTTGTCCTGAATTATTTCCTAAAATTAATAATTGGGTTGGCGACAAATTAATAAACTTGGCAAACACAATGTTCTCTCATAATGTAAATGAATTAAATCGTGTTTACAATAACAATCATGATTATAAACATATGAGTGTTGGTGGTATTTTAGGTGGTCACATTAGTAAATTAAATTGGTTTATTAATGAATTTAATAGAATTGCTGACATTTGTTTAGACTCTAACTATATTTTAAATCACGAAGCGATGATCACCAAAATTGATTTTGAAAATTCGAATATGTTTAAAACTTACGATTTCAACACATGGTATCACGACGATTTTTGGTTAACAACACCTGTATTTGACAGAGACGCAATAAAAGGTATAAAACACTTTGTTCATTTTTTTGAACAAGAATTAGGAATATAAAAATAGATATGGAAGATTTTTTTGATAAGGTATTACACTATTACGGTAGAAAGGGACAAAAATTATTTATGATTAACATTGGTGCTATGGACGGTGTTATGTTTGATAGTATGAGTGGTTATGCTCAAATATATAACTCAGATGTATTATATGTTGAACCAATGAAACCTCATTTTGAAAGGTTGGTTAAACATAAAAGTAATAACCCTGGGAATAAATTTGAGAACTCGGCGATTAGCGATTTTAACGGAACTATAACCATGAAAACAATTCCAATTGAGGTTGTAGACGAAGGTTTAGTTCATCCTGCATTTTATGGTATGAGTGTTATTGACCCATCTAAAAATGGTATGGGTAGTGAAGGTGATAGAGAAGTTGTTGAGAAATATGCGGTTGATGTTGAGGTAAATTGTATTACATGGGAGACTCTTACTCAAAGACACAATATAGAACATTTTGATGTGTTATCGGTTGATACCGAAGGACATGACTACACCATCTTTAAACAAATTGATTTAGAAAAATTCAGACCTAGTTTGATCAGATTAGAATGGTGTAACATGACCGATGAAGAAAAAACTAACATAACTAATAAATTAAAAGATGGTGGTTATGTTTATGAAATATTAGGTAATATGGACATTGACGCAATTAGACAAGATGTTTATGATGAGATTAAGGCAACATTAGAACCTGAAAAACCAAAAGCAACTAAATCAAAATCAAGATTAACTATTGTTACAGGTTTATGGAATATCAAAAGAGATGAACTTACTGAAGGTTGGTCAAGATCATACGAACATTATTTAGAAAAATTTTCACAATTACTAGAGGTTGATTGTAATATGATAATTTTTGGTGATTCAGAATTAGAAAGTTTTGTATTTGCGAAAAGAAGTCCTGAAAACACTCAGTTTATTAATAGAGATCAATCTTGGTTCAAGGGAGAGTTTTATGAAAGAATACAAGAAATTAGAACAAACCCTGATTGGCATAATTTGGCAGGATGGTTAAAAGATTCTACACAGGCAAAGTTAGAGATGTACAATCCTTTAGTGATGTCTAAAATGTTTTTACTTCACGATGCTGTTATATTAGACAAGTTTGATTCTCAAAAATTATTTTGGTTAGATGCTGGAATTGCGAATACCGTAAACATGGGTTACTTCACTCACGATAAAGTATTAGATAAAATAGAAAATTTATTTGATAGATTTACATTTGTCGCATTTCCTTACGAAGCGGATAGAGAAATTCATGGATTTGATATAAATGCAATGACAGAAATGGTTGGTCAAAGAGTTAATAAAGTTTGTAGGGGAGGATTCTTTGGTGGTTCTAAACAAATGATCAGAGAAATGAATAATCTGTATTATGACTTAATGAAGACAACACTTAATAGAGGTCTTATGGGAACCGAAGAAAGTTTATTTTCAATAATGACATATACAAACCCAAATAATATTGATTATGTTGAGATTGAATCTAACGGATTACTATATAAGTTTTTTGAGGATGTTAAAAACAATAGTGTTGAAATTAAAAGTTTTAGAAAAGATTCTCCTGTTGTAGTTAAAGGGAGTGGTGATGTTGGTTTATATGTGATTACATTTAATAGTCCAAAACAATTTGAGACATTAATTAATTCTATGTACGCATATGATGATAGTTTCATACATAGAACAAAAAAATTCTTATTAGACAATTCAACAGATTTGTCAACAACAGCAAGATATTTGGAATTGTGTGAAGAATATGGTTTTGAACATATTAAGAAAGATAATATAGGTATTACAGGTGGACGAGTGTTTGTTGCGGAACACTTCCACGAATCAGACATGGATTACTATATGTTCTTTGAGGATGATATGTTTTTTTATAACGGATCTGAGTCTACTTGTAGAAATGGTTTTTTAAGAAAAACTAATAATTTATATGAAAAAATCTTACAAATTACAAAAAAAGAAAACTTTGATTTTTTAAAGTTTAACTTTACGGAGTTTTATGGTAGTCATGAAAAACAATGGTCTTGGTACAATGTTGATCAAGAGTATAGAAATACTCATTGGCCCGATAATCCAAAATTACCGGTAAGTGGTCAGGACCCAAATGCACCTTACTTAGAATATAAAAACATTAAAGCTTATGAAGGTATTCCTTACGCTTCAGGTGAAATTTATTTATCTAATTGGCCAATAATTTTGTCTAAAGAAGGTAACTATAAATGTTATTTAGAGACAAAATACACTTATCCTTATGAACAGACTTTGATGTCTCATTGTTATAAGGAAATGAAAAAAGGTAGAATATACGCCGGTGTACTTTTGATGACTCCAACCGAACATGATCGATTTGAGTTTTATGAAGGTGGTTTAAGAAAAGAATTCTAAATCAAAAGTATTTATAGATAAAAAGTTTAATGGAATTTTTTATCAAAAAAAATGCGACTCTTCCTGTTTTAAAAATAAATGTTATTAAGGATGGTAGAAGTGACTACGATAGATCGATGAGGTTTCTTAATGAAACTGAAATATTCTTTTCTATGGTAGACACGGAAACTGGTATACCAAAAATTACAGGTAGACCTGCAGGAATAATAAAAAAAGATCCTGTTATACCAACGGAAGAAGATCAGTATTATGTTTATTATCAATTTACACCTTTTGATACCAAAAAAGTTGCGAGATATAAAGGTCAGTTTTTATTAAGAAATGAAACTGGATTTATGAATCTACCATTAAATCAAGAAATATATATTAATGTAACTGATAGTTTTGTTCTTAATGACATGGAATTCCAAAGTTGCTATGTTGTTGATTTCCCATGTTGTAAATCAGGTGCGTTTTTACCACCACCACCTCGACCTGTTACAACTACTACTACAATAAACTATACTACTACGACAACTACAAGTTAGTATTTATAAAAAAAGATTGAATGGAATTTAAAATTGGTCAGAATTCAACCTTACCCTTATTAAAACTACAGGTTGTTAACGATGGTATAGAAAATTATAACTCTATGATGGAATTCATTGAGAGGTCATCTATTTTCTTTAGCATGATTGACACGACAAATGAAATTCCTAAGGTATACACCAAACCTGCGGGGTTTGTTGAAAAGTTAGGTTTAGATCCTAACGCTTCACCCGAATACTATGTTTACTATAGATTTAGTCCTGAAGAAACTAACAGGGTTGGTAGATATGAAGGTCAATTCATGTTTATTAATGAAAGTGGTACTTTGGTTTTACCAATTAGAGAAAAATTGTTTATCAATATAACCGAAAGTTATTCATCTAACGAATTACCATATAATAACAATTATAACTTAAATTATAATTGTTTTATAACACCATTCCCAACACCAGTACCAAGTCAAACACCATACCCTATTTTGAGTATGACACCAACCGAAAC
>Ga0078894_10003082_pt1 | contig 12615 bp, 7 predicted proteins | sample LauGreSu1BDMLBSD_2_FD_67506 | JGI IMG/M metagenome (GOLD analysis project Ga0078894, IMG submission 67506) | Freshwater lake microbial communities from Lake Michigan, USA - Su13.BD.MLB.SD (version 4) (version 4) | ecosystem: Environmental > Aquatic > Freshwater > Lake | place: Lake Michigan, USA...
AGTAGATGTTTATTTTGATGAAAGATTAGTGCCACATGTTTTTGCTGCTGTTGAATCTGATGCTTATTTTGTACAAGGCTATCTTCATGCCAAATTTCGTTTATGGCAGATGGAATTTCAAACACATGCTGCAGCAGGAAGAATTAGTGAAATCGTAGGTAGCAAGGGAGTTCAGTTTGATAGAAATCAAAGAAGAATTGGTATGGTCTATGCTGCAGAAAATGCATTATCTGCTATGGAGAAAGACCCTCAGACGCTTACAGCATTAAATGCGTATACTGCTGGTATCAATTCATTTATCGAAAAACTCAATACCAGTGAATTACCCATTGAGTATAAATTGCTCGGATATGAACCAGAGAAATGGAACAATTTAAAATCTGCCTTATTTATTAAGCAAATGACAAATACTCTGGCTGGTTACGATAGAGATTTAGAATATACCAACGCGCTGGAAATTTTGGGAGAAGAAAAGTTTCGCATTTTATATTCAGATATTCCGGATTCCTTGTATCCTGTAATACCTAATGGGACGAATTATGCACAATCAACCGTTGAACTAAATGTTCCTGGTTCAGCAGATTCTTTGTATTTCAAAAGAAAAGATACTATACAATTTGTAGAGGATTACAAACCAGATCCGGCCAATGGCAGTAACAACTGGGTAGTTTCAGGTAGTAAGACTAAAAGTGGAAAACCGATACTTGCAAATGATCCTCACTTGAGCCTTACTCTTCCTTCAATCTGGTATGAAATTCAATTGACAACTCCAACTTTCAATTCCTATGGAGTTTCTTTTCCTGGCATTCCAGGAGTTGTTATTGGGTATAACGACAGCATAGCATTCGGATTTACCAATGCTGGAAGGGATGTAAAAGATTATTATGAGATTCAATTCAAAGACAAGTCTAAACAAGAATATTTTTTCGATAGCCAATGGGTAAAATCAACTTTGCGCATTGAAAACATCAAAATAAAAGATTCTGTAACCATGCTAGATACCGTGGCTTATACAGTATTTGGTCCAGTTACTTATGATCATGCCTTTCAAACAAGTTTGTCAGATGAAAAAGCATATGCCCTAAGATGGGTTGCACACGACACATCCAATATTCTAAAAATGTGGATGCTGCTCAATAGGGCTAAAAATTACAGTGATTACTATCAGGCTATTTCGCATTTTAATGTACCAGGACAAAACATGATTTTTGCATCAACAACAGGCGATATTGCTTTATGGCAACAAGGCACATTCCCTTTACGATGGAAAGATCAAGGATTATTTGTTATGCCCGGAAGAGACAGCAGTTATATGTGGAAAGGATATATTCCTATGGATGAAAATCCACACAGTTATAATCCGGAAAGTGGATTTTTAAGCAGTGCCAATCAACGTGCAGCAGATACATCTTATCCTTATTTCATGCCAGGAAGTTATGAAGTATACAGACCTATTACCATCAATAGAAAATTAGCAGAATTACAAAACATAACTGTCATGGATATGAAGAATCTGCAAAACAACAATTATAATGTTTTTGCAGAGATGGCAATTCCAATTTTATTACAACATACTGATAGATTGAAGTTGTCGACTGATGAAAATCGTTTTCTTGATGTAGTATCTTCCTGGAACTTATTTAATGATACTAAAGAAAAAGGGCCAACTGGTTTCACAATTTGGTGGGATTCTTTGAGTGCAGTTATATTAAATGATGATTTGATCAGAAATAAAATTCCAGTTATCAAGCCAGAAAAGTTTGTACTACTCGAGGCACTTTCCAAGGATACCAATTTTATTTTTATAGATGATATTTCCACCGATCAATTGGAAACATTAAATGATCAAGTAACAATAGCTTTAAAAAAGGCTTCTTTGAGATTTTCTGAATTAGAAAGGCAGAATAAAGTTGAGTGGTCTGTATTCAAAAATACCAGTGTCTATCATTTACTCAGAGCAAATACTATGCCTTTTGCTAGAGAGGGACTCAATATTGGAGGAGGTAGTGGCATTGTGAATGCAACCACTCATGATCATGGTCCAAGTTGGAAGATGATTATTGAAATGGATATACCGGTTAAAGCAGTAGGAGTTTACCCGGGTGGACAAAGTGGTAACCCAGGTAGTCAGTATTATGATTCTTTCATAGATACGTGGGCAAAAGGAGAATACTACGATTTAAAGATGATGACGCAGAATGATATTCAAAAAAATAACTATAAGTGGAAAATGAAGTTTTCTGCTAAATAAAAATTCATATGATGAAATTTATAGTCTCACTTATAATCTGTCCAATTTTAGCATATACATTAGGCATGATGTTACCCTGGTGGTCAGTTGCCATAGCAGGTGCCTTAACAGGCTTCTTCATTCCTCAAAATCGCTTTTTATCATTTTTTTCCACTTTTTTAGGAGTGCTGATTTTTTACTGTATCCTTATTTTCTTCATCAGCAATGCAAATAATCATATTCTGGCACAGAAAATAAGCTTGTTGGTATTGAAAAACAAAAATGAAATAATGATTATTATCGTTTCAGGACTTATATCAGCTTTAGTTGCTGGAATATCTGCATTAACTGGACGATCACTTGCAATTGTTGTAAAAAAGTCTTGATGTTGGCTAAGCAGAAACTGAATTTCATATTCATTGTATTCTTTTTATTGTTTATTCAATTAAACGTTTATGCAGGTCGCATTAAAGGAAAAATATTTGACGATCATCACAATCCTCTTCCATTTTCCTCAATTACAGTAAAAGAAATCAATAAAAAATTTGTATCCAATGCAGAAGGGGAGTATACCATAGATTTGAGTAATGGTATTTATACCCTAATTTGTCAGCATGTTGGTTATGCAACCTTAACAAGAGAAATTCATGTAAAAGAAATAGAACATCAATATGACTTTCATTTAAAACCAAATGAATTAAGTCTAACAGAAGTTATTGTAAAAGCCGGGGCAGAAGATCCTGCATATGCAATTATCAGAAATGCGATTAAAGAACGTGCATATAACAGTAAAAAGGCAGGTGCATATTATTGTGAGGCCTATATAAAAGGTCTAATTCGAACCAATGATTATCCCAACACACTATTCGGTCAAACTATAGATTTTGAAGACGGAGACACATCAAAAAAGAAAATAATTTTTCTATCAGAATCTGTATCAGATATATTTGTCAATCAACCATTTGAAACAAAAGTGGTTGTGAAATCTACAAGAGTTAGTGGTCAGACCAATGGGTTAGGTCTAGCCACTCCATTTTTATTATCCTTCTACGATAATATTGTGGCTTTGCCTAAATCATTTAATCCACGAGGTTTTATTTCACCCATTGCAGATAGAGCATTGTCATTTTATAATTATAAATACCTGGGCGCCTTTTTTGAAAACAATGTATTGGTCAATAAAATACTGGTAACACCCAAAAGAAATTTTGAACCATTGTTCAAAGGTTACATTCAAATCATTGAAAATTCATGGAGTATTCATTCACTTAGTTTAACGCTCGACAAACAATCACTTCTTGAGTTTGCCGATAAGATCAAGATTGAGCAACAATATGAAAAGGTTGATTTTGATACCTGGATGATAGGTAGTCAAACCATCTATCCAGAAGTAAAATTCCTTGGTTTTGATGCTGGGGGATATTTTACCACACTGTTCAGTAAATATCAAATCAATAAAAACTTTGATAAGAAAGAATTTGGAAAAGTCTTACTCAAATATGATTCATTATCAAATAAACAACCTCTTTCATACTGGGATAATACACGTCCAATTCCTTTACTGTTGGAAGAAATCAATGATTTCAGAAAAAAAGATTCGTTAGAAAAGCGAAGAGAAGATCCAGCCTATCTTGACTCGTTAGATAAGATACAAAACAAGATCAACACTTTCGGACTGATCGTAAATGGTCAAACCTTGATCAATCGCAACCGAAAAATGAATTATACCTACGACCCTCTTCTTAAATCTGTAAGCTATAATACAGTAGAAGGTATTGCTCTCCAACTTTCTGGTACGATACAAAAAGAATTCAAAGGGCGAAATCAATTGTCGTTTACTCCGGTGCTGAGGTATGGTATGACAAATAAACATTTCAATGCTTTTCTGAGATCCAATTATAGATTTGGAAAGAAGTATGTCAATAGCCTTACAACTTCTTTTGGAAGTAGGGTTTATCAGTTCAATAATGCAAATCCGATACCTCAAATCATGAACACATTTGCTACAATTTTGAATGGCAACAATTACATGAAATTGTATCAGGCTAATTTCTTCCAAACTACTTTCCAAAAAGGCTTGGGTGATGGTTTTGATTTTAGTGCATTTGTCAATTATCAGGATAGAATTCCATTGGTCAATACTGATACAAACTATGCTTGGGGTAATTCCAGGGTTTTGAATAATTTCACCCCTAACTACCCAACTGAAATTGTCAATCAACCAATGAATCCACATCAAGCTTTTGTTGTGGGTTTCAGAATTAGTTTTAGACCAGGTACAAAATATATTGAACTACCTGATCGTGTTATATCTTCTTTTTCTCGCACACCTACATTTAGTTTTCAATATACCAAAGGAATTAAAAATGTTATTGGAAGTGATATTGATTTTGATAAATGGCGTTTTGCAGTAACAGGTGATGTTAATTTTAAAATTGGCGGTGAATTTAAATACAGGGTAGAGACAGGTGGTTTTATTAATGTTAAATCAGTTGAGATTCCAGACTATAATCACTTTATTGGAAATCTTACCCGAAAATCTACTCCTTATGTTGAAAGTTTTCAGGTAGCTCCTTTTTATGCGCTTTCTAATAAAGAAAAAATCTTTTTACAATTAAACGGTGAGTACAGATTAAATGGACTGTTAACAAATAAAATACCTTTAATCCAAAAACTCAATTTAAGAATCGTCACAGGTGCCAATATCATGTTGTTGAAAAATAAAAACTATTCTGAAGTGTTTGTAGGGGTCGATAATCTTTTAAAACTATTTAGGGTGGATTATATCTGGGGATTTGGTAAAACTGTTATGCCCCAGAATGGAATACGAATTGGTATTAGAGGTTTTTCAACTTTGTTTACCGACTATTAATTTAAAAAAATCATAATTTTGCATTGTTATCGATTTTGCTCAGCCTGCAACTGAGGTTTCATTAACAGAAATTAAAATCAAACAATGGCTACTCTTCACAACAGGGTATCGCGCAAATTGCTAAAAGAAAAAGCAATGGCCGATCAAACACCTCGTATTACTGTTTCTTTCTACTGCTATTTTTATATTGAAGATCCCAAACAATTCAGAGATGATTGGTACAAGAAACTAAACAGTATTCAAGTATTTGGTCGCATTTATGTTGCCAATGAAGGTATCAATGCACAAATCAATTGTCCAATTGATAATTTTGAAATATTAAGAGATTTTATTTATAGTCACACTGAGATGAATGGTCTGCGGCTAAACAAGGCCGTCCAAGAAGACAATCATTCATTTTATGTATTGGACATCAAACTAAGAAATAAAATTGTTGCTGATGGTATCAATGATCCATCCTTTTCAATGGACAACAAAGGGAAATATGTAAATGCACATCAGTTTAATGAAATGGTTAAAGACAACAATACTTTAGTTATTGATATGCGAAACCATTATGAATATGAAGTTGGAAGATTTAAAAATGCAATAGAAATTCCAAGCGACACATTTAGGGAGCAATTACCAATGGCAGCAGAAATGTTTGAGTCAGATAAAGATCGAAATATCATCATGTATTGTACAGGAGGTATCCGATGTGAAAAAGCAAGTGCCTGGATGCTGCACAAAGGGTATAAAAATGTTTTTCACTTAGAAGGGGGAATCATCAATTATATAAATCAAGTAAATGCAAACAAACTGGATAATGCGTTTATAGGTAAGAATTTTGTATTTGACGAGCGACTAGGAGAGCGCATCACAGATGATGTGATTGCCAATTGTCACGTATGTGGTGCTCCATGTGATATCCACGTGAATTGTGCCAATAGTGCCTGCCATCTTTTATTTATTCAATGTGAAGAATGTAAAAAAAGTCTGGATGCATGTTGCAGTTCAGAATGTCAATCTTTCATTCAATTATCAGAAGAAGAACAAAAAGAAAAAAGAAAAGGAATTGATAAAGGGAGAAATATTTTCAATAAATCAAAACAACGAATTGAGGCTTTATCAAAGCAGAATTAAACACCTTCTTGAATTTTAGACAATGCTTCAATTGTTTGATTGTACATTTCTTCTTCTGTGAGATCTACAGGTACAAAAGCTTCACCAATCAATTGTTCATAAAGTTGAATATACCGCTTGGAAATAGTTTGTACCCATTCATCTGTCATTTCTGGAACAACTTGTCCGGTTTTACCCATAAAGTCATTAGCAATCAACCACTCTCTTACAAATTCTTTACTCAGTTGAAGTTGGCGTTCACCTTTTAGTTGACGTTCTTCAAATCCATCTGCATAGAAATACCTTGATGAGTCGGGTGTATGGATTTCATCCATAAGCACAATCTCACCATTCAGTTTACCAAATTCGTACTTGGTATCGGCAAGAATTAGTCCTTGTTTTAATGCCAGTTCTTTTCCTTTTTCAAATAAAGCCAGGGTATATTGTTTTAAAGTAGCCCATTCTTCCTTAGTAGCCAATCCCTGATGGATAATTTCCTCAGCACTGATATCTTCATCATGACCTGCTGCAGCTTTTGTAGAAGGGGTAATTAGCGGGGTAGGGAAGAAATCATTTTCTTTTAAACCATCAGGCATGATTTGTCCACATAAAACCCTTCCTTGCTGGTAAGTACGCCATGCATGGCCTACTAAATTTCCCCTGACTACCATTTCAATTTTAAAAGGGACACATAAGTGTCCTATTGAGACATTAGGAGCTGGACTATTGATGAGCCAATTGGGACAAACAGATTTTGTTTGCTCAAGCATAAAAGCAGCTATCTGGTTCAAAACCTGTCCCTTATAAGGTATAAGCCTGGGTAAAACCACATCAAAAGCTGAAATTCTGTCGCTGGCTAGCATAACAAGGAAATGATCGTTTATGGTATATACATCTCTAACTTTACCCTTGTAAAAGGCAGTCTGACCAGGAAATTTCAAGCTATTCATGATGCTAAATTAAAAACGCAGCTCCATTCTGCCAATTTTTGACGTTAAACAGTAATAAGGAATCTTGCTTTGAAATTTTTTTATAAGTGCAACAATGCCTATTTTGTACCCAAATTTGACCAAAATTATCGCTTATGAAAAGATTAGCGCGCTTTGCAGCATTCTTAATGTTGATGTTGCCGGCTATTGTTAATGCTCAAAATGTTACCATTTCAGGTAATGTAAAGAGTGCTACTGGTTCAGAAACTATAAGTTCAGTTTCTGTTACATTGAAGGGAGGCACATCTGGCACGTTTACAGACAACAAAGGAAACTTTACTTTAAGCATCCCTGCTTCTACTAAATTTCCTGTCACTTTGCTTTTTTCTTCTATTGGTTATGGTATTTCAGAAGTAAGTGTTGCTGCTGCTGGAGTGATTCCTACAGTGAGTTTAACACCATCTTCAACTTTAGGTGAAGAGGTTGTAGTTTCTGCAACAAGAACACCTACTAGAATTTTAGAATCTCCAGTATCAATTGAACGTATCAATAGCACTGCTCTAAGAAATGCACCAGCAGCTGATTATTTTGATATGGCCACCAACTTAAAAGGTGTAGATATGGTAGCTTCCAGTTTAACCTTCAAAACAGTAACAACAAGAGGTTTTGCAGGTTCGGGTAATACCAGATTTACTCAAATAGTAGATGGTATGGACAACCAAGCGCCTGGTTTAAATTTCGCAGTAGGTAGCTTTGTTGGATTAAGTGAATTGGATGTAGAAAGTATGGAGCTTCTGCAAGGTGCGTCTTCCGCTTTATACGGTCCAGGTGGTATGAATGGTACTTTATTGGTAAACAGTAAGGATCCTTTCAAATATCAGGGGCTCTCTTTCCAAGTTAAAAATGGTTTGATGCATGCTGATGGTAAATACCGTGATCCATCTGGCTATTATAATTGGGATGTTAGATATGCTAAAAAAGTAAGTGAAAGATTTGCTTATAAAATTACAGCAGGTTTGATTCAAGCGAAAGACTGGCTTGCTGCTGACAATAGAAATGTAACAAGATCTGGACCTTTCTTAGGTAGTATTGTACCGGGAACACGTGCTACAGATCCTAACTATGATGGTATGAATTTCTATGGAGATGAAACCACGATTGATCTTAATCTTGTTTTGAATGGTATAGCTGGACAAGCTCCGTTCCTTGCTCCTTATATTTCAACTTTGACAGGATCTCCAAATCCAGTTTCCAGAACTGGTTATTCAGAGAAAGAGGTTACTAATCCTAATACAACGAACTTTAAGTTAGGAGCTTCTTTCAATTACAAAATCACCAATTCAGTAGAGGCTATTCTTTCAGGATTCTGGGGAACTGGTACTACCGTCTATACTGGAAGTGATCGTTACTCATTGTTAGACCTAAAGATGGGACAGTATAAACTTGAATTCAAACACAAGAACTGGAACCTCAAAGCATATACTACACAAGAAAATGCTGGTCAATCTTATAATGCCACAGTTACTACAAGATTGTTCAACGAAGCTTGGAAACCTTCGCCACAATGGTACACTGAGTATGGTCAAGCTTATTTGGGAAGCTTATTGAGTGGTATGACTTCCATCAATGCACACAATATGGCTAGGTCAGTAGCTGATGCTGGAAGACCAGCGGCAGGTTCAAGACAATTCCAAAGATTGTACGATTCAGTTAGAGCAAGATCAATTGCTGACGGTGGTGGCTTGTTTGTTGACAAAACCAACCTTTATGCAGTTGAAGGTCAGTATAACCTGACCCACCTAACAGGTGACTGGGCTGAAGTATTGGTTGGTGGAAACTTCAGACAGTTCTTGTTGAACTCTGAAGGAACTTTGTTTGCAGATTCAACTGGAAAAATTCCGATCAATGAATTTGGTGGATACCTTCAAGTTGCAAAAGGTTTTGCTGATGACCGTATCAAGTTCACTGTTTCTGGTCGTTATGATAAAAACGAAAACTTCAAAGGTCGTTTCACTCCAAGAGCAAGTGCAAGTATACGTATAGCTAAGAACAATCACTTAAGGTTCTCTTATCAGACTGCTTATCGTTTCCCGTCAACTCAACAACAATATATCAATCTTGCAGCTGGAGGCGCTATCTTAATTGGTGGTGTTCCTTCAATGAAAGAAGGTTATAATATCGTAGGAAACCCAGTTTACAACGTTGCTGCACTTAGTCAGGGACAATTGAAAGTTCAAGAATTTACTGATTTCAAACCTGAAGCTGTTACTTCATATGAAGTTGGTTATAGAGGCTTGTTGTTAAAATCAAGGTTATTGATTGATGCTTATTACTATCTTGGAAACTATCAAGATTTCATCACAAGAGTAATTGTAGCACAATCTATTACCAACGCTCCAAGTCCTGCTGATATCTTGGTTCCATCAAAAAGAAGAATTCTTTCTATCCCAATCAACAATCCAAGCGAGGTTAAAACTTCTGGCTGGGGTGTTTCTGCGGAATACAGATTCAATGGTGGTTTCTATGTTACCGGTAACTTGTCTTCTGATAAATTGGGAGATGTAGAACAAGGTTTCATCACTTACTTCAATGCTCCAAAATTGCGTGGTAATGCTTCTTTTGGAAACAATGGAATAGGAAAGAGCAAACGCATAGGATTCAACTTTGTATATCGTTTCCAATCTGAATTCGATTATCAAAGTGATTTGGCTAATGGTGTTGTTCCTTCATATAGAGTATTAGACGGACAAATCAGCTATAAGCTTCCAAAGATCAATTCAGTGGTTCGTATAGGTGCAAACAACATGTTGAACCAATACTACATCACTGCATTGGCCAATCCATCAATCGGTGGTTTGTATTATGTTTCATTCGGTTACAATATTTTCTAATCGATCCTGAAAACAAAAAACAAACTAAAAAAAATGAACATGAAAAATAAATTAAGCATACTTAAGAACTGGTTACCAGTATTGACGCTGATTCTTATTGTAGCAGCATCTTGTAACAAAAATGTTCCAGAAGCTACACCAATCAACTATCCACAAGGATCGGGAAGTACTATTGGAGAAGTATTGAATACCAATCCAAGTTTCACTATTCTCAAAGCAGCTGTAACAAAGGCTGGTTTGCTTCCAGCTGTTTCAGATAAAAATTCAGTTTTTACTGTATTTGCTCCAGATGATGCAGCATTTACTCGTTCAGGTATTTCTTTAGGTCTTATCAATGCACTTCCTGCAGCTTCTGTTGCAAGTATTGTTCAATACCATGTTATTCCTGGAAGGAATATTACATCGTCAGCAATTCCAACTTCATTCCCTAACGTACAAATGCCAACTGCATTTGTTTTCCCATCACCCAATACCAATCCTTTGGTTAGGTTCAGCAATTTCCCTTCAAAGAGAGGTGCAAATGTATGGGTAAACAATATTCCAGTAGTAACACCAGATGTGGCAGCTGCAAATGGTACAATTCACGTAACATTTGCGATGTTGAATCCTCCATCAAGAGTTTTATTGGATACAATTGCTAGAGATGCTGATCTTTCTTATTTGGTTGCTGCCATTACTGCTGCTGATGCAGGAGTTCCCGCTGGTTCCAAGTTTTCAGATTTCCTAGCTAACCCGTTGGCAAACTTTACTGTAATGGCACCAACGAATCAAGCGTTCATCAATTTGCTTACTGCTTTAGGTTTACCTGCAAGTCCATCTTCATTGGCTTTGTTGCCTCAAGCTACTGTTAGAGGAATTGTTGCTTACCACCTTTTGCTTGCAAGAGCGTTTGCAGCTAATTTACCAACGTCTCCAACTGCTGTTCCTTCTCTTTTATCAGCATCTCTTCCTGGAGCCCCAGCATTGACATTCAATGCAGCACCAGGCGGTGGAGTAAAAGGAGCTGCTAACCCAACCTATTCAAACATCACAGCAATTGATAGACATGCTATAAATGGTGTTTTCCATAAAATTGATCAAGTATTACGTCCGCAGTAATACTTTTAATTGCATAATAAAAAAGACCGACTGAAAAGCCGGTCTTTTTTTATGTTATAAACTATTCATTTATACTGCAAATCTGAAATGCATGATATCACCATCCTGAACTAAATAATCTTTTCCTTGTACTGCCATCTTTCCGGCTTCTTTACAGGCATTTTCTGATCCCAATGAAACAAAATCATCATAACGAATAACTTCTGCCCTAATAAACCCTTTTTCAAAATCTGTATGAATAACACCTGCTGCCTGAGGAGCGCTCATGCCTTTGGTAATTGTCCATGCCCTTACTTCTTGAACACCTGCAGTAAAGTAAGTTGCTAGGTTTAATAATTTATAAGTCGATTTAATCAATCTTACTACACCGCTTTCACTAAGTCCCATGTCTTCTAAAAACATTTGTCTGTCCTCATAACTCTCCATTACCGCAATATCACTCTCAATCGCAGCACTAACTAGCAAGATTTCAGCCTGTTCGCTTTTAATGGCGTCCTTAACGATCTCTGTAAACTTATTACCACTCACAACACTTTTCTCATCTACATTGCAAACATAAATAACAGGTTTGATGGTAAGTAGGAACATGTCGTAGATGAACTTTTCTTTTTCTTCGTGACTGACCTCATAAGCTCTAGCATTTTTACCTTGTTCTAAATGGGATTTCAACTCTTTTAAGATCTCCATACCACGAACAATATCTCTGTCACCCGTTTTCACCATCTTCTCAAGCCTAGACATTTTCTTTTCAACACTATCCAGGTCTTTTAACTGTAACTCAGTATCAATTACTTCTTTATCTCTGATAGGGTTGACAGAACCGTCAACGTGAATGACATTATCGTCTTCAAAGCAACGCAAAACATGGATAATAGCATCTGTATTTCTAATATTTCCCAAAAACTGATTACCTAATCCTTCTCCCTTACTGGCACCTTTTACCAAACCTGCGATATCCACAATTTCAACGGTAGTTGGAACTACTTTCTGAGGTTTTACAATTTTCTCTAATGCTACCAGTCTTTCATCAGGTACTGTAATTACTCCTATATTGGGCTCAATAGTGCAAAAGGGGAAATTCGCTGCCTGTGCTTTTGCACTGCTTAATGCATTAAATAAAGTTGATTTTCCTACATTTGGTAACCCGACAATTCCAGCTTGTAATGCCATAAATTAATTTTTTGCGTGGCAAAGATACTATGAATGAAACGATATGCTGCTAATTGTCGCTTTTGATTAAAAAAACAATAATATGGCATTGAATTATATCTGGTTTTTCTTTTTCATTATAGCTTTTGCCATAGCTTTTGTGAAATGGCTCGTAACAGGAGACCCATTAATTCTCAAAACAGTTACAGATGGAATATTTAAATCAGCTTCAGACAGCGTAGATATTTCATTCAAACTTATTGGAATCATGACCTTGTTTCTGGGTTTCATGAACATAGGGGAGAAGGCTGGTGCAATTCGTTTTCTTTCCAGGATAGTTGCTCC
>Ga0078894_10003083_pt1 | contig 12614 bp, 16 predicted proteins | sample LauGreSu1BDMLBSD_2_FD_67506 | JGI IMG/M metagenome (GOLD analysis project Ga0078894, IMG submission 67506) | Freshwater lake microbial communities from Lake Michigan, USA - Su13.BD.MLB.SD (version 4) (version 4) | ecosystem: Environmental > Aquatic > Freshwater > Lake | place: Lake Michigan...
GGCGCCAGGGCTGCGGTTGTTGTTGCTCCGTCACGGTGTTCGCTGCGGTTGGTCCGCCGCGGCGGATCAGCCATAGGCTGCCCCAGCGCGTTGCAACGGCTGTGTTCCGCAACCTTCTGATCGCCGATTCCGGCAAGGGCCATGTTGAAGAGATGGTGCGCATGCTGCGCGACATCCCTGCCGTGCGTCAGGCCCGGATCAACCTGCTGCACGTGGTGTCGGAGCAGGCGGGCGAGAACTACGCGGAGCACTCACAGAAGGCGGCCGGCATCGTGGCCGAAGCCGTGCAGCGCCTCGGGCTCAACCCGGCTGAGGTGAATACGATCATCCGCCAGGGCGACACCAAGCAAACCGTGCTCAAGGTGGCCGATGAGCTCAACGCCGATCTGATCGTGATGGGCTCCCGTGGCCTGGGGCGCCTGCAGTCGATCCTCAGCAACAGCGCCAGCCAATATGTGTTCCAGCTCTCCACGCGGCCGATGCTGCTGGTGCGCGACGACCTGTATGTGCGGCATATCAATCGCGTGATGGTGGCGGTGGATGGCACCGGTGTGGGTGATGACGCCCTTCAGCTCGCCTGCGAACTCGTGCGCGACACCCCCGGGGCCAGCCTCACCGGCATCCACATCAGCCGGCAGGACATCACGCCATCCCGCGGGGGCAAATCCCCGGCGGATGAAGTACTCGAGAAGGCCGTGCAGCGCGCCCGTGGCTTCGGGGTCGAGATGAAGGCGATCCACCGCACCGGCGACATCGGCCGTGGCGTGTGTGCCGTGGCCGCCGATGAAAAGGCCGATCTCTTGGTGATCGCCTCTCAGGATCGCCGCCCCTTGGTGGCGCGTGGCCTGGTGGACATCGATCGCCTGCTCGGCTCTTCGGTGAGCGATTACATCCGTGTGCATGCGCCAGCGCCGGTGCTGCTGGTGCGCGAGCCCGAAGGGCGCAGCTGATCTTCTAGGACACAGAAGCAATCGAGCCCAACAAAAATCCCCGGAGTGGCCACTAGCCGCTTCGGGGATTCTCTATTGGGTCGGGGTTTTCAGTCAGGGTTTGTTCAGGTCACTGTGGGATGCCACTGTCGGCTAGCCGGGGGCAAGCCCAGTGATCAACCCTGGCGGCTGCTGGTCTGGATGTACAGCACCAGCAGGAACACGGTCGGAACCAGTACGAACATCAGACTGGCGACGAAGCCGAGATCGTTGGTTTCCATTGCAAAAGCCTTCAGCGCGAAGACGGTATCACTGTCGCAAGGCGCCAATCAGGGCTCTTCATCGCTCGTAGTGGTTTGCCCGGAGCGCTGGTCGTCGTTGGCGAGATCGGCAGCGTCGTCGTCGCCTTCGCTCTCCTGCACCGGCCAGGCCGTTGGACCGACGGGGAGCGGTTGGGCCTTGGCCTGGCTCACCTTCTGATCGAGATCCGCCAGGCCGGTCTGTGGCTTGGTCAGCACGACCACCGATTGATTCACCAGGGCCTGGCAGGCCAGGCGCCACGTCTGAGGGCGACGACGCAGCTTCTGGTCTTCCACAGCGGTGCGGCCGCTGAGGCTGCCGGGGCTGCTTTCGCCCACCACGTCCACAAAACAGGTGATGCACTGGCCGCAGCCGCCGCAGTTGCCCAGCTGGCCCTTCAGGCCGTAGAGCGCGATGCCCTCCCGCAGGGCCACCTCCCGCAGGTTTTCACCCGGGTAGCACTCCACGTCGCGTCCTTCGCGCACAAATCGAATCACGGGCATGGCAATCCCTGGGCAACCATCGCATTCTGAGCCTGAGGGTTGCGTTTTGTAACCGTCGCTCGGCGTGGGATCCGCTGGTGGCGGGCTCCGCGGCATCACGGCACGTTTCAGCTGTGCTGCGATCGAATCGGTCAGCCACACGAACCCCTTACCATCGCCAGCACGGATCAAGTGTCTGCTGGTTTCGGCTAGCTAAACCTGATCGTGTTGCCAACCGCCTACCGGTTCCCCGGAGCGGGCGGCTGATTGTTTCCCCGGACCTAACCCTCATGGGATTGCCCTGGTATCGGGTGCACACGGTCGTCATCAACGACCCGGGCCGACTCTTGGCCGTGCACCTCATGCACACCGCTCTGGTAGCCGGCTGGGCCGGCTCCATGGCGCTTTACGAGCTGGCCATCTTCGATCCCTCCGACCCGGTGCTCAACCCGATGTGGCGCCAGGGCATGTTTGTGATGCCTTTCATGGCCCGTCTGGGTGTGACTGGCAGCTGGGGTGGCTGGAGCATCACTGGTGAAACCGGTGTCGACCCCGGCTTCTGGAGCTTCGAAGGTGTGGCAGCTGCCCACATCATTCTCAGTGGCCTGCTCTTCCTGGCTGCCATCTGGCACTGGACCTACTGGGATCTGGAGATCTGGCAGGACCCCCGTACCGGAGAGCCCGCCCTCGATCTCCCCAAGATCTTTGGCATCCACCTGCTGCTGGCAGGCCTGGCCTGCTTCGGCTTCGGCGCCTTCCACCTCACTGGTGTGTTCGGCCCCGGCATGTGGGTTTCTGATCCTTACGGCATCACAGGACATCTCGAGCCGGTGCAGCCCTCCTGGGGACCTGAAGGTTTCAACCCCTTCAACCCCGGCGGCATCGTGGCCCACCACATCGCTGCAGGCATTGTCGGCATCATCGCCGGCATCTTCCACATCACCACTCGCCCGCCGGAGCGCCTCTACAAGGCTCTTCGCATGGGCAACATCGAAACGGTGCTTTCGAGTGCCATCGCTGCTGTGTTCTTCGCCGCCTTCGTGGTAGCGGGAACCATGTGGTACGGCGCGGCTGCCACCCCGGTTGAGTTGTTCGGCCCCACCCGCTATCAGTGGGACCAGGGCTACTTCAAGACTGAGATCAACCGTCGCGTGCAGACCGCGCTCGACAACGGCGCCACCAAGGAACAGGCTTTCGCCACGATTCCTGAGAAGCTCGCCTTCTATGACTACGTTGGCAATAGCCCTGCCAAAGGCGGTCTGTTCCGTGTCGGTCCGATGGTGAACGGCGACGGCCTGCCCACCGGCTGGCTTGGTCACATTGCCTTCACTGACAAGGATGGCCGTGATCTGGAAGTGCGTCGCCTCCCCAACTTCTTCGAGAACTTCCCTGTGGTTCTTGAAGACAACCAGGGCATCGTCCGCGCTGACATTCCCTTCCGCCGCGCTGAAGCGAAGTATTCCTTCGAGCAAACCGGTGTGACAGCTACCGTTTACGGCGGTGCGCTCAACGGTCAGACCTTCACCGACCCCGCTGACGTGAAGCGCCTGGCTCGTAAAGCCCAGCTTGGCGAAGCCTTCGAGTTCGACCGCGAGACTTACCACTCCGACGGAACCTTCCGCAGCTCACCCCGCGGCTGGTTCACCTTCGGCCACGCCTGCTTCGCGCTGCTGTTCTTCTTCGGTCACATCTGGCACGGTGCTCGCACCCTCTACCGCGATGTGTTCGCCGGTATCGACCCTGATCTGGGCGAACAGGTGGAGTTCGGTCTGTTCCAGAAGCTGGGCGACCGTTCCACCCGCCGTCTGCCGGAGGGCTATGTGCCCCCCGCCGGCACCACCCTCAGCTGATCGCCAGGAGGTTCATCCATGGAAAGCTTCGCTTACATCCTGATCCTGGCTCTGGCGATCTCCACCCTGTTCTTCGCGATCGCCTTCCGCGATCCCCCGAAGATCGGCAAATGATCCAGCTCCGCCAGGAGCACCCTCTAACCCCTGCTCCGGCAGGGGTTTTTTGTTGTCTGCTTTCACCTTTGAGCGTCAGTCTCATGCCCTGGAAAGGCTTTGCCTCGATCGCAGAACGAGATCCCTGGCCACAACTCCCTTCTCAACTGGACGAAGACTGTCTACACTTGCATCACATTTCCGGCGGACTTTCGGGCCATGCAGTGCCCTTCGTGCCAGCACACCGACAGCCGCGTTCTCGAATCGCGTTCAGCTGATTCCGGTCGCAGTGTGCGCCGCCGCCGTGAATGTTTGCACTGTGAATTTCGTTTCACCACCTACGAGCGTGTGGAAACCGTGCCGATCACGGTGGTGAAGCGCAATGGCAGCCGTGAAGCCTTTAATCGCAGCAAGTTGCTGCATGGCTTGATTCGGGCCTGTGAAAAAACAGGGCTTGAACCCAGCCGCCTTGAAACTGTGGTGGATGAGCTGGAACTGCAGCTGCAGGGTCGTAGCGGCCGTGAGGTGAGCAGCGGTGAGATTGGTGAGTTGGTGCTGCTGCAACTGGCCGAGATGAGCGATGTGGCTTACGTGCGGTTTGCTTCGGTGTATCGCCAGTTTCAGAGCGTGGGCGATTTTGTCGCCACGCTGGAGGGCTTGAAGGGGGCCTCGAGCCGCCGCGGTTCCGGCAAACATCTGGCTGCTGTGGGCTGAGGAGCCCTTCTCGGAGGTTTGTATAGTGTGAGATTCCTCTGCGACCGCTGGCGGGCGGCGACAGAGGCTCCCTCGTACTGCCACAGGCAGGCCGCCGATTCTCCATGACCGTGACCCCTTCCGATCTCACCACCAGCGAGCAGGAGCTCGCCGTGGATCAGGATTTCGCTGCTGAGGCGGCTGCCGATCTCGATTTCGGCATTCCGGAAGAGGTGCCCAGTGCCGATGATTCCAGCAGCCGCAATGCCGGCCGCGATCTCGACGCCGTGGGCTTCACCCTGGATGAGTTCGCGTCGCTGCTGAGTAAGTACGACTACAACTTCAAGCCTGGCGACGTGGTCAAGGGCACCGTGTTCGCCATTGAGCCCAAGGGCTCGATGATCGACATCGGCGCCAAGACCGCCGCCTTCATGCCCATGCAGGAGGTGTCGATCAACCGGGTGGAGAGCATCAGCGATGTGCTCGAGCCCGGTGAAGAGCGTGAGTTTTTCATCCTTAGCGAGGAGAACGAAGACGGTCAGCTCACCCTCTCGATTCGCCGCATCGAGTACCAGCGCGCCTGGGAACGCGTGCGTCAGCTGCAGAAGGAAGACGCCACCATCTACAGCGAGGTGTTCGCCACCAACCGTGGTGGTGCTCTGGTGCGGGTGGAAGGCCTGCGCGGCTTCATCCCCGGCAGCCACATCAGCACCCGCAAGCCCAAGGAAGAGCTCGTTGCCGACTTCCTGCCCCTCAAGTTCCTTGAGGTGGATGAAGAGCGCAACCGCCTGGTGCTCAGCCATCGCCGCGCCCTGGTGGAGCGCAAGATGAACCGCCTGGAAGTGGGCGAAGTGGTGATCGGTACCGTCCGCGGCATCAAGCCCTACGGCGCCTTCATCGATATCGGTGGGGTGAGCGGCCTGCTGCACATCTCCGAGATCAGCCACGAGCACATCGAGACACCGCACACGGTGCTCAACGTGAACGATCAGATGAAGGTGATGATCATCGATCTCGACGCCGAGCGTGGTCGGATCTCCCTCTCCACCAAGGCCCTCGAGCCCGAGCCCGGCGACATGCTCACCGATCCCCAGAAGGTGTTCGAGAAGGCTGAGGAAATGGCTGCCCGTTACAAGCAGATGCTGCTGGAGCAGGCCGAAGACAACGAGCCCATGGGCGTCACCCTCGACTGATCCCCATGGTGTGCCTGCAACTGCGCGGCAGGACCCTGGGCGATGTGGAGGCGGTGCTGTTCGATAAGGACGGCACCCTCAGCATCAGCGAGCCTCAGCTCCTCACCCTGGCTGCAGCCAGGGTTTTTCTTTGCCTGGAGCAGGCTGTTGGGGTCCTGCCTGCCATCGTTCTGCCCGACCTCCAGCAGCTGCTGGAGCGGGCCTACGGCCTTCATGCTGCGGCGATCTGCCCGGCGGGAATCACCGCCGTGGCCAGCCGTGATCACAACCTGATCGCCACCGCCACCGCCCTGGTGCAGGTGGGCTTGGGCTGGCCCGAGGCCCTGGCCCTCAGCGAGCAGGTGTTTGCCCAGGCGGATCAGCAGGATGCCCGCCGCAGCCTGGCGGCTCAAGCTGCCACCAGCACCACGACCGATGGATTGCATTGCTGGCTGGAGCAGCTGAACGCGGCCGGTGTGCTCTGTGCTGTGATCAGCAACGACGACATGGCCGGCATCGAGCACTTCCTGGCCAGCCATAGCCTTGAGGGCTTCTTTGCTGGCCTCTGGAGCGCTGAACATCGTCCGCGCAAGCCGGATCCCGCGGCCGTGCATGGTCTCTGTGAACAGCTGGGTGTAACCGCCGAGCGCTGTGCCCTGATCGGTGACGCCAACAGTGATCTGCGCATGGCGGTGGCGGCGGGGATTCCCCATCAGCTGGCACTGGGCTACACCGCGGCATGGAGCACGCCGCCGCCCTTGGCCGAGCCCCATCCTCTGATCCACAGCTGGAGTGAGCTGAGCCTCTCGAGCTCGTAGGGTGGTGGGCTATTTGCCTACCCGCTGAGCGAATGAGCAGCACCGCCGGGGCGCCATCGCGCTACGTATTCACCTCGGAATCGGTGACCGAAGGTCACCCCGACAAGATTTGCGATCAGGTGAGCGATGCCGTGCTCGACGCACTGCTGGCTCAGGATCCAGCTTCGCGGGTGGCCTGCGAAACCGTTGTGAACACCGGCCTCTGCCTGATCACCGGCGAGGTCACCACCAACGCCCGGGTTGACTTCAACACCTTGGTGCGCGGTGTGATCGATCAGATCGGCTACAGCGGTGCCCGCGCCGGTGGTTTCGATGCCAATAGCTGCGCGGTGCTGGTGGCCCTTGATCAGCAGTCGCCCGATATCGCCCAAGGGGTGAATGAGGCCGACGACCACGCCGGCGACCCGCTCGATCTGGTGGGCGCGGGTGATCAGGGGATCATGTTTGGCTACGCCTGCGATGAAACGCCGGAGCTGATGCCGCTGCCGATCAGCCTGGCCCACCGCCTGGCGCGGCGCCTGGCGGAAGTGCGCCACAACGGCACCCTGGGCTACCTGCTGCCTGACGGCAAGACCCAGGTGAGCGTGGTCTATGAAAACGACCAGCCCGTGGCGATCGACACGATCCTGATCTCCACTCAGCACACCGCGGAAATCGACGGGATCTCTGAGGAGAAGGCCCTGCGTGAGCGCATCTCTGCCGACCTTTGGCAGCACGTGGTGGAGCCTGCCACCGCCGATCTGAACCTCAAGCCCGCCAAAGACAGCACCCGCTTCCTGGTGAACCCCACCGGCAAGTTCGTGGTGGGCGGCCCCCAGGGCGATGCCGGCCTCACCGGCCGCAAGATCATCGTGGACACCTACGGCGGCTATGCCCGCCACGGCGGTGGCGCCTTCTCCGGCAAAGACCCCACCAAGGTGGATCGCTCCGCCGCCTATGCCGCCCGTTACGTGGCCAAGGCCCTGGTGGCTGCTGGTCTGGCTCGTAAGGCTGAGGTGCAGCTGAGCTACGCCATCGGTGTGGCCAAACCGGTGAGCATCCTGGTGGAGAGCTTCGGCACCGGCGCCATCAGCAACGCCGATCTCACTGCCTTGGTGCAGGAGCATTTCGATCTGCGCCCCGGCGCGATTATCGAAACCTTTGGCCTGCGTCAGCTGCCCCAGCAGCGCGGTGGCCGCTTCTATCAAGATGTGGCCGCCTACGGCCACTTCGGTCGCAGCGACCTCAACCTCCCCTGGGAAAACGTGGAGGCGATCGCGGGCACCTTGAAGCAGGCCACCGCCAGCCGCGTTGCCGCCTGAGGGCTTAGGCCTGGGCGTTGACCTGGGCACCAGCGGAATCCGGCTGGCGGTGGTGAACGCCGCTGGCCAGCTGTTGGCCGTCCGTGATTCCGTTTATCCCGCTTCGTTTACCGATCCGCGCGGCTGGCAGCAGGGCCTTCAGAGCCTGTGCAGCCAGCTTCCTGCTGATCTGCGCAGCGCGGTGGTGGCGATGGCGGTGGATGGTACCTCCGGCACCCTGTTGCTCTGCCGCAGTGATGGCAGCCTGGCTTCCGGGCCCCTGGGTGCTGCCCTTCCGTATCACCAGGCTTTGCCGGAGCGGGCTGAAACAGCTGCAGCCCTGGTGGGCGAGGCAGGCGCTCATACCCCCGCCGCTAGCGCCAGCGGCAGCCTGGCCCGCGCCCTCCAGTTGCTGGATCAGGTGAACGCCGCTGCTGAGCCCGGCCCCTGGCTGCTGCGCCATCAGGCCGACTGGCTGATGGGCTGGCTCCTGGGCCATTGGCGCTGGGGCGAGGAGGGCAACAATCTGCGCCTCGGCTGGGATCAGCACCAGCGCCGTTGGATGGGGCGGCTTGCCGATCAGCCCTGGAGCGCTGCACTGCCTGAGATCTGCCCGTCAGGTCAGCTCCTGGGGCACTTGGGGGGAGAAGCGGCGGCTGCGCTCGGCCTGCCGGAGGCGTGCACGGTGGTGGCGGGCAGCACCGATGCCAGTGCGGCGGTGCTGGCGGCCGATCTGCAGGAGGGTGATGGCGCTTCGGTGTTGGGCACCACCTTGGTGCTCAAGCAATTCAGCGATCGGCCGCTGCAGGGCCCTGGAATCAGTTGCCAGCGCGTGGCGGGTCGTTGGCTGGTGGGTGGGGCCTCTAATGCCGGCGCCGGTGTGTTGCGCTGCTTTTTCAGCGATGAGCAGTTGGTGGAGCTCAGCCGCCAGATCGATCCACGCCGCAGCAGCGGGTTGGCGCTGCTGCCTCTGCCCCGCGCCGGGGAGCGCTTCCCGATCGATGATCCGCTGCTCGAACCGCAGCTGGAGCCCCGGCCGGTGAGCGACGCCCTCTACCTGCAGGCCCTTCTGGAGGGCCTGGCGGAGATCGAGCGGGCCGGCTGGCAGCGGCTTGAGCAGCTGGGGGCGCCACCCGTGCAGCGTGTGATCAGCCTCGGCGGCGGTGCCCGCAACCCGCAGTGGCGGGCCCTGCGCCAGCGTCTGCTGGGGTGCCCCGTGATCAACCGCCCCCAGTGCATGGCGGCGCAGGGTATGGCCAGACTGGCCATCTCCGCCGTCACTGCTCGATGAACGCTCGCCTGCGCGACTGGTTGGCCATGGCGCTGTTCGTGGTGCTCGCCGGTTACGTGGCCTTTTCCGGTGTGCGCCTGGCCTTGTTGCTGTGGCAGCGCTTTGGTGTGGCCTGAGCCCCCAGAATCGGGCCCTGCTCCACTGCCCCGCCGCCCATGGCCGCCGATCCCCTCACCAGCGCCGTTAGCGAGCGCATTTGCAAGCACATGAACGATGACCACACCGAGGCCGTGCTGGCCTACGCGCGCCACTACGGCGGTGTGGAGGCTCCTCAGCAGGCCCGCATGGTGGCGGTGCGCCCGGAAGCGATGGAACTGGAGGTGGATGGCCAGCGGCTCGCTGTGGCCTTTGATCACACCCTCAGTGACAGCGAAGATGCCCACCGCACCCTGGTGGCGATGCTGCGGGCTATGCCGCAGGCCTGAGTTGGGCCGGCTGCCGCTCTGAGGGGAATGCTCCGACAAGCAGCAGCGCGGCCATGTGGTCCACCCTCTGGCGCCAGAGCCTGGATTTGATCAGTGCAGCCCGTTGCTGCGCCTGCGGTAACGCCTGTGATGGCGGCGGTGCCTGCCCCCTCTGCGCTGGCTGCCTCGACGCGCTCGCCCTGCCGGAGGGGGGGCTCCAGGGTGATCAACCGCTCCTCTGGTGTGCTCTGGCTCCCTATGGCGGCCCGCTGCGGCTTCTGCTGCTGCGTCAGCGCCCCACGCCGGATGCTGCCTTGATCGCGGCCCTGGCCACTCGCCTGCACAGCTGTTGCGCTTCGGTGCTGCGAGGAGCGTTGGTGGTGCCGGTGCCCAGCTGGAAGCGCGCCGGCAATCCTTTGCCCCTGCTGCTGGCGCGGGCACTGGTGGCTGCCTCCGCGGGCCAAGCCCAGCTGGCGCCCCAGCTGCTGCAGCGCAGCCGCCCCACCCTGGGTCAACACCACCTGGGCCGCAGCCTGCGCGCCCGCAATCTCCAAGGCGCCTTCACGGCTCAGGCCTGCGTCGAGCAGCCGGCCCGGCCCCTCTGGCTGGTGGACGACATCCTCACCACTGGAGCCACCGCTTGCAGCGCAGCCCAGGCTCTGCAGGCTGCCGGCCATGCGGTGCAGGGCCTGCTCGTTCTGGCCAGAACGCCGGCTGCTGCCCCATGGTGATCTAAGATCCGCAAGTCGCTACAGCGACGAGCCGGGATAGCTCAGTTGGTAGAGCAGGCGATTGAAAATCGCCGTGTCCCCAGTTCAAATCTGGGTCCTGGCATTGCAAAACATGAGGTCTTTCGGCCTCATTCGCCTCCCATGCCCCTTCCGTTTCAGGACAAGCCGGGCCAGTTGTTTGATAACGCCGACAGCTTTGCCATGGTGTTCGATGCCGCTTGGCAGAAGCTGCTGACGCAGTCGAAGGCCGCTGGGGTGAGCGCTGAGGACAAGAAGCGCATGGCGATGGAAGCCTGCGCTGATCACCCCTTCATGCTCGGTAACCCAGCCATGGCCGATCAGGTAGCTGATTTCCGCATCCGTTTGCTGGGGCTCTAACGGGGCATCGGGGCGAGCCCCATAGGATCCGGCCATTCACCGTCTCGGCGATGTCTTCCCCCCTCGCTCGCCTGTTGCGCCAGTTGAGCGCTGGTTTCAGCAACCAGCAGCAGGCCTTCGATAACCCACCGCTCTACGCCCACATCCTGGTGAAGTTCCGGCCGCTCCCCCAGTTGGAGCCCGGCTCCCTGCTGTTGGATCAGTCGTACGCCATCAATCCAGCGGCTCCCTATCGCTTGCGGGTGCTGAAGGCCGAGCAGCGTGGCGGCGAGTTGTGGATCACCAATCAGGCGATCCACGATGAGCAGCGCTTCTGGGGCGCTGTGGATGATCCAGGCAAACGCGCCTTGATCAGTACTGCGGATCTCAAGCCCCTAGAGGGCTGTGCCTATGTGGTGCGCGAAACGGCCGATGGCTTCATTGGGGAAGTGGAGCCGGGCTGCCGCTGCATGGTGGAGCGCAAGGGGGCGCTCTCGTATCTGGTGAGCAGCTTTGAGCTCAGCGGCCGCGGCATGCGCACGATCGATCGCGGCCACGATCCCTCCACCCATGAGCAGCTGTGGGGTTCGCTGGCGGGGCCGTTTGAGTTCGAGCGCACTGACGATTACAGCCACGAGCTGCCGGCCGACTGGCTGGCGGCCTCAACGGGCGGCCACTGAGGCAGCGCTCCAGGGAGGTAAAGCTGTGTAAGGGGTTGAGAAGCTTGGCGGCGTGCCATCGATAGCTTCGCCGCTGGTTTTTTTCTCCCGCCATGGCTCTCCCGCTGCTGGCCACCAAGCCGATCACCCAGAACAGCCGGGTGAACAACTTCTCCATCGGCACCGATGAAGCGCCGCGCACCCAGGTGGATGTGGAGGAGCAGATCGAGCGTGCCTATCGCCAGATCTTCTTCCACGCCTTCAAGGTGGATCGCGAGCCGATGCTGGAGATGCAATTCCGCAACGGCGATCTCACTGCCCGGGATTTTGTGCGCGGTTTGCTGCTCTCGCGCAAATTCCGCGAGGGGTTTTATCAGTGCAACAGCAACTATCGGGTGGTGGAGCAGATCGTGGGCCGTGTGCTCGGCCGCGACGTGCATGGCGATCAGGAGCGCATCGCCTGGTCGATCGTGATCGCCAACAAGGGCTTGGAGGGCTTCGTGGATGCACTGCTCAGCTCTCAGGAGTACCTGGAAGCCTTCGGTCTGGAAACCGTGCCCTATCAGCGCTCCCGCGTCCTGGCCGGCCATGCCAAACCGCAGCTGCCCTTCAACCAGAAAGCGCCCCGCTACAACGCCTACTGGCGCGACATCAGCGCCCGCCGTGCACCTGTGAACCCGTTCGCCGGGGGTGGTGCCCAGTTCAGCGGCGGGCAGATGTCTGCGGCCTGGGTGGGTGGTCAGCCCCCGAAGTTGGCGCAAACCATCTGGTTGGCCACGGCGGCCATCGGCACGCTGGAGGTGTTGAGGGTGGTGCTCACCTCCGCCGGCGCCATGCTCGGCACCGGCTCCGCTGGTTGATGCTCAGCCGCTGAGCTCATCCATGCAGGGCTGTTCCTCGTCCTCCGGGAAGGGGTTCAGCTCCAGCGCCGGTTCGCTGAAACCAGCGTGTTTGTCAGCGGCTTCCGGCTGGGGCCGCTGCAGCGGATGCACGCTGGACCCCCTGGGCACGATGGGCTCGTTGAGCAGGTCTTCCAGCCGTGCGATGCGCTCTTCGGTGGCAGTGAGCAGTTCGGCTGAGTCGGTGCTGGAAGGGTTGCTCTGATGCTGCAGCAGCCCTTCCAGTTGACCTTCCAGCGCCGCGAGCCGTTCCTCCAGGTCCAGGATGCGCAGGGTGATGGTTTCGCTCACCAAGCTGAGGGCCTGCATCTGTTCGCTCAGTCGCAGTTGCAACGCTCCAGGGCTGGGGGATGCGTTCGCTGACATGCCTTGGGCCGAAAAGGATCTGGCCCGATGCTACCGATGTTGGCCTACACCGCCAGACCTGCGTTTTGTAACGATTCTGAAGGTGCTCTGAGGATGCCATCCAGCACCCATAGGATCCGGCTCTGGCGCCAACTGTGCTGGCAGCCGTTCGGTGCGTCTTCTTCTCCAGGCACGCCTCCTCAAGCAAGCCGTCCAAGCCCGCTTCCCGTAGCCCCATGACCCTCGCCAACGCTGCCTATCTGGGCATCGAGCGTTACGCCAACAATCGCGTCAATGAGAACTGGATGACC
>Ga0078894_10003084_pt1 | contig 12614 bp, 11 predicted proteins | sample LauGreSu1BDMLBSD_2_FD_67506 | JGI IMG/M metagenome (GOLD analysis project Ga0078894, IMG submission 67506) | Freshwater lake microbial communities from Lake Michigan, USA - Su13.BD.MLB.SD (version 4) (version 4) | ecosystem: Environmental > Aquatic > Freshwater > Lake | place: Lake Michigan...
TCTGAGCGCACAAATTTCGGTGATCCCATTACGCTCGGGATTACCACCTGTGGTCTCTATGTCGAACACGATGTAACGGCCTTCAGCAAGAGGCCGCTCAACTGTGGTCCTTATGTGACCGCTTACCCGCGGTATATTAAGAAGAGCACGCTTCTTGCCGCCGTGGCGTCGCTTTTGATGATGCCGCCTCTGGTCGGTGCGCTTCGACTGATTCATGGCACTCCAGTTTCATGATTTGGTCCGCAGTACACCTGGCGACCGCGGTTCCAGGTGGCTACTACATCACGCGGCACATGCCAGCCTGCGTAGGGTGTCCAGCCACATTTACTAACTACATCCTGCGAGAGAATGGTGTGTTCCTCATCGCCAAGGACAACGAAATCGGCATCCCTGCCCGGCGTCAGAGATCCTTTATGCTTCCAGCCTAAAAGCCTGGCTGGAGCTGCACTAGCCATCTCAACGGCTTGATCTAGAGACAAACCGAACCGTTTACTACAGGCTATTAGCAGCTGGTAAAACAGCTCAACACCAGGCACCCCTGAGGGCGAATGTGCTACGTCTGCATATTTTTCAGCTAGAGTGTGAGGAGCGTGATCGGTGGCAAAAATATCGATCGCACCCTGAGCAAAGAGACGACTGAGCGCCTCCACTTCCTCAGGCGAACGCAGAGGGGGATTCATTTTGACCAGTGGCCCCAAACGCTCGTAGTCAGCCGTTGAGAACAGTAGGTGATGAGGAGCCACTTCGCAGGTGACTGGCACCCCGCGTGACCTTGCCTCTGCCACTAACTCAACCTCAAGCGCCGTGCTAATGTGAGCAATATGAATCGGCCTACGATATGTGGTCCGCGCCCACTCTAGAATCGTGCGGGTCGACGTATGGGCAGCATCACTGCTGCGGATTTCTGAATGAACAGCAAATGCCGCATTATTCGTATCATGCAGCTGCCGACTGAATCTTTTGTGATTACAGTCAATCGTACACTGATCTTCCGAGTGAAAGACCACCACCTTTTCGCCATGATCGGGCAGCATCCGGGCCAAGGTTTCGAGATCGTCGTAGAGCAATTCTCCCGTCGTGCGCCCATAAAAGACCTTAAGACCACATAAAGGCAACTCGGAATCGAGAAGTAGCCCACGCAATTCGTTGATGTTGCTGAGGCCGACCCCAAGGAAAAATGCATGCTCCAGGCCAGAGGCTCTGGCCCTCTCCGCCTTTTCGATCACTGCCGGCTTCGTCATGGTAGGCGGTAAGGTGTTCGGCATATCCGCAACGGCAATCACACCACCCCGCCAGGCCCCCCTTGCGAGGGAATGCCAGTCCTCCTTGTGCGTCAGACCGGGATCGCGGCTATGGACATGGACATCGATGGCTGCTGGCAGCAAAGTGCGACCCCCAGCGTCCACCACAGTGGAGTCGGGGAGAGCCGAGAAGTCACCAACCGACATCAGGGGTATTGGTGAAACAACCTGTGATTTCGATGGATTACCACCAACGCGAGCACTGGTGATGCGGCCAGCTGCGATCTCGATATCGAGCCAGTCACCGTTTGCTTGCCTTGCGTTTATGAGACGAACCATGTGCCCTTAAAGCTTTCTCTGTCGTGAGCCGCCACCATAACCTTAGACAATCCAAGTGAGCAAGGTGTAAGACTACCTTATGACCACCGTCAAACTACCGAGTTCAACCAGGAAAGGCCACCTTGCTGAATTACCTTGGTTGAGGTAGGCAAAGCAGCATAGGAGGAATTCTCATGAGTGCTCAAGATGCATTGCAACAAATCAAAACCGATATCGAATCTAACCCGATCTGTCTTTTTATGAAGGGCACCCCCGAGGCTCCTCAGTGCGGCTTTTCCGCCCAGGTCGTGCACATTCTGAACTCGTACGGCGTCAAATATCATGCCGTTAATGTACTGGCGAGTTGGGATATCCGTGAAGGCATCAAGCAGTACACAAACTGGCCAACTATTCCGCAGCTTTATGTGAACGGCAAATTTGTCGGCGGCTGCGACATCACCGCTGAGCTCCACCGCAAAGGTCAACTCGCCGATGTTTTGAGCGCTGTACAGAAGTAACCAAGTTAACTTCCAAGGAGGGATTCCGACGTGGCTGTCGATTCTAAGCATTTTACAAGCGTAGTCCACGCCGGAGCCCAGCCTGAGGCTCTCACTGGCGCCATCATGACGCCAATCTTCATGACCTCGACGTATGTCCAGGAGGAGCCTGGAGTTCATAAAGGTTACGATTACTCGCGTGCGGACAATCCGACGCGAGCAGCATACGAAACGGCCCTGGCAACCATCGAGGGAGCGAATCACGGCCTCGCTTTTTCCTCAGGCCTTGCCGCTGAGCAGGCTATCGTGCAGCTGCTTTCACCGGGCGCACGTGTGATTGTCTCGGATGATGTGTACGGAGGGACTGGCAGACTTTTCCGGCGCCTTTACGCCAAGTACGGTATCGACTTCCAATTTATCGACCTTGCCGATAAGTCAGCTCTGACTGCTGCGTTAACGCCAGACACCAAGATGATCTGGGTGGAAACCCCCTCCAACCCAACCATGAAAATTATAGACGTCCGTCATATCGCAGCGCTTGCTAAGAGTGTCGGCGCCCTTACAGTCGTAGATAATACTTTTGCGACACCTATCTTTCAGTCTCCACTGAAGCTCGGTGCGGACATCGTGGTCCATAGCACGACCAAGTACATCGGTGGCCACTCAGACATGATCGGTGGCGCCCTGATGACTAGTGATAATCAACTATTCGAGCAGTTAAAGTTTATTCAGTTTGCTGCCGGAGCTGTGCCGGCTCCCCTCGAATGCTTTCTCCTTCATCGCAGCATTAAAACCCTAGCGGTCAGAATGCAGCAACACGAGCGTAATGCCCAGATCGTGGCCGAGATGCTCAGTAAGCATCCAAAAGTAAAGCGCGTTTACTACCCAGGCCTAACCTCTGACCCAGGCCATAAGCTCGCCAAGGAGCAAATGAGTGGGTTCTCTGGCATGGTGAGTTTTGACCACGGCGGTAGTTACGGCGAGGTCGTCACATTTTTGCAAAAGCTGAAAGTGTTTTCGCTCGCCGAAAGCCTCGGTGGCGTTGAGTCCCTGGTCAACCACCCTGAGCGGATGACTCACGCATCAGTGCCCGAAGATCTGAGACGCAAGCTCGGTATCGGACCACAGCTAATCCGCTTATCGGTGGGCATCGAATACGCTGACGATCTCATAGCAGATTTAGCTCAAGCACTCTGACTAAAGGGACGCAGATGACAACTCGAGGGTCAGCGGCCACATCAGCAGTTAAAGTGCTAACTCGCCGATCCTTTCTTAAAGGCGCTGCCGTCGTTGGAACGGCTGGATCCACCGCGGCAAGAGCAGACTTGCCGACGGAAGATTACGGGATCAAGGCTGGAGACTCTGGCGCATCGCCGTCCTTCGTCAATTGGGCGCGAAACATCCATGCTCGACCTCAGGCCATTGCCATGCCTGCAAGCCTGGCTGAGTTACAGGAAGCAGTGAGCAAGGCAAAAGGCGTCAGAGCTGTGGGATCGGGTCATTCCTACAGCCCTTGCGTGCATTCGGATCTCGTGATCGTGGGATTGGATAAACTAGATAAGATTTTATCCGTTGATCATCAATCTATGCGCGTCAAGGTAGAGGCTGGTAAAAAGCTTTACGCCTTCAATGAAGCACTGGCAGAACTAAGTCTGGCACTACCAAGTATCGGCGACATTGATCGGCAATCGCTTGCGGGGATTGTCTCCACCGGCACTCACGGCACAGGTATGCAGTGGGGCTCGTTTGCTGATGCCGCGAGTGTACACGCTATTGATTTGATCAAGGCAGATGGAACTCTCGTTAGTTTGAGTGCTGACCGTCCTGAAGACGAAGCTGCACTGACGGCAGCACGTCTAGGTCTCGGCTCACTGGGAATCATTTACGCGATAACCTTTAATGTTGTGCCTGCCCACAACCTTGAGCTTCGTAGCTGGTTAACAACCCTCAGCGACGCCCTCGATCCCAAACATTATCGCGACAATGATCACTTCGAGTTTTTTCGCTTCCCTTTCACCGAAAAAGTGAAGGCAATTAGCCGCAATCGCACAGATAAACCTCGCGATGAGCAGCGCTTCCGCACTTTTATCGACAAAATTTTAATCGAAAATGTGGCGCTTGGAGGACTCCTGAACGCGGCGTCTTTAAGACCCCAAGTAATGCCCAGACTATACGATGCGCTCACTGGCCTGGTGTTTGACGAGTCTCGAGTTGATCGCTCCGACAAGATCATGGCGTCAACGCGCCTAGTTCGGGTCAACGAGATGGAGTACGCACTGCCTATCGCCGCTATGCCTGCGGCTCACGAGCGTTTTAGTGAGGTTTCGCGCGCGTTTGCCAGCCGAGCGGACGCTCCCTACTTCGCCAACTTCCCAACGGAATCGCGCTTTGTCCGCGGTGACAGAGGTAATTTACTAAGTCCAAGCCAGGGTCAAGATGTGGGCTACTTCGCGGTGATGTCGCATGCGTCTTTCCGCGGCTACGAGGACTTTTTCCGTGCCATGGAGACCCAACTTTTAGCCCTAGGTGGCCGGCCGCATTGGGGCAAAATGTTTTATCAAAACCCGACCTCACTATACCCAATGTGGTCAACGTTTCTGAACCTCCGGGAAAAATGGGATCCCACCGGAAAGTTTCGCAACATCTTCGTCGACCGCCTTATCGACGGTCGCGAGATGGTTACCCAGATTGGCTGAGCTCTCAATTAACGAGGCTTTTGCGAGAAAGCCTCAAGCTTGAGCCCTGTCCACGCGATACGGACAAGACGCCCCCAATGCGCGGTGTAAAGAGCACCAATAAAGCGGACAAATCTATCGTACTTACCTGGTGTGTAGGGATACCAGTTAGCTTCGATCTTGTCGCCAGCGCTATCAATCAACACGGCCTTACTGCGGGTGAATCCAAGTAAACCCTCGGGCCCACGCAGTTTACCAAAACCGCTACGTTTATAACCGCCGAACGGTAGGCCAGGGTTGCCCTCACTCATGTTGACGTTATTGACGGAGACACCACCCACCTCTAAGGCCCGGGTAATTCGATCGGCCCGTGCCCTGTCAGCTGTGAATATGCTGGCACAAAGGCCGTAGTCGCTATCGTTGGCGAGTCTTACGGCATCACCCTCATCAGTAAACCGCATGATGGGTAGCACTGGCCCAAATGTTTCCTCTCGCCAGACCTGCATGTCGGGCGTTACTTCAGTCAAGATGATCGGCTTGACTAGCAAATCATCAGTAGTCGGCACGTGACCAAAAACTATTTTAGCTCCTTTAGCCAGTGCGTCACTCACATGAGCTACGACTTTATCGCGCTGGAACCCTACCGTCATACGTCCGATATCAACATCACCTTTGCTATCACCCTCGGCGACCCTTAGTTTGCTAGCCTCATCGATCAGATTTGCGACAAAAGCGTCGTGCGCTTTGTCCTCGATAAGTAAACGCTCCACCGCACTGCACGATTGACCAGCGTTTGTGAATGCTCCCCAGAGGGCACCGGCGACCGGGCGTTTAAGGCCAGCATCTGCAAACACAATCATGGGATCTTTGCCACCAAGCTCGAGCTCTACGGGAATCAGGTGCCGAGCCGCCTGCATCATGATCTTTTCACCGGTTGCACAGCTGCCTGTGAAAAATATTTTGCCAGGCTTTTGCTCAATCAACTCGCTGCCGGTCTTGCCGTCGCCATACACCACTTTAACCGCCGCATGTAGTAGAGGTGCCGCCGATAAGATCTCCTCGACAAGACCCTGACAAGGAGCATGTTCAGAGGGCTTATAGATGACGGCATTCCCTGCCACATAGGCCGCAGCGATACCTGTGATGGCGTTGTGGAAGGGATAATTCCATGGACAGATGATTAAAACGACACCGTAGGGTTCATGATAAAGCCGTGACTTCTTGCCTAGTAAAGTAATGGGGGTCGGAACTTTCTCATCAGCTAGAACCTGGCGAGCTCGCCGCTCAAGCCACTGAAGCCAATCCACTGCACCAATAATTTCGGCAATAAGTGCGTCGGTACGAGATTTGCCCACCTCAGCCATCACTCGCTCTACGATGGACTCACGCTTAGCGAGGATTGCTTTTTTAACGGCTCTAATTTGCTCAACGCGCTCGTGAGTGGTCACCCCTCGCTGCTGAATGTAGGCCGCATAAGCATCATTAAAAATCTGCTTCAAATCTCATCTCCCCAAGTATCTGCCGAGATCTCTGCTCCGAGTTCTGCTCCGAGTATAGACCTTTTAAAAGGCATGCTATAACCACTCTCTCGGGGAGGCAAACCACAATGCGCATAGTCCACGGTACCTTTAAAGCCCCCATTATCGCTCTTCACGGTGGCGCTGGTGGCCAGGATCCCAAAAGCCGTGATGCGGTCACTCAGGCCACGGCCAGTCTTATGGCCATTGCCTCGAGGGCGAGAGAATCATTGCACAAAGGAGCTAGCGGCCCTGATGTCCTGCTCGATTGCCTGAAGGCCATGGAGGCCGACCCCCAATTCAACGCGGGCTTAGGGTCTGCCTTACAAGCGGATGGCTGCGTGCGCATGACGGCAGCAATCATGACTGGGCCAAGCCAAACATTTTCGGGTGTCATCGGTGCCACTGATATGCTGCATCCATCGATCCTAGCCAGTCATCTGCAAGACGCCGATGCTAGAGTCCTGGCACCGCCAGGAGTAGAGTTACTGGCCAGGCAGATTGGTATGCCGGTAGCCTCACCCGTCACCCAAACTAGACTCACGCAATGGGTCACTAAGAAAGAAGGTGCCAGTTGCGACACAGTCGGCTGCCTGATCTTGACTGCCGATGGTAAACTCTACGCTGGCACATCTACGGGTGGTCGTGGTTTTGAAACTCCGGGACGCGTCAGTGATTCAGCCACAGTTGCGGGTACCTACGCGTCGGAGTTTGCAGCCGTCAGTGCTACGGGTATAGGCGAGCAAATTATCGACGATGCTGTTGCTGCACGCCTTGAGACTAGATGCCGCGACGGTCTTCAGCTTGAAGTTGCGGCGCAAAAAACATTTACCGAAGCGCAAGCACGCGCTCGCTCCTATGGGTGGATTGCACTCGATAAAAATGGAGCATGGTCCGCGGCACACACAACGCCTGCCATGTCGTTTGTGATTCAAGGCCCTGGACTCACCGATGTAGAGAGCTCTAGCGCACAGTCATGATGGCTCCACGCAGACCACCGACATTATTGTTCCACTGATAGGTATCCATGGTGCCAAAGTAAAGCCGAGCTGCTCCAGCAGGTACTACAACCTGTCGATTGATGCCATTCGTAGCTTTGCCTTTACCGATAAAGAACACCTGACCAAGCTTAGGTTCGAGGCGCTGATAATCGCGGCTCGCAGCCGACGAAAAATCTAGCGGCGGTGGAGACACATTGCTGCGCGATTTTATGTCACCCAGGAACACTCCTACCAGGGAATCAATCGGCGCGGTGACGTCAGATATGCCATTAACCGTACCGAGTTGATGAGATACGATCGCTTCCAAATTACCGTCTGCGCTACTCTGTTGATTGACTTGATTATGGGTAATGGAACCGGCGACCGTGAAAGCGAGGACTGCGCCGGCCTTAAAACAACTCGGATCCGTCGGTGTCACCAAGACGGGTGATTGCTCGGGGACACGGTCGATTGGTGACTGCGGGTCAGAGCTAGTAACCGAATAGTTCAACGAAGCGCCAACGCCAGCACCGGCTAGATAGGGATTGGCTGTCGCTGGGACCTCGTAATCTTTGCTACAGGGCGCTGGCGTCGCAGTTGTCGGTAATACGGCTGCCACCTTAGGAGCTGGCTGCAATGCCGGCGGATTCCCTTGGCGTTTTTGGCTATTCCCACCGAATTTCGTGGTGTTACACGCTAGAAGTAAACAGGCTGAAAGGACACCAAAAGAGCAAGTTTGTCTGCGCCTCTGCGCCATAAGTTGCCTCCACCACGGGGGTGATTGGATCGTTACATAGTTTGCGATTGGACTCGTGGCCAATTTTAGTTAGTGTGGCCCAAAATGAGAACTTTTATCAACTACAGAGGTCCTATATGCGGTATTTGAGTCCTAGCAGCATCGGCAAAGTCCTGTTTCTGATGGCGGGTGTAAGCTCAATCAGCTGCGGCGGCCATGATGGCGCTAGTCTGGCCGTCGAGCATCAGGATCAGGTTTTAACAGCAGATGATGGGCTCAAAGTGCTCTTTTTTGGCGACTCTGGCAAGGGTAACGCCGAGCAGCGCGCAACGGCTGCCGCAATGACAGAGCACTGCGCCAAGTTTCGCTGCGACTTTGGACTCATGCTTGGCGACAATATCTACCCAGACGGCGTTACCTCAGTCGATGACCCTCAGTTTCAGTCTAAGTTTGAGGAGCCGCTACAGAATCTCAATCTCAAGTTTAACGTGATTTTAGGCAATCACGACATGCACTCTGGGCCGGCGGGAATGAGAGCTCAGATTGAGTACTCCAAAGTTTCGAAAAAGTGGAGCATGCCGGCGCGCTATTACAGTTTTATTGAGGGTAACGTTGAATTTTTCGCTCTCGACACCAACACCTACCGGAAGGATCAAGAGCAGATTCAGTGGTTAACTCAAGCTCTCGCAAATTCTCAGGCCCGTTGGCGCGTCGTACTTGGTCATCATCCCATCTACAGTGTCGGCGATCATGGATTTCTTGATCCCGTCGCGGGCAAGTCACAAAAGAAACTGCGTAAAACTCTTGAGCCCCTGCTCTGCAAACACAAGGCTCTTTACCTCTCAGGTCATGAGCACCTGATGCAAGTAAATCAGCTCCCATGTGGCATCACCACTGTGGTCGCTGGCGCTGCAGCTGAGCGTAAAGCTCCCTATAAAGATAAGGTCGCCGACCAGAAGGATACCCTACGCTACTACTCAACGAATGAACTCGGCTTTGGCTACGCGACCTTTACTGACGACGCGATCCGACTGAGTTTTGTTAACGAGAAAAGCGAAGTGCTATATAACTACGAGATAAAATAAACTTTGAGAATCTTTGACCATGCGGGGAGCAAACTCTGATGCTAATCAGAATTGGTTTGTTGGGATATTTCTTTTCCTTGACCATAGTTGTGCTCCCCTCATGTAAGACCGCCGATCGCCAAGGCTCCAGCGCTAGTAAGGGGTCAATCGACCTGAAGGGCCCCGCCGAGAGGCGTCAATTTATCCAAACGGCACAGATCTGGTCACGGCCAGATGTGGCTACTGAGGCTCAGGATTTGTCGAAACCAGTGCCTCGCTGCAACGATTTTGTACCGGACGACATCGTTTCGTGTAAATTCACTCCCCCTAAACGCGACGGCGGTGGCGCAGGCTGGACGCCTAAGTTTAAGTGTGTTGATGCCAGCGGTCGGTCACTTAAAGTTAAATACGGCCGCACCAATGCCGAGGTTTATCACGAGCCCTTTACGGCTAGGCTCCTGCAGGCGCTCGGCTACTATGCCGACTGTGATTACCCGGTCAAAAAAGTTATCTGCGACGACTGTCCGGCCGATCCCTTTGCCTACGGCAACGACTACCGTAGATCGCAAGAAAACCCAGCCGAGGCCATGGCCAGACGGGAATTTGATGCTGCCATGATCGAAGTCGGCTTCAGCGAGACTGATGCCGTTGCTGACCTTGATGGCAAGGTAGTCGAGGGCTGGGGTTTTGACGAGGTCCTAACGACTGAGTTTAGCTCCGAGAATCGGGAGCAGATGCTGGCGAGGGAGGGCCTCACCCTGCTGATGACAGTACTGCAGCATGTCGACAATCGGCGGAGCAACCAGCGCCTTCACTGCGGGGTAAAGGCGAAGACTCTCGCCGAATGCCCCGAGGACCAACGCTTCATGTTGGTTTCCGACCTAGGTGCAACCCTCGGAGCGTTCAAGCTGCCTAAGGCACTGCAAGACGGTGGCGTCGATGTGCCACCATCTCTCAGCTACTTCTTCTGGGATCACGCTCCTATCTGGAAGAACTGGGCCGGACCTGAGCGCAGTGACTGCACGGTTCAGGTGATAGCCTTTGACACCATCGAACCGGCCACACTAAAGACCCTCAAGGTCTCCGAGCCAGGTCGTAAATTCGTGGCCGACCTACTAGCAAAGCTCAGCGATCGGCAGCTTGAGCAACTAATCGCCTACGCTAAACTAGGAGAGCGAGAAACAACCAAACCCATGACCGACGAGGTTTGGGCAAGTATCACCAAGATGCAACCATGGGCGGCCCCCTTTAAATACCTACCGTTTACCCCGGTAAACACTAAACCGGTGAGAAGTGACAGCTGGCTCGCAACCCTTAAGAAAAAGCTAACAAAAGTGACTTCTCAGCCATGTTCCCAAGGCTGATTGCAGGCGCCCTCTGCACCCTCAAATTTTGGCAAACTAGGGTCATTCTGCTATGATAGGGTCACATAAACCCCAGTTACGACTAGCGAAACCAAGGAGATCGAGTATGCGTATGGGTTGGTCCCTAATCTTGACGGCTGTTCTCGGCCTAGCGGCATGTACCTCCACCGGTGGTGATAAGGACAAGAAGGAAGGCGAGAGCGGCTTAACTCTCGACAAAGTTAAGGCTGAAGGCAAGAAGCTCGAAGCCAAAGCGGCTCCTTACACCGACGCGTGCAAGGTTGAAGCTGAGAAGTACTGCAAAATCGACAAAAGTGACCCAGTGAAACTGCACAGCTGCCTAAAAGCCAACAAAGACAAAGCTGGCCCACAATGCCGCGATGCCTTGACTGGTCAAGTAAAAGCAAAGTCTATGTAATTGCCAGATTCTGATGCGAGCATCTGGCCACCGGGTGCTCGCAAATTAGTCCCGACCATGCCCAGAACTCAGCGCACTCCCCCACCACCCCAGGCTGCAACCATCCCAGCCAGCATAGCAACGGCTCTCTCGTTGTAGTTCATCCAACTAACGATGATGTCGGCGACAAGCTTTTGCGGAGCGATGAAGCTATCGTGCATCGGTTTAACCGTTGCTAAGTATTGATGGATTACGCCATCAACATTACGGCCACGCTCGCGAATGTCACGGCGCAATCGACGCAGACACCGCACGTCGTCATCCACATCGACATAGACTGACAAGGTGAGCAGGTTGCGAATCTCTGGCCAGTGTAGCGTTAATATCCCGTCCAAGACGATGATTGGCGAGGGGTTGATCTGCACCGTCTCAGCGGTACGAGTGTGGGTCGCATAGTCGTAGGTGGGTCGCGCCACCGGCTGTCCTGCCAAAAGTTGGCTCAGGTGCTCACCGAGTAAAGCGGTGTCAAAGGCATCGGGGTGATCGTAGTTGCGTGCGTCGCGCTCGTCTTCAGGCAGGTGCGCCATGTCGTTATAGTAGTGATCCACCTGCAGCACGAGTAGGTCCAGCCCCAGTAGCTCGCGGCAACGTTCCTTGAGCATCCTCACAAGGGTGGTTTTGCCGGATCCAGATCCCCCCGAGACGCCAATAATCTTAGGTTGTTGATTAGCCATGAACCGACCGTCCCTTAGCCGCTTGGGGGCCGCCAATAGAATGTTGTTGCCGAGTTGCGGCGTTTATCACAACAATAAGGAAACTCCAGCAGATTTTTTTGGTACGAAGCATGCAGTGAGAACCAGAGCTAGTCTCACTTTGGACCTTGGGAGCCGTCATGACCAACGTTGCCGCTCGGGCGCAGCCACACACCTGCCGTAATTTGATAGGTGGGCAATGGCGCCCCTCATCCGGGGCTATGCGAGAGCTATGGAGTCCTCATGACGGCAGCCTGATCGGCCACGTTCCCATGAGTACCCCGAGCGAGGTGCAGGAGGCCGCACGGGTTGCAGCTGAGGCTTTTCCGGCTTGGCGCGCCTTAACGTTGAAGGAGCGTTCAGTCCCGCTTTTTCGCTGGCGCGAACTCATGCTCAAGAACCTAGACGAACTCTCAGCCTTGGCAGCCAGCGAGTCTGGCAAGACGGTGGCGGAGGCTCGGGCCGGAATTCTCAAGGGTATCGAAGTCGCCGAGTTTGCCCTAAGTTTGCAGAATCTGGACTCAGGTGGGTCCATGGATGTGAGTCAGGGTGTAACCTGCCAAATACAGCGTCGACCGCTAGGAGTGGTGGCCGGTATCACCCCTTTCAACTTCCCGGCGATGGTGCCTCTCTGGATGATTCCAATCGCCCTTACCGTCGGTAACTGCTTTATCCTCAAGCCGTCGGAAAAAGTCCCCCTCACCTCGCAGAAAATGGGCGAGCTTTTCATCGCTGCTGGTTATCCCGCTGGCGTCTTCTCCATTGTCAACGGCGGCAAGGAGACGGTTGAGGCCTTGATTGACTGCAACGAGGTGGCGGCGGTTGGCTTTGTGGGTTCTACCCCGGCCGCACGGGCTGTGTATCAGCGAGCCACTAATCTCGGCAAACGGGCTCTAGCCCTAGGCGGCGCTAAGAATCCAGTCATTCTAGTACCCGATGCCGATCCAGAGTTTAGCGTCCAAGGTATCGTTGATTCGTTTACTGGCTGTGCAGGCCAGCGCTGTATGGCTGCGAGTTTATTAATCGCAGTCGGTAACGTGGATCACGTCATCGCTGCAATCGTCAAAAGAGCT
>Ga0078894_10003085_pt1 | contig 12613 bp, 23 predicted proteins | sample LauGreSu1BDMLBSD_2_FD_67506 | JGI IMG/M metagenome (GOLD analysis project Ga0078894, IMG submission 67506) | Freshwater lake microbial communities from Lake Michigan, USA - Su13.BD.MLB.SD (version 4) (version 4) | ecosystem: Environmental > Aquatic > Freshwater > Lake | place: Lake Michigan...
CTGCAACTAGAAAGGTCAGATAATGAGAGATTTTTTAAAGGACATGCTTGACCAAGCGTGGACAATCCTAGGCATGTTTATCGCATGGCTGGTGCTTGAGGGTTCAGCCAAGACGGTAACTGGTTGGCTAATCCTACTAACCATCGCAATCTGGATTGTTACCTACCCGCTACGACGCGACAGGAATGAAGATGTCTGAGCTAAACAGGGATTTCACAGAAGTATTAGTAGCAATCGGGCGAATTGAGGAAGGCATCAAGGGTTTGAGAGACTCCATCGAAAGACTGGACAAAAAGTCGGACGCTCAAGACGGGGCTATTAACGAGATGAAGCTTGAAATTCAGAAACTAAAGACTGAGCGCAGCACTGTGAAGGAGAATGTAGCACTGGTCATTTCGGTCCTTGCCGTTGTGACTGCGCTTTATAGTGTTCTAGGAAACTAGGACGGTTAGAAACCCGACAAGCGAGAACCCCCCAGCAGAGGTGACTGGGGGGTTCTTCGTTTACTCGTCGTTATCTTCGTAGTACTTTGCAGCTTCTTCCCTGACGGCCTCTGCATCAAACTCTTTGTGAGCTTGACAAAAGTCGCAAGGCGTAGCCTCAAAGCAGGGCCTATCGCAGTGCTCGCACCAGAAGTGCTTGTCCTGCGTACCGGCATCTACTACGGGAAGACCGCAACCACAGACCATAAGCACAGATAGGGTCATGCCGGTTTCTTTGTCGGTCATTGTGTACCCCAGATACTCGTGCTCTGGTTCGTCGTATGCGGGCGGCGGAACTTCTAGCTTAAATAGCCTAGCAATCCACCGCCTAATCATATCGCCCTTGTTACTGTCTTGTTGATTGAGATTGGGCCACGTTGCCACTTGCCGCAATCCTGGCAGTGGTATCTGTGGTAAGTCCCAGATGAGCTTCGTGCCACACCTCGACGCTGGATGTGCTTGGAGCCACAAACTAGGCATCCCTCTTCGATGCCGTCGTGCAGTGCTCGGTTAGGGTGGTTAGGAATCCAAGGCTTCAGAATCTCGTAGAGGTCAATCAGCAGATTAACGTCCTGAATCTGGTACTTCTTCATCTCAGTCCACGCCTTGTTATCTCCAGCCATGCACTTGCGCCAAAGGTCAAAGCCTGAGTGCTGAACCTTGGCACCTACGCCAAGGGTCTGGGCCACATAGTCAAGCTTGTTGCTGGGGAACTTGAACTGTGACTTCACAGCCAGCATCAAGTCCATCTCCTTGTAGGGCGATGGTGGCAACATGCCAGCCTGCAGAAGCTCACGCTTCAGGTGCTTGGAGTCAAATGCCTTTGAGTTCCAGCCGACTAATACGTCGGCCTCGTCAAGCAGGCGGTGAACTTCTTTAAGCATGGCCTCTTTGCCATCGTGGTGCACAGACTTGAAGGTAACCTTCTTCTCTCCGTACCAGCGAGCGCCGAAGCACAGCATCTCAGTGGACTCTTCAATCTGATTGATGGCGATGTTCTGCTTGAATAGGCCCCAGACGTAAGCTAGGTTTGGGCTGGTTTCAATGTCTAAGAAAAGTATTCTCACTAATCTACCTTCAATCCATTGACCCAAGTTCTGCCAGCGTCACCACCCCATGCGTCCCACGCAACACGTCCTGGGCTTGGGTAGCCCTTCTCGCCCGCACTGAAGCCAGTAGCATTCTTATCTACTGCATGGCGTGCAAAGTAAGCACGCATCTTAACTACAACATCTCGACTTACAGAGCCACCAGCAGCGAGCTGTGAGGCGCGACGACGACCAGTTGCAGTAAAGCCGTCACCGGCTTTGCCCTCGGAAATCCACTTCTGTGCACGCTTAGCGGCACTCTGAACTCCGGCAGGAACCTTGTAGGTTGCAGCGGCTTCGCGCAGGGACTCTCTTGCGTTCACAAGTCCAGGAGGAATCATAGCAAAGCGACATGCGCCATCTTCTTCGATGTCTTGGTCAATTGCGCTACACTCAATACCATCTTGGGTCATCTGGTGGAAAACACAATTACCGCACTTTACTCCAATCTGAAGGTTTGGGTTATTTGCCGGACTGTCGTAGCCAGCATTTACGGTGCTACCCTCAGACTGAAACTTTCCGAACTCCTGCACAACTCCGAGAAGGGCATCGACTACCGCCTTCTCATCCCCTTCAATCTGTGCGTACAGGTCATCGCTAAACTCTTTAAGCCTGAAGCTTTCGCTTCTTTTATCACGAGGATGCGTGCCACCCGGCTCAATTTCTTCAGCCTGCGAGATTGCAACCATTTGCTTGATGGCCTCATCTTTAGTCTTGTGGCAACCCTTCAGCTCATAGTCGCCGTTAACAGTGGCCCATCCACCCTTGCAATCAGGGTGATTTTTTGTAATATAATATGGCATATTAGTCCCCCCATCCTTCCTTTAATATAATTGGATGTTTGTTATTACGTAAATAAATTATACCATGGCGGACCGCGTCATTTGCATGTGGTCTACCGGCTTCATGCAGGCCGAGCTTCTTAAGTCTGTCATCATCGCATAATGGCTTCTGGCTTGGCTTTTGGTAAACAATCTTTGTCAGTGCCCTAGGGTATAATGCTTCTAGCGCTCCGATGATGTAGACGGGGCTAAGGTCTGCCCCATAGACGCCTTCCCGCAAGTCGAATGACTCGCAGATAATCTCGTCGAACTCCCAATCCTCTAGCTCGTCCCAGTGGAAGTCAAGGAAGCCCTGCAATCCATTTGCAATCTGCAATGTTTTGATTAGTCTATACTCTGTATCTCCATATTCAATTATCGCTACTCCGGTTGTGCCTCCGGGGTCAAGGCTTAGCATTGTCGTCATTTAGTTTCTCCTCCTTCATATTGATTATCTGCTTCATCTGATAACAGGCCAGGGCCAATGGATATCTAAATCCCATCTCATACTTCATCGAGTGATAAAGCACAGCCTCCTCGTCATACTTTACATTGTCGAACTTGGCATCTCTGCTGTAATTGTTACTCATCTTACTACCTCCAAATATGTCTTTCGATTGTCTACTACTGAGATGACTCTTGCCTGCGACCTGAGGGCCTCGACCATGTCATCGAACTCGCGCTTGCGCTTGTTGTTGAACTTGCGGTAAGCCTCCTCGTAACGGACGCGGCCACCTCGGTCAACCACGTAAGCCTCAAGCTGGTCCACGTCCCTCTGCCACTCGGACGCTGAGATTGCGCTTGCCATGCGAACTAGGTTCTCGAACCACTCCTCAGAGTAGCTGATTGCGGTCAGCATGTGCTTGAGCTTTACCTCGTCCGACTTATCGGCCATGGCTAGCAGGATTGCACACTTCCAGACGGACAACGCAAGACGCTGGCGAGAAGGCTCGATAGACTCCTTCTCTCTGTGCGACTCGGCATAGTTACCCATCTCCCACTTGTACTGGTTGAAGCGCTCTAGTGAAGCTTGGCTTAGGCGAAGCGGCCTTGGGTTGGGCTGGCCCTTCTTCTGCCAGTAAGTCACAGCATCGAACAACTTGCGAACCATGTCATCAAGGATGGTGTCTTTGACCACTACTTCGTACTCATCGGCCTGCTGGATATCCTCTAGCTCTCGGCTTCGCTCTGGTGCATCTGCGGTCACGTAGATAAAACGTGCCAAGAATCCGGAGCGGAAGTACTCGGTTGTCAGAACGTCGGCAACCTTGCTAGTAATACCCATCAAGTACATGATGAAGTTAGTCTCAGCACGTTCGGTCTGGCGCTTGTCCTTGGATGAACGAATCACAACTGGAACGCTACCGTCATAAAGCTCGGTGTAACGCTCAGCTGCCGAGGCCATGTAGGTCTTGTTCATAAAGTCCTTGAACATACCCTGAACCTCATCGCGGTGCAGAAGACTCGTCTTCTTGTCACGCTCAGCAAGAATTGCGGTCACACCTTCAGGCGTAGCATCCGAACCGATGTCAATCTGGTAACCACCAAACTTCTCATAGGCACGAATCACGCGGAGCATCAGGTTACGGCTAGTGGACTTACGAGTCAGCGTGGTCTCACCAAGCACCATGAACCACAGGTTCAGACCCATCTTGCCGTAGCGCGGCACAGCGTAGCCCCAGTCTGAGAAGACTGCGGATAGCACCGTGAAAGCCGAGGCAATCTGATAACTCAGCGCACCGTCGGTCTTAGACCTAGCCCACTTGACGTAGTTGTCGATGAAGGTTGGCTCAAGCTGGACAACCTCACGCTCTTCTTCGGTCAGGAAGGATACGGCAACCTTATCAAATCGCGCCACTGGTGCGTCTTCGGTAATCGGTTCTGGAACGTAGCTTGCCTCGCCCTGCTCAGCGGCATAGCTCTGCTCCGCCCGCTGGACCTCGCGCCATAGGTCGCCGTCAGCATCCAGACGCTTCGGGCGGTCTGGGCTGTGGTACTTGTTGCACTTAGCGTGGCGGGCTACAGTGAAGACTTCCTCGGCACTTAGCCCCTCGCGGAATAGCTCCATCTCCAGCTTCCAAAGCAGGCGTGACAGGTCAGCGTTGAAAGCTGGCTGCTCCATGTAAAGGCCGACAATCTGAGGGTTGTGCGATAGCTTCTCAAGCACCTCAAGAATCGGTGGGAATCCTGCGGGCATCGGGAGGTCGGCCATCTCGCGGATAGGCTCGACCTCCACGTCGCCGTAGACCGCGTTGATTTCCTCGAAGCTGTAGACCTGCCCAGTAGTGGTGGCCTCGATGCTCCATGCGTCTTCACGCTTCAGGTTGCGGGTGTTTGGTAGACGTAGTAGCTTAGTCGTGTTCCAGCCGGACTTGTCACAGCCCTGGTGAGAATGGGCGTAAGCAATCTTCTTAGCTAGCAGGGCAGCCTCAAGTGGCTCGACCTCTTGGTCAAGCATCCAGTAGGTGTGCCATCTCTTGTCCGAAGTTTGCACAGAGATGCTAGGCTCAACTAAGAAGTTCTCTGGCTGGCAAGAATCAGCGTCGGCATAGATTACGTGAACGGTCTTGGCGTTCTCTTTAATGCGACGCGGTGCGTTGAATAGAATCGGGGAGAAGTAGACATCCTCCATAGCGTGAGCCGAGGCGAAGGCCACCATCTCATGCTTCTGCTCTGGGTATTCGTAGAACTTCTGCTCGGTTAGGTCACCGCTAGAGGCGCTACGTACAACCAGCGTAGCGATGCCCGTTGCATCGCCATAAATCGCTGTCAAAAAGTCTGCTGTTTTCATTGCTCCTCCATTCTGGGTATCCTCCTATAAACTTAAGCAAGCCCTCCGCTTACTTAAACTTGTGCCCTAGCTGAGAATCGAACTCAGCAGTCCATAGAAGTGAAACGGAGGAGGGAGGAGATGGACTACTCCTGTTAGGGCTTGTAGTGGGAAACGGAATCGAAGACGTAATCGAAGATTTGGCTAGTGAAGTAGTTAGCGAAATCCCGTTTCCCACAGTCCCTAGCCGAGAGTCGAACTCGGAGCGCCATTGCTGTGCCAACCTAGGGTTTGTGTGCGTTGAACAGTCGCACCCCTGTCTTGGTTTCTTAGGAGATTACCAAGTCTCTCCATCAATTGCGGTTGCGCCCAAGGATGCAAGAACATCCTCACCGCTGGTGGCCTTATCGAAGCCACCCACCTCGTTACGAGGAGCGCCGTTAATGTCCGAGCCAACCTTGACTCGAACGCCGATGCCCTTACCAAGAAGGTCGGCGGTAGCTGGAACCTTGAAGTTACCAGCCTTTACATCGTAGCCAAGCGACTTGAAGAAGGCAGCTGCCTTCCATGCGTCGTTGCCTGCGTACAGTGGAACGTAGCTGAAGACGCGACGGTTCTCGTACTGGCCCTCAGAGATGCGGAACTGGACGTTGAAGCGTGGCTTGCCCTCGTTAGGACCAGAACGAACCTGCTCCTCCTTGATGTCAAACACAGTTGCGTTGTACGAACCAGCTGGAATCGGCTCAATAGAACCGGACTTCGACTCAAGCGACTCAGCGCTAAACGAAATAGTGTAACTCATTATTTACCTCCCTTGATTAGTGAATAGATTTTCTTCAGGCTTGGCTCCGCGATTACTGGAGGCAAGTTGAAGCGGTTCTTGGTAACCAGACGGTCAGAGGACTCCACGACTAGCACACGCTGGGCGGTGCCATCTTCCTTCTTCTGAGCGGTCAGGTAACCAATGATGTCAGGAATTCCTGGCAAGTCCTTCTTCGAACCACCCGGAATGTTTGGGACAATCTTCACTGCCCCAGTGGTCTCATCCTTCTGCTCCTCAGCGTGGGTCAGAATGATAGAGGTGAACGGAGCAGCGTGCAAGGCTCGAACCAAGTCATTGGCCCAAATCTTGAGGTCGCCCCACTTGCCGAACTTGTTGCCCTTGTTCTCTGGCTTTTCGCCAAAGAACTTCTCGGCTCTGTCCATTGCCACACCAAGGGTGTCAATGATAACAGTCTTGTACTTGTGCTTGACGTTAAGCAAGTCAGAGACTACCTTGTCAAGCTTCTCGTGTGCGTCAACGCTGATAACATCAACGTCCTTGAAGTCGCGGGCGATAGCAGATGCTCCACCCTCAACGTCAATCAACAGCACAGGTGTTAGCTCAGCAAGCTCTGATGCTGAGGCGGCTAGCCAAGTCTTGCCTCGGCCTGCATCGCCGTAGATAAGAATGGTCTTTGGAGCGTTCAGTGCCTCTGCCTTGTGAATGAACTTAGCAAAGGATAGCTCTGGGAATTCGCTTCCCTTGGCGGCAGCTGGAGCTGCGTTCGGCGTTTCTGCCATAGTTATTTCCTCCTTGTTATTGATTATACCAGTCCGGACACTGAGCAGTTAAAGCACTCAGGGTGACCGGCATAAGACTCTGGATGAACTCCATTTTGTAGCTCCTCCCACAATACCACAAGTCTATTCCATAATGCAAGTGCAATAGACTCGTCGTAAGCGAATGTGTATTCTAGCACATCCGAATCACTTGTGCCATCTCTGTTGATGAATACAAGCGAAATGTTATCAATTTGTAATCCAAGCTGGGTCGCACCCCAAGCATAAAGCTGTGTCTGCCCGATATACTTTTGCATCGTGTAGGTAGTTCCTGCATCCTGCTTAGTTCCATCGACCCATGCCTGAATCTTCTTGGTTTTTGCTCTGGTCGAAGTCTTCCAGTCTACCAAGTGGTTGATGGCTGGCAAGATTAGGTCAGGCTTGCTTGAGACTGTGCCGTAGCCGTCAATCTCACCAAGCACTAGCTTCTTCTCGACAAGCGCACCGACCAAGCTATCTGCATCCGACTTTTCGATAGCAGCTTCGATGGCAGAATGAATTGCCGTACCAACCCTGGCCCCTAGCCAATACTTGCTTGGCTCTGGCTCAACACCGGCCAATGCTAGTGCCAAGTGCTTGGTGCAAGGGTTGGATATCTGAGATGCTCCGACCTTCTTCTGGCCGTCACGCTCAGTCTTAGCGTTCAATAAGGAAATCGCTAATGTCTTCAACATCGAACCATTCGTAACCATTCTTATATCTCCTCTTGGTATAGTTAATGCCACCCCAGATGCCATACTCTTGACGGCTGGCTTCTGCAAACGCACCACACTCTTTGATGAGTGGGCAACCTTCGCATAGTGCAGCTGCCTCTTTCTTGCCAACGCCTTCTGGATTATCGAAGACATCCAGCAGACTGCGACAAGGAACTTCGGTATCCCTTAGCTTCTTTTGCAGGTCTGCATAAAGCACTGCCGAGTAGTCATCAAGGAAGGTGCTCTGTGGCATTACCGCAAGTAGAATCGGGTCTGGCTTAGTCTTAGTCTTGCCAGAATGCTTGTTCTCTTGGTACTTCTTGCGGGCGTATCTCCTGCGACACTCTCGACAAACTCTAGTCTTGTCGTAAGGACGGATGAAGGTGTTCTCCTCGGTGAACTCATGCCCCTTGGAGCAGTGAGTCCCCTTGGCACGCTTGCGTCCCCATGGATTAGACTTGTCTGCCTCTTCCCATACATACTCTGCCATTATCTATCCTCATCCATGTCGTAAGCCTTCGGTCGAATCAAAAGAACTTCCTCCTGAGCTTCATCAAACTTAGAGAATAACGCAACCGCGGTTGGCAACGCAAGCACAAAGCCCGATGCCGCTAGAAATGCAGATACTCCAAAGATTGCCACATATGAAATAAATGAAACATATAAGTCTCCCATTAGTCCTCCTTCAAACTTGCCCTCAAGTCCAGCTCTCGCTGGAGAAGGGTATCTAATTGTCCTTCATCATAAGTGTCGCGGGCTACGATGTCGTAGACCTGCACTAGCTGTTGCTGTCCACGCCTGCGAACGCGGTCAAGAACCTGCTGGTTCAGAATGTTGCTATCGCTATGGCTCAGCCACACAACTGTGCGACATGAATCCTGTAAGCCATCCACGCCCTCGGCAATCGCTGGGATTACCGCCACGATGAATCGCTTCGAACCCTTGATGAACTCCTGCTTGGCAACCTCACGCTGTGGCTGTGATGCCATACCGCTCCACTCAAATGCAGAACCATCACCATACTTGGCATTGAGTCGGTCAGTCACAATCTTAGCGTACTTCTGGCTATCTGTCAATACCAACATCTTCTCATCTGGATTATCTTCGATAATCTCCAGTAGCGCTTGGTACTTGGTTGACACCGCATCATCTGCAAAGTAAACCTCGCCACTCTCGGTCAGGCTTGGCACTGCCAAAGTCATCTGGCGCAAGCGAATGCGGGCAGCAATAGGAACTTCTGCCACAAGCGGGTTCTCCTGCAACCATACAACCAAGTCGCGCTGGAACTTCTCATAGACCTTACGCTGGCTTGGAATCAAGTCAACATAGCGGGTCTCGTGAACTACATCGATGTTGTAGTCTGGCTCAAGGCGAACATAGCATGGCAAAGTGTTTGCAAACGCCCCAGGAATCTTCTCGCCTAGAATCTCGACGTTAGAGAACGGGTTGTAAGCGGTGTTAGCCCAACGCTCTACCCACTTCCAGAAAGACTTCGGCACAATCTTATCGTCCGGCCATAGGAATCTGGTCACTGCCCAGAATCCTTCGAACCTGTTGCCGAACGGCGTGCCGGACATAGACAACTTGAACCCTGCCTTCAAAGTCTTGGCAACCTTGAATCCCTTGCTTGCCCTGTTCTGCATGAAGTGGCACTCATCCACCAGCACGATGTCGGGCACGACCTTGGGCCATTCCTTGGTGCGGAAGTATTCGCGCCCGACAAAGTACCAGCCCTGTTTGCCTTCAGAGATAGACCGCATAGCTTCTCTGCCCTTGGTGCTTGAATCAATCTTGAACAAGCCGTTTGCGGTGTACTCGGTCTGCCTCTGAATCGTGTCGTGCCAACCCCAGTAGGTGTTGAGCGGTGCAATAATGAGAACCGTCTTTGCCTTTAGCCTGAGCGCAACCTCGGTTGCCATCAGGGTCTTGCCAGTTCCCATTAGGCTCGCATTCAATGCGGCCTTAGTAGGCTCTGCAACAATCTTCCGAATCGCAACCTCCTGCTTTGCATCAGGCGTTAGCTTCTCTAGCTTGGCTCTCATTATCCTCCTTGTGGCATTCACAAATACAATCAACTGTGCTGGCAACTGCGTAGCAATTGCGATGGTCATCCATCTTGCACCAACTAAACATGGTGTACTGCTTAGGTGGTGGTGGCTCTCTTACTATTCGCTTCGCCAAGTCATAGACCCTCTAGGCCATCGCCACTGCCATCATCCAAGAATAGCTCTGAGTATAGTTGCATCACTCGCTCCTCGGCAGAACCGAAGGTCTCGAAATACTCACGCCCGTTGGTTCGCGGTGCGGTAACCCAAAGGTCATACGCATCATCGAATCCGAACTCGACTGGCTTGCCGACCTGCTCTGAGTAGAACTCGGTCAGATTGGTTGCCATCTCGTTTAGCTCTAGATATCTATCGTCCCGCACTTATTACCTCCTGAACTACGCCTTCTCGATATAGCACCGACTGAACCCAAAGGTCTCCGTCAACTGCAGTAATGTTTTCGCCATCTTCGTCAATGGTGAATGTTGCTTCTCCGGTCTGCTGGTCTGCACCGAACGCTACAATACGAACTGCTAGCTGGTCACCGTATCGGTTAACTCTCAGTGCCGATTGTGGCACAACGCTGGCATCATCCACGCCCGCATCATCAATCAACTTGCGGATGGTCCCAGGGTCGGAAGAACCGTAGGCTGCACCAATCTGTCTAGCAGAATGGCCATCAACCAAAGCCAATCGAATCGCATCAATCAGCTGGTCATAGTATTCCTTGGTCTCGGCCTCGATGAATCCCTTGAGCTTCTCTTGTGCCACCCTGATGGACTCGCGGTGCTTAGCTCTAGCCTCAGTGATGGCAGATAGTCTGCCAGTATCTTGCTTTGCTACTCTTCCCATTGCTTCTCCCTTAGGTCTTCGAAATAATAAACATACTCATAACACTTTGGACAAGCGTATCGCTCATCGCAAACACCTGAGTCATCGAAGAAAGCTTCGACATCAAACTCAGTGTTGCAATCAGCACACCAAAGATTGCGGTCAAGTGTCTTGGAACTTATCCCACTGCCCATCCATGTCTGTCTCATACTAACCCTCCAAATCTACTACGATAATGTCATTCGGGTTGTGTGGCTTCTTGGTCAAGTAGTATCCGACTCGGTTGACAAAGGCTCTGCCGTTGACAATAAGGGGCTGCCCCTCGTCACCGTCAATCAAAGTCCATACGAAATTTACTGGCATTGAGTTTATGTAGTTCATGTCCTCGCCGTAAGTCTCATACATCCTGCCATCGCCGTCCACGCCATACTGCTCGAACCAATCATGCTCGGTCAGAATAATTGTCTCAGCCATTAGTAACTCCTCCATACTTTTAGCGTCCAAGTCTTGAGTCTATCATCTAAAGCGAAGTCTGTCAAGGCACGCTCTAGTCGCAAGAACTGCTCAGTAACCCACTCCTCATCCTCATCGCCACCATAGGCTAGCTCACTGGCAAGCATCGGGTTGATAGCAATTCCCCTAGCCTGAAGGATGGCATCCTCTAGGTCGGTTCGGTCTAGGTTGAGTTCATACTCATCGGACTCAGTGTTGTTAGCCAAGTTCCACAAGAACGCATCAACTGCCTGCGCCCTGTGCCAAGTTGCAATCGGGATGGTCAACTCGATGTTTGGCGTTGAGTTGTGGCGCAAGCCGATGTCTAGTGGAATGACATCCTCCAGTGCATCTCGCACCGCGCTGTAAACCCTAGTGTCAAAGGCATCCGATAGATAGTTAGTTGCTTTTAGATAAGTTGATAGTCCCATTAGTTTCCTCCAATTTTAATTTCGTATTCTGGCAGTCTGTCTACCCACTTCTGAACCCTATCGGGAACATCGCCAATTGTCAAGTAGGTTGAGAACTCTTTATTGTAGTAGCCCTCCCAGTAGGTGCGGATGGTGTCCCACTCTTCTGAGTCTAGGATGTAGGCGATAGCCTCGCGGTTCGCCTTTGCCTTCATTGCAATCTCAAGCGGTCTCCCGCTCTTCTTGCCAGTTCGGACAAAGTCGCCACCGGAAACACCAAGGCGATAAGCCTGAACAATCAGAACATCATCCTTCACAAAGATGTCAAGTGCGTGTGCTTTAGTTGTTGCCATCTCTATTCCTCCTCTGGCAATCCGATGTTGTCCAGAATCCACTGAATCCTGTCCGCGATAATCAAAGCCTCTAGCTCATTACTCTCAAACATTATTCCTCCTCCTGAATTTCCTCTAGGTCGCGTCCGATTAGTTCATAGTAATACATGTAAGTGTCGGTAAACCCTCCCATTAGTTTGCCTCCAGCTTCTTGACAAGGGCTTCGATGTCTGCCACCGCGCCCTGAATCATAAGGCGCACAACGGCGCTGTATTCCTTCTCGCCCTTGGCTTGTAGGTAAATTGCGTAGTCACGCAAGTAGCTTGCTACTCTCTTCTGTTCGGCTTCAGACATTGTATAGACTCTTCTCTAGGTTTAGGGTTAGTTTCTTGTGTGGTCTGCGGGTGTGGTCTTCCTCTTCCCACTCCACAAATATCCTGTTCTCAGCAAAGGTGTGAAGAACTCGCTTGCCCGCATCGGTCAGCGTGCCATCCTCCTTGGCGAGGTTGTCATGGTTGAACATCCACTCGCTGTAATCATACTCATCGCCCTTGATAGAGTTGGCATTGCCCGCTCCACCAAAGCTCCATAGCACTGGCACTTCATTTGCCAAGTCTAGGTTCGCACAACTCTGGCAACAAGCGTGAACATTACGCTTTGCCACAATACCCTGTCTGCGAATCTCCTTAAATGCCTTACGCAATCTGTTTTCTAGTGTTGTCATAATTTCCTCCTTCAGAACCAACGTTTATAACATAACATACTATTTACTTCTTGTCAACTTGTATTGTGAGCCTTTTTGCAACTTGCTCAGGTTGTCGCAGATAGTCCCGAAGAATGTCTCCGCTTGCGGTTCCTTCTGTCACCGCCAAACCCTATCTAGTTTCCGTTGCACCTACTAGCAAGTATCTCTTCCCAAATTGTTCGCATTAGGGTCGGGAGCAGTTTTACAACTTGCTCAGGTTGTGGTATCCAAGCGAGGGTATCAGGAGAGATATCTAGTTGCCTAGCCTCTTGCTTCGACCGATAGCAGGATGTATATTTG
>Ga0078894_10003086_pt1 | contig 12609 bp, 8 predicted proteins | sample LauGreSu1BDMLBSD_2_FD_67506 | JGI IMG/M metagenome (GOLD analysis project Ga0078894, IMG submission 67506) | Freshwater lake microbial communities from Lake Michigan, USA - Su13.BD.MLB.SD (version 4) (version 4) | ecosystem: Environmental > Aquatic > Freshwater > Lake | place: Lake Michigan, USA...
CACGCGGAATGACATCTCGGTGGTATCCACGCTGAGAATGCGGCCAATGAGTGGGTCGCCCAACTCAAGAATGATCTTGATGGTTTCCAAGGCCTGGATAGAACCAATGATTCCTGGGAGAACACCCAACACGCCAGCCTCTGCGCAAGATGGCGCAAGTTCTGCTGGTGGTGGCTCTGGAACCATGTCGCGATAGGTGGGTCCCATCTTTGGATGGAACACCGACACCATTCCTTCGAAACGGAAGATGCTTCCGTGCACAACGGGAATACCCAACTTCACACTGGCATCGTTCAACAAGTAACGACTTGGGAAGTTATCTGCGCCGTCTACAACCACGTCGTAACCAGACATGATGTCCATGATGTTGCTGGCATCAAGACGAGTGTCATAGGTCTTTACTTTTACGTCTGGGTTCAACTTGGCGATTGTCATGCGCGCAGATTCAACTTTGCGCTCCCCAATGCGATCCATGTTGTGCAAAATCTGGCGCTGCAAGTTCGATGCATCAACATCGTCCATGTCAACAATGCCAATTGTTCCCACGCCTGCTGCTGCCAAATACAACGCAGCTGGTGAACCCAATCCGCCTGCGCCAAGCATGAGCACTTTTGCACCCAACAACTTCGCCTGACCTTCAACACCAACTTCAGGAAGCAACAGGTGACGCTGATAACGGTTGCGTTGGTCTGGTGTCAATGTGACGGGCTGACGCCATTCGCGTCCTTCGTCTTTCCACTTGCCAAATCCACCGGCCATGGACAACACGTTGGTGTAGCCAAGTTCTTGCAGTGTGCGAGCGGCAAATGCGCTGCGAACACCGCCGGCGCAGTACACCACAATCTCTTGGTCGCGGTCTGTGGCGCGGCCTTCAATTTGTGCTTCCAAGTGTCCACGTGGGATGTGCAAGACATTCGGCAATGCGCCCTGTTCGTACTCATCTGGTTCACGAACATCGAGAACGAGGACGCCACCAGACTGAATGCGCTGTTGCGCATCTGCGGTATCGATTTCGGTGATTTCCGCTTTGGCGGCGGCGAGGAGGTCACGGAACGTTGCCATGACTAAAACCCTACCAACTAAGTCGGGAATCCAGCACGGGCTACTAGGTCGGTGAGAATGCGCGTGATATCACCTTGAAGAATCAAGCTGGCGAAGTGATCTCGCTCTGTTGGGCCGCCATTCACGATGACCACCTTCTTGCCAGCGTCTCGTGCACGGTCAACAACGTATGCGGCAGGGATAACACCCAGTGTTGTGCCAATTGCCAACAACACATCACACTCCACCGCTTCAGAGAATGACCGCTGCAGAACATCTTGAGGAAGCGCCTGTTCAAAAAGCACAGCGTCGCTCTTGACGATTCCGCCACACAACTCGCAATGAGGGTCTGGGTCACCTGCGCGTACGCGTGCGATGAACTCACCCATTGGTCGTCGGTCGTTACAACCCCAACAACGTCCGTACTTGATTGTTCCGTGAACTTCCAACACATTGTGTTCATGAATGCCAGAGTCTTGGTGCAACCCGTCAACGTTCTGCGTGACAACAGCCGACAATTTTCCTGCTTGTTGAATTGCAACTAACGCATAGTGACCATCGTTCGGTTTTGCAGAACCATCGAAGGTTCTCTCGCGGCCTTCCCATGCAACCTTGCGCACCTCTGGGTCGTTCAAGTAATAACTCAGCGTTGATGTTCTCTCGGCCAAAGGATTCCTAGCCCACAAACCATTTGGCCCGCGAAAATCCGGAATGCCTGATGCCGTGGAAATTCCAGCCCCGGTGAAAGCAACAATTCGATTGGCTTCCGTCAACCATTGCGCCACAAGATTCAGATCATCTTCAGGTGGAAATGAGTCGTACATATGTCTCTATTCTGTCGGATTTGCACACATCACGTGACTCCAACCGAAAAGAGGCGTCATGCAATCAACTCCTTCATCCACTGCAACAACATTGAAAATCGTTCCCTGGATAGACCCGATTGTTGATGAGAAGGGTTTCCCCGTGCATGACCCCTATATCGAGATGTTCTGGCTACCCGTTTTGGGCCCCACTGCAACCTGGTTATACCGACGCATGGTGTCTGGCGTGTTGACTGAACCAAGCGGATTCATTGTCAACATGGACGAATTAGCCCGCGGAATTGGAGTGGCGTATACCTCTGGGCGTCACAACCCATTTGCTAGGGCGCTCCACAGATGCATCATGTTCGGCGCGGCACAACAGGTGGCAACTCACCCAGAACAAACGGTGGCTGTGCGCAGATCTCTTCCACTTCTGCCCCACCGACATTTGTCGCGTCTTCCAGAACCACTACAGGTGGCACATCACGATTGGATTCACGTACCAACTGCTTCGTGATGCATCATCTGTCACTGAATTGCACATAGCCTTGGATGTGTGACGCGCCCACTCCACCGCCTCTTTATTGCAAGCGTCATAGGAATTGCGGCATGCATATCGTCGGTTGCTGGTCCGGTACGCGCAGACCAAATCAAGGTGCTCATTCTCGGAGATTCGGTGGCTTCGGTGTTGAGATGGTCGCCACCATCCATGAAGGCATTATGGAAACAGCCATATTCGGTCACTCTTGAAGTATGGGGTTGCCAAAAACTTGTAGACCCTGGGTGCATTGAAGGCAACGTTGCACAACCCAGCGCTCTAGAACTATTACGCAAGCATCGAAACGAAAAATTTGACATTGTCGTAGTGGCCACTGGTTACAACGACACGGGTGCCAGTTATCTACAAAAATCAATTCGTCGCGTTCACGCCGAAACATCAAGCCAGGGTGCACAACTCATCTGGCTCACCTATCGCGAGAACGGCAATGTGAAAATTAAGGCGCGGGCATTCAACAAAGTGGTGAAAGCTCAAGCCAAGAAGTTGAAATTCCACGTTCTTGATTGGGCGGCAATCTCCATGAAACAGAAGCACTGGTTCACGGGCGATGCAGTGCACATGAATGCCCATGGCGGCATTCGGCTGGGCAATCACATCAGGCGTGCACTCGATGCCGTGGTGAGTGGACAACCTCTCACAACAACCACCACCGTTGTTGCCAACGGTTAGTTTGAGTGCGTGGAACTACGCGTCTTTACCGAACCCCAACAGGGTGCCAGCTACCAACAACTTCTTGCCGTTGCACAGTGTGCCGAACGAAGTGGCTTCAATGCGTTCTTTCGAAGCGATCATTACCAACGAATGGGCACTCACTTCTCTGGGCTTCCAGGTCCGTCCGATGCGTGGATCACCCTCGCGGGAATCGCACGTGAAACAAGCACAATTCGTCTTGGAACGTTGGTGAACTCTACAACATTCCGCCTCCCAGGTGTTCTTGCAATCTCGGTTGCCAATGTTGACGACATGTCGAATGGTCGTGTGGAACTAGGCCTTGGTGCTGGGTGGTACCAAGTGGAACATTCCTCGTACGGAATTCCATTTCTTCCATTGGGAGAGCGCTTCAACGTATTGGAAGAACAATTAGAAATCATCTCAGGCTTATGGGGCACACCCACCGGAGTCGATTTCTCATTCACAGGCAAGCACTTCGCGCTTATTGATTCACCAGCACTTCCAAAACCAGTGCAATCTCCACCACCCATCATTGTTGGAGGCGGCGGTCCAAAGCGCACACCAATGCTGGCAGCACGATTTGCTGCTGAGTTCAACTTGCCATTCCAAAACACTGAACGGTTCACTCAACAGTGCGATCGCGTTCGCGCCGCATGCACCACTATTGGGCGCGACCCAGAAAGCCTGGTGTACTCCACTGCTCAGGTGGTGTGTATTGGCAAGAATGATGCAGACATTGCTCGACGTGCAGCAGCAATTGGGCGTGAAGTTGAAGAGCTAAAGACAAATGGAATCTGTGGCACTCCTGCAGAAGCTATTGAAAAACTCGCGACATGGGATTCACATGGTGCGCATCGCGTGTACTTGCAGTTATTAGATCTCAACGATCTAGAACACATTGAACTCATCGGCACGGAAGTTATTCCGCACCTCTAATCAGAGAACGCCGGTGATGAGTAACACTGTTGTCATCGCCGCAATCGCCAAGCGATACCAGCCAAATATTGCAAGGGACTGGCTCGCCAAATAGTTCACCATCCACTTCACCGCCACTAGTGCTGTGAGGAATGCAACCACACCGCCAATCACAGGGCGCAGAACTCCAAATTGCTGCACGATGTCATCGCCGTATTGGAGCAAATCAAGCGCAGTTGCGGCAGCCAGTGTGATGACTCCAAGCAGAAACGAATATTCCACTGCTGCTGAAAGCGACAAACCAACAGCAAGCCCTGCAATCAACGTTGCAAGACTTCTACTCACACCGGGCCACATGGCAACACATTGTGCAACTCCAACAATCAGCGCAGACCTCACTGTTAGTTGATGGATGTCTCGCCCACTTGTTGTGGGCTTCCACACCAACAACAAAATGCCACCGACTGCCCATGCAATGGTGATGGGAATCGGCCCAAAGAGAGTGTCTTTGATTGCATCGCCGAACAGGACGCCAAGCACTGCCGCCGGCAAGAAGGACAACATAAGTGCCACTAAGACTGCTCGCCCAACAGAATCTCGACCCACTAATCCTTTGGTCAGCGATGCGACACGAAGACGAAACAGAAAAAGCACCGCAACAATTGCGCCAAGTTGAATGGCAATGGAATACGCATCGGCTGCGCTTTGCGACTCACCTGTTCCGAACTCAATGAGATCTCCTACAACTAAGAGATGCCCCGTGGAGGAAATTGGGAGAAACTCCGTGATGCCTTCAACAATTCCGAGAAGAATTGCTTCGGGGATAGTGAGGAGTGAGGAAAGCATTGTTCCTAGCCTGCCACATGGACTTCATCAATCGGGGGCCGCTAATTAATTCGGTTCATCCCAGAGAGTGATAGTACGAACCAAGGTGGAACAAATGACAACAAGAGAAATCGCAGTCATGCCCCATGCCATCTGAGATGAAGATAACGTCACAACTCCAAGCCCTAGCCCGAACAAAAACATTGGTGCAGATCGAACAATGGGATGAAACTCACGTTGAGTTCGTGGAACACTCATCTTCGATACAAGCCGTAATCCACCAAAAAAGACGATGGTCACCGATAGGGAATGCCAGCCGAGCACTTCATACAAAACTGCAATAACCATTGCAGTTGCGATTGCGATTCGCAGCAAACGAGACCATAGTGCTGGCTCCTGTAATTCCACTCGAAGGTTCTCCACGTACTCGAGACGAAGATTCTGCAGGGGATCTCTCATATTCACCCACTTCCGAAGCATCAGAATTGGTCGACCTTCATAATCCGAATAGCGCAAAGCTAAGTTCGCAATGACAGAAGTTGCACCAGAGAGAACTATTGCTGAAATCCAAACGTCTGCATGTGGGCCGACTCCTAAGATTCGCGAACCTTCAGTTGGTAAACCTGCTTTTGACAAAATCTTAAGAATTGAGCCCGTGACATCTGAGAGGTGGAGCATCCAACTTCGAAATGCAAGCAATGCGATGATTGGTGCCACAACTCTGGACAGGCCGTACTCCCATTTTGATGTGTCGTGGCGTGGCCCAATCAAAGTCCGCATCGCCATTGGGATAAGAAGCAATCCAGGTATCAGTGCAATAGTTTCCGCAATGGCCATCACCGGGGTGCCCGGTGACAAAATAAATCGGCCAACAAACCAGCCAAGTAGTGCGAGCAGCGACATTAATGGGGCAACAATTGAAATCAATACCAAGCACACGACTGTGATGAGTGGTCCAATGATTCCGTTGTAACGAGCAATTGAAAGAATTCCACTACCAATAAAGACAAAAACAGGAATAGCAACTGCCACAACCGGAGCAACCAGAACCAATTCCGCCAGTCGTCGAAGTCCCGGACGAAACAGTCGAAAGCGACTGACATGTTGTAGGCAAATAATTAGAGTGGTGAACAAGCGACCAACTGTTGCGATATCAATTCCAGCATCAACACCTGCGACGTGCTTTGCTTTCTGCGGTGGCGAAAACGGGTTTCCTAGAGAATCTTGATTGTTCGCTACAGATGGGTTCTCGATAGGCGAATCCTCGTCAAGTGCTCGATTTGTTGGCACTCCTGAATTACTAGTTGAACTATCAACTGAAATTTTTGGACGCATGTGAGGCAACAACTGTGGCCCGGACAACAATCTTGCGCCACTTGCCCCCAGCAAGCCGCCAGCAATTCCTGCAGCTCCCACTGAGCCCATTGTCGGAATTATCGCTGACAATGCGGAAATAAGAACGGTGGCAGTAACGACTACCGACTTTGCGGTGGTCTCTTTCCGTGATTCTTCTTGCGTTGGCGTCTCTGAGTCCATTGCGTAGGCCACTTCGCCCTTTGCCACAATTTCACCCAAGGATGGAATCTCAGCGTTACGAACAGGAAGTGTCGTATCAATAACGTCGGAGGTATCAGCGGGAATAGTGGTGTCCACGTTGCTGTCAGAAACTGTTGTCGAATCTGACGAAGGCACAGAGGTGGTGGTTGAGTTCTTTGGCGAGGTGGCCGTAGTGGAAGCACTCGTTGAACTGAGCGAGGGCACTGGAATCGTCCCCCCAATTATTGCAACACCGTCGGGATTTGCATTCGTGGTGTACGTAAAGGTCACTGAGTGACCAACTCCTTCGGAGAAATAGGTTGTCCGCGGTCTCGTCGCCAATGTTGAAAATTTAAGTCCCTGATACCGCACATAGGAGATTGCGTTGGGATACGGAGGGGGCGGGTTCGCGAGATTCCAACAGTTAACAAATGACGGTGCCTGATAATCCGGTTTAGATGAAAGCAAGGACTCATCATCCACGGGAGCGGGCATTCCAGATGTTGTCCCCGCACTGAAAAAAACCTTGAATGCCAAACGGTCAAAAGGGAGTGGAACTGGATTTGGGTTGTTGCATGGCTGACTTGTGATAAAGCCAATCTCGCCTGTAAAGGTGTACCGATATGTGACCTGGGTAGCAGAGAGTGCATCGAGTTTGACGCTCCACATCACGTTCAACTCCCCGTTGGTGCCAGCATTCTCGGTTTTGGTGATACTCCAAACAGTACCGACGGGTGGATCTGTTGCGGAGAGTACCGTCTGAACTGAAAGAGGAATCAATAAAAAAATAATGATTCCAAAAGCAAACGCGAATAACTCTCGACGTCTAAGGCCTAATCGATACGCGCCCATAACGAACCTATTGATGTACGGGAGTCAATTGACAGACGACCATATTCGCGCGGATATTTCCAGAGAGTTGACATGGCAACACGAAGCGCTAGCGAACGAGAAGCGCACTGAGACGTTTTCGATACTGTCAGTCGATATTCAGAACCAACCAAAAGTCTCACAGAGAGCGGAACCTCTAATTCCTGACGGTGACTTGGTCCACCCGCATCGGCGTACGAGGCCAGCACCAATGGACGACCGGTGCTGTTTTGAACAATGAACTGAAGGCAGGCCGTCTTGGAAATATCACTTGAATCGATAAGTTCCAATTTTCCAATGTCGTTTGATTCAACAAGCACCTGCGCCATCGTCATTTGATTCGACACAGCAGTAAAAGACTGCGTGGCATATTCGGCGACTGTTGCAATTCGAGAGTTATTCACCACTTTGTCAAGTGGCTCAGTTCCCCAGATGCAGTAATGCGATCCTTGTGGGTAGAGACAGAATCCGGCTGCACGTTGTGCACGAGGGATTCTTGTTTCAGGAATTGATGTAGAGCTCGTTGTTGTCGCCCAATCCGTTAGAGGAAATGGGGTGGTTGTAGAGGTGGACGTTGTAGTGGCTACTGACGACGTCACTGAAGTCGATGAACTTTCAGTTGTCGTTGACATATTGTTCGTTTCTGATGCAGCGCATGACAAGCCAAAAAGAGATAAACAAAAGGGTAGGAGATAAGTCAGACGTCTCATTTCACCACCACAGTCACTCGATGCCGGGCCTCACCAGAGGGTCCACGTACGTACAGCACTGCCACGAATACTGATCCTGATACCAAACCACTCACAGTGCACTTGGTAGCCGTCCGAGTAGGAATCTTGCAACGTTTCGCAGACGTCTTAACTTCAACATAAGAAATTCGACCATTGACGTCTTTAGCTTTCCATTGGACAACTACAACTCCTGTGCGAGACGATGATGCAACAAGTCGTGCAGCCATTCGGGGCAACAATATTCGCCCCTTCTTCGTGACTTGAAGAATCGATCCCAGTCCCGTCTCAATTCTTTTCGTACCTGTAGATGTGCCATCAATCCAGCAATGCACTAATTTTCCTTTTGCGGCAGGAATCAATACGTCCGTAAAAGAACTATTGATCGCTCGCCGCAGATTGTAAAAATTGTGAGTCCTCGTGTTTGCTCGACAATACGCATTGAAGTACTGCACATTGGTGTCGTCCCGAGACGTTGTTCCGATGGAGATTCGAAGATCTCTTCCCTCGAATGCCGCGGAGAGCACTGGAGCATCTGGCATGTCGGACAATGTTGAGAATGAGACATGAGATGTTCGGGTGCCCACCGCGTTCGTTGCCGTTGCAGTCACTTGATATCCACGAAAGCGTGCCAAGTTAGAGAACTCACACGATCCACCTGATGCATCCTGAATCTGACACTGCTGTCCATCGCTCAATAACACCAAGACGGGAAGAGAGACATCAGCTCCGCCATTATCTATTGAGACAGAGACGTTGACAGAATCACTTGTCGATTTGGTAGCAACCAAAATCATCGGTGATGTGTTCTGTATGAGAACTTGTTGACCCGCGGTTGCGGTAGACACCACTGCCCCACTGGCATAAGCCATTCGTGGCGTGTACACCGCGCCTCTGCTCAATCCAGTAATTAAGCAAGAGGTCATTAGGGCATTGCCACGGCATTTCTTGCTCGGATCTTCTGCAATGTCTGCGACCCACTCAATAGGTTCATTGGTTCCAGCTGGAACTTGTGCAAAGTCTGCCGAAAACTTGATAGCAGTCCGCCCATCAGGGTCCTGAATCGCACTGACGGCCGCCGGGGCATTCAACGTTGGAGTGAGTGCCGTGAGAGTCATGGTTGCCTTGTCTGCGCTTGCCACATTGAATCGAATCGAATATCGACCACGAGGTTCCACCCATGTCTGCCCTACCTGAAGCCTCGGGTCGCTTAAATCATCTCTTTCAGTGAATTTGTCCTGTTTCGGCGTGATGTCACACAGGTATGCAAGGCTTGCTATTGACCCCAGCACACCTTTCCTCATGATGGCGGACTCGCGATACACCTCGGACGGCTCGAAAGTGATGACGACACCGCTAGCGACCTCGCTATATGGATATGTCGCGTAGTACATCTTCTTCTGAGCAGAGAACTGCAGCCAGATGTCGTTATCTCCCAACTGCGGAGAAATTGCAGGAATCTTTATGGCGGTGATGCCTGATTCAGTGGCTTCAAATTTGTTGATGTCGATAGTTCGAGTTTGAAAATCCCACGTGTAGGCGTTTTCTGGCTTTAACCATCCCACTTCTTCCAACTCTGTGGGAGTTAATGGAGAATTTGTACCGCCACCGCCCATCACCGCGACAGTGTTTCCATACTCCACATCTTCACATGTACGCAGATAGGTCATTGGGAAATTATTTAGACATGAATTCGCATGTGGAAGTCCAAGGTTGTGGCCGAGTTCGTGTATCCATACACCAACACTGTGCACGACATGATCTGTGTAGGTCCACGTGAATGCCGCGTCCGACCATCGCCCTATTTCTCCAAGTCCAGCAAATGGGCAAGTCTGATGTCCGACAAATGTCGCCATCACATGTTGGGAAGACTTCAACAAATTAAGCGAGCTAACTTTCTTCAGAACTTGAGTTCGGATGACGTTGATGTCGCAATTTTTTGCCACACTTTCAAGATTCAAGACATCGGTAAAGCGAACACTCAAGGTCTCTTGTCGAGCAGACATCATGTTCCACCACGACTTGGTGCTTGCGGCCACCTGATCCGCAATTGCCTGGTCCGCACTGTTCCAACGCGAACCATCAAAAAGAACCGGCACAACCGTCAACATTCGATTTGGTATCACCTCTACAGCCTTAACACCTTGACGCACTGCGCGAGATTGGTCTAATTCCGTTGACGAGACAACTTCGCCCAACGGGCTGGAGAATCGGATGACATCGCCACTTTCAACATGAACGTCGCGATTGTCAACTGGCAGATATCCAGCACCTGTATTGATAAAGGTTGTTGGCCTATTCGCCGCTTCATATCTGCCATCATTTGATGCCAACTGCACGACACGTCCTAAGGTTTCACCTGGGTTCTTTGACGCATCTACGTCGTTCTTCATAAATTGAGGTGCCACGAGCGCAACAACAACGACGCTCGCGCGAATCCCCCGACCCCGATTCATCCGCTCACCGTAACAAATTGATCAAATGGCACTCCCAACGGGATTCGAACCCGTGCCGCCACCTTGAGAGGGTGGTGTCCTAGGCCTCTAGACGATGGGAGCCTGAAGCGACTTCCAAGGTTACAGGCGAGATCTAGCCCTTACGCCCCAGCGCGACGACGCTTGAAGATGGGACGGCCACCCAGTAACGCCAAGGCAATGGCCACCATGATGACGAGAACTGCAAGACGAGTATTGCTCTGGCGTTCCATAACTTCGAATCCCATAGACACCGAAATCACTTCATCGCCGGGGCCCACACCATTGATCTGCAGTGTGTGCTCGCCTGCTTCAACATCATTCGGAACTAGAACCGTCTGATTGACGGTGCCCTTGGATGTCGTTTCTCCACGACCAAGTTCCACTGGGTCAGAGAACATAAACACGGTGTACGTAGTTTCAGGAACAAAGCCATCAACGCCAACACTTAGTTCAGTATTGCCATACATTCGCAACACACCATCCGAGCCAACTTGTGCTTCACCAGATGCAGAATTAGTGGAACCAATCTTGAACACGACATTTCCAGGCAAGGTCATGATCATTTGACCATTCTGAGTCTTTGTCATCACTTTGACTTTTTGGCCGCGAACAACTGCTGTTGCTTCTCCGGCTTCAAGCGATGGTGTCTCTCCGTTTGCAAGATACGGACGACCAGGGTCAGCTGGAAGTGTGGTGGTGGTAGTTGTTGTCGTCGTTGACGTGGTGCTCACCGGCGCAGGAACTTGACTCTGCGGAATCGTTGTGGATGATGAGTTGGTGGCAGGGCCAGAACTACTTGCTGCTGGAGGGACTGTTGTCGTCGGAACAACTCCGACAGTGATTGATTGAGAAGCCGCTGCGGCTGCGTAAACATCGTTGCCAGCTTGTGATGCAGATACAACACACACTCCAGCAGTACTAAAGGTCACTACACCAGCTGAAATGGAACACACCGATGATGATTGATTCGAAATTGCCACTGTTGGTGCAAGAGATGCATCGCTGTCAACTTGCACGGTGTACGTGCCACCAATGATTGGAGAAGAAGGTGGCATCGAACGGAACGTCAACACCTGAACGATCTTGTCAACGGTGACTGATTGAGTTGCCGAATCTGCCAAATAGTTTGAGTCGCCAGCGCGAGTGACTTCCACAACACATGTGATTCCACCACGGGAGGCGGTGAGGGTTGTTCCGTTCAATGAACAGATACCCGAGGTCAGCGACCACGACAATGACCCAGATGATTGTCCACCAGATGCAGTAAGCGACAATGAACTGCCTGTTGTAAATGCCGAAGAACTGGTCACAGACAAGCCCGTCTGCGAGGCTTTTCCAATTGCGATTGTCGTGTTTGATGACGAGCGCTCGAGGTAGTTCGTATCGGTTGCCTTCGTTGCCTTAATGACGCATGACGACCCAGCATTCCCCGGTGTCAGCAACGCACCAACAATGCTGCACGTACCCGAAACAACAGAATATGAAACAGAACCAGTTCCACTTCCACCTGTAATTCCCAGCACTAAACCCTGACCGTAAGCAGTTGTGGTGTCTGAAAGAGATATTGACAACTGAGTGGCTTTAGACGTGCTGATTGAAGTAGCCGATGACGAGATGGGGTTGTAATTTCCATCGCCGGCTTTAGTTGCAGTCACAGAGCAAGATGATCCAGCATCACCAGGAGTCAACGACGAACCGTTAACACTGCACGTTCCAGACACCACCACATACGACACCGCACCAGTACCAGAACCACCACTCGTCGACAACGACAACACAGACCCATACGTCGCCGACGTGGTCGACACCGTCAACACAGACTGAGCGGCCTTGGCAATAGTGATAGTGGTGTCAACGGAGGAACGTTCCAAATAATTCGTATCGGTTGCCTTTGTGGCCTTCACAACACAGGTTGATCCAGCATCACCAGGAGTCAACGACGAACCGTTAACACTGCACGTTCCAGACACCACCACATACGACACCGCACCAGTACCAGAACCACCACTCGACGACAACGACAACACAGACCCATACGTCGCCGACGTGGTCGACACCGTCAACACAGACTGAGCAGCCTTGGCAATAGTGATAGTGGTGTCAACGGAGGAACGTTCCAAATAATTCGTATCGGTTGCCTTTGTGGCCTTCACAACACAGGTTGATCCAGCATCACCAGG
>Ga0078894_10003089_pt1 | contig 12607 bp, 10 predicted proteins | sample LauGreSu1BDMLBSD_2_FD_67506 | JGI IMG/M metagenome (GOLD analysis project Ga0078894, IMG submission 67506) | Freshwater lake microbial communities from Lake Michigan, USA - Su13.BD.MLB.SD (version 4) (version 4) | ecosystem: Environmental > Aquatic > Freshwater > Lake | place: Lake Michigan...
TATGACAGCGAAGACCGCGCCGTCGACAACAACGTGCCCCGTTGCACCACCACTGACACGGCGAGCTGCCGTGCGCAGACGCCGGATTTCAGCTTCTTCTCGAAGCCGTTCATCAACCCGGCCTACACGGTGACCCCGGCCTTCGCTACGACGGGCATCCCGAGCCGTTCGACGACCTTCAGCCAGCTGCAGCCGAAGTTTTCGGCCAACTGGAAGGCCAACGACGACTTCGCGGTCTACGCCTCCTACGGCTACGGCTTCCGCAGCGGCGGTTTCAACTCCTCGGGTAGCGCCGCCACGGTCAACACCAACTACGGTCGTGCCGGTGGCACGGTGCTGTGCTTGGGTTCGTCCTTCCTGCCGCCCACCTGCGGTGCGAATGCGGTCCTCAACATCACCGATGTGAACGACACCTACCGCAAGGAAGTGTCGAAGGCGGCGGAGGTCGGCTTCAAGTCGTTCTTCCTCGATCGCCGTCTGAGCCTGAACGCTGCCGTGTACCACACGAAGGTTGAAGACATGCAGTTCTTCAACTTCTTCGCGGGTCCGTTCGGTCTGCTGCGCGTTGTGACCAACATCGACGAAGTGACCATCAAGGGCTTCGAGCTCGATGGGCGCTGGCGCGTGAACAACAACGTGTCGGTGTTTGCGGCCTATTCGACGACCGATGGCAACATCGACAAGTACGTCGGCCGTCCGTACACGGCGGGCGGCGAAGTGCCGTACGCGCCGAAGTACACCGGCAACGCCGGCGTCGATTTCGAGCTGCCGTTTGGTGGTTCGGACTGGGTGGTCAATGCGCGCGTCGATGCGTCGTTCGTGGGTGAGACCTGGTTCCACCCGGTGCAGAAGCAGCGGTTGCCGAACCTGTTCACGTACTTCCAGTTCGGTCAGGGCACGTTCGACAAGATGAGCCGCGACGCCTACTACAGCGTCAACGCCCGTGTCGGCGTGAGCAACGGCAAGTTTGGCGTGACCGCTTGGGGTCGTAACATCACGGACGAGAACTACCTGCAGGAAATCATTCCGGCACCGGAGTTCGGCGGTTCGTTCATCCACGACTCGCCGGGCGCAGCCTACGGCATCGATTTCACCTACTCGTTCCGCTAAGCGGGTGATCGACCAGTCAGAGGCCGGGCGACGCGAGTCGCCCGGCCTTTGCTTTGGGCGGGTGTAAACTCTCGGCCGTGAATCGTACCGAAATCGATTTTCCACCCAAGCACGCGGCACTGCGTGACGACGTGCACATGCTCGGTGGCCTCGTCGGTGAGGTGCTGCGCGATCAGGGTGACGACGAGCTGTTCGAACTGGTCGAAGGCCTGCGGCGACTCTCCATCTCAGCCCGCCAGGGTAATGCTGCTGCAGCGGCCGAACTAGAACAGCACATCCGCGGGCGCGAACCTCATCAGGCGCGCGATCTCGAGCGCGCCTTTTCCATGTGGTTCCAGGCGGTCAATCTGGCCGAGCAGGTGCACCGCATACGCCGACGTCGCGCGTATTTTCAGGACGATGCCGAGCGTCCACAGCCCGGGGGCGTGGGCGATGCCATTTCGCAGCTGAAGGCCGCTGGCCTCTCGCTCGAGCAGTTGCTCGAGTTGATCGGCTCCTTGCACATCGCGCCGGTGTTCATGTCGCACCCGACGGAGTCGACGCGACGCACCATCCTTCGCAAGCAGTTGCGATTGGCGCAGCTGCTCTACGATCGACTTAACCCGACACTTTCGCCCTCCGAGCAGCAGGCTTCGATCGGTCGCATCCGCACCGAGCTCACCACCGGCTGGCAGACCGAGGATCATCCACGACAACGCCTGACGCTTGCCGACGAACGCGAGCACGTGCTGTTTTATCTGGCCGAGGTGCTGTATCGGGTCGTGCCGAATTTCTACGAGGAAATCGCCGACGCCATCGCTCGCCATTATGGTGTCGAGGCCGATTCGATCTCGTTGCCGACCATCATTCGCTTCGGCACATGGGTCGGCGGTGACATGGACGGTAACCCCGATGTCCACGCCAAGTCGATGCGCGAGACCCTCGCGCGGCAGCAGCGCGCGATCATCAATGCCTACTTCACCGAGGTGCAGGATCTGGCCCAGGCGCTCTCGCAGAGCGGCAGTCGCGTGGGGATACTGCCAGCGCTGCAACAGCGCATCGACGAGTACGACACGTTGCTGCCGTCGAGCCGCTCGAGCGCACCCGCGCGTCACGATCGTATGCCGTACCGGGTGTTTCTGGGTCAGGTTGCCGAGCGTCTGCGCGCGACCTACGACGGTCGGCCTGCGGCCTACGAGGGTCCCGCACAATTCCAGCGCGACGTCGATCTCATCGCGGAGAGTCTGCGGCGCCATCGCGGTCGGCACGCCGGTCTGTTCGCCATACGTCGGCTGCAGCGGCGCATCGCCACCTTCGGCTTTCACCTAGCGACGCTCGATATCCGCCAGCATGCCGCGGTGCATCATGGGGTGATCGCACGTGCGATCGATGAGCCGAACTGGCTGCAACTCGATCGCAAGACGCGTCAGGCACGACTCAGCGATTTGATCGCGAGGGATGCGAGCCCTGCAGTGGATCTTGATGCGCTCGGCAAGCGCAGCCTCGCGGTGTTCGAGGCAATGTTGCAGTGCCGACGGCGGTACGGTGCCGAGGCGATCGGCGCATACGTCGTCAACGGCACAGAGGGCGCCGACGACGTGTTGGCAACGCTGCTTCTTGCCCAGTGGGCCGAGGCCTACGACAAGAAAACCGCGACCATTGCCGTGGACATCGCGCCGATGTTCGTGTCGATCGAAGCCCTCGACCAGGCGGGAGCCACGTTGCAGAGTCTGCTGGCCGATGCCGTGTATCGGCGCCATCTCGACGCGCGAGGTCGACGTCAAATGGTGCTGGTCGGATATTCGGATGGCGCCAAACAACAGGGGCTCGTGGCCTCGCGCTTCGCGGTCTATCGCGCGCAGGCTGATATCCATCGCGCCGTGACGGCGGCGGATGAACGGGCGCTGATCATGCATGCGCGGGGTGGCAGCATTCCGCGCGGTGGTAGTCGCATCGATGCGCTCGTGCGCAATACGCCAGCGGTGGCCGTAGGTGGAGACTTGCGTCTGACCGAGCAGGGCGAGGGCATTCATCAGCACTACGGACTTGGCCCGATCGCTTTGCGTACGCTCGAGCGCGGCTTCGGAGCGCTCTCGCTCGCCGCTCAGGCACGACGCAGCGGGTGGCTGCGTGATGTCGATCCCGAATCACTCGCATTGGCAGCGCATCTTGCCGAACACAGCGCGGCCGCCTACTGCAAGGTGGTGGTCGATACCGCGGAGTTCATGGCCTACTTTCGCGCCGTGACGCCCATCGACGTCATCGAGCGGGTGCAGATCGGTGGTCGACCCATTTCGCGGCCGGGTGCGGAGGGATTGCAGGGTCTACGCGTGGTGCCTTGGGTGTTCGCGTGGACGCAGAACCGCACCATGCTGCCTGGGTGGCTGGGTGCAGGTGCAGGATTGCACGCGACGTTGCAAAAGTTCGGCCTGCCAGCGTTGCAGGCGAGTTGCGCGAGTTGGCCGTTTCTCCGTAACTTGATCGATGACATCGAAGTGATGCTCGCGCATAGCGACTGGTCGATCGCGACCCATTACCACCAACTCGCCGAAGGCAAGGGCGGAGAGATCTTCGCCGCACTCGGTGTCGATCATGATCTCGCCCGTACGGCGGTGCTCGACATCAAGCAGCAAAGCGAGCTGCTCGATGGCGATCGCACGCAGCAACGGGCGCTGCAACTGCGTAACCCCTATGTCGATCCGATGAATCTGATGCAGGTGGATTTGCTGCGGCGTTGGCGCGCAAGCAGTCGCGAGGATCGCGATCTCTTCGAGGCGTTGCTCGCGAGCCTCAACGGCATCGCACAAGGTTTGCAAAGCACGGGGTGACATGATGCGTGACCAAGCCGGAAACAGGTTGTGGGTGTCTCTGGCGCTCGGGTTGGTCAATGTCATGGGGTTGGCCAGCCCGGCGCGTGCTGATCTCACTCAGGTCGATCTGGAGGCGCTCGGTGGATGGCAGGGGCGCAATGTGGCTCAGGTGCCTAATGCGGCGCCTTCCACGCGTTTCTCGATCGATGACATCACGGGCAGCGGTCCGTTCCTGCAGCCGCGGCTGCAGTTGGCGGGCACTTTGGGCGAGCGCTCGGAGTGGCGGGTGCTGCTTGCGCCGCTCGGCGTCGATGAGCGCGGTCGGCTCGATCGACCCGTATCGTTTCAGGGCAGTGCTTTCGCCACCGGTGCAGTCGATGCCAAGTACGAGTTCAACTCCTGGCGGGCGAGCTGGCGTTACCGCTGGATCGAACGCGATGATCTGCAGATCAAGGTCGGCTTCACGGCGAAGATTCGTGATGCGTCCATCCAGCTTCGGCAGGGTGCCGTGACGGCCCGCAAAGACAACACCGGCTTTGTCCCTTTGCTGCATGGTACGTTCGAGCGGCGCCTCGGTGCCGACTGGCGGCTTGAGGGTGACATAGACGCCCTCGCCGGAGGGCCGGGATATGCGATCGATGCCGGAGTCCGGCTGTCGCGTCGCATGAGCGGTGACTGGCACGTTTACGGCACCGTGCGTTATCTCGATGGCGGTGCGAATAACGAGGAAGTCTACGCTTTCGCCCGTTTCACGAGCGTGGGTCTGGGTCTCTCTTGGCGTCCGCGCTAGGCGCCGGATCTTCTTCGAGTCTCGAATAGGTACATCACGCAGTCGCGTGCCGTTCACCTCGGCAGGGCGATCGACGTACCATGTGCCGCATGATCAACGCCCTGAATCGAAACTCATGGCTCGCAGTTCTGACGATGGCGAGTCAGTGCGTTGTAGCTCACGCGGCGCCGGCATCGGCTGCGCAAGAAGCAGCCTCGCAGTCACCCGTTGCGGAGGTCAGGGCGCTGTTCGCTAATTGCGCGGCCTGCCACGGGCCAGATGGCGGCGGTGTCGCGGACGGCACAATCCCGGCGATCGGTGCGCAGCCTGCCAGCGTGGTCACGCAGCAGTTGCTGCGTTTTCGCAGCGGTGAGCGCAAGGATCTGCGCATGCAGCACTTTGCCGATGCCGAACATCTGGCGGATCGGCAGCAGATCGATCTTGTCGCGCAGCATGTGGCGGGTCTGCGTCGGAGCACACCCGCTGCGCGCGGCGATGGAACGCAACTCGCACTCGGGGCGCAGCGCTGGTCCGAGGGCTGCGCGGGTTGTCATGGGGCTTCGGCGGGCGCCGTCGCGACTCGCGGCATTTCGGCGCTCGCGGGTCAGCACGCGCCGTATATCGCACGCAAGCTGCGCGAGGAGAGCAACGGCATGCCGGGTGCCCCGACACTGTCGCAGAGCCACGCTGCGTTCTTCAAAAGGCTTACGCCCGTAGATCGGGCTGCTTTGGCTGACTATCTGTCGCGGCTGCCGCCGCCCGAACCTTCGCCCTGAGGATTCAGCGCGAGCCTGTGGCCGATGCGTCGCCGATGCCGAGATCCAGGGTCATGCGCACGAGTTGCGCGACCGATCGGGCGCCCATTTTTTCCATGACTCGGGCGCGGTGGATTTCGATCGTACGTTGACTGAGCCCGAGATCGCCGGCCATGACCTTGTTGGCCCGGCCGTCCGTCACGAGCACGAGCACCTCCTGCTCGCGCGGGGTCAGCGATGCATAACGCTTGCGCAGCTCGTCGAGTTGACTGAGGGCCTGTCGGTTGCCGACATCGGCCGCGAGTGCACGCTGGATGCGATCGATCAGATCCTGATCGCTGAACGGCTTTTGCAGAAAATCGAAAGCGCCATGCTGGATGGCCTCGACGGCCATGGGCACGTCGGCATGACCGCTGATGAAGATCACGGGAATGATCGCGCCGCGGCGATTGAGCTCTTCCTGCAGTTCAAGACCACTCATGCCGGGCATGCGGACATCGAGCACGAGACAACCAGGCTGGTCGGCTGTCCAGCCGGCGAGGAATTCTTGGGCCGAGGCGAACGCCGTGGTCGATAGACTCGCGGACTTGAGCAATAGTCGCAAGGAATTGCGTACGGCGTCGTCGTCATCGACCACGAACACGATGGGTTGTCGATTCATGCGGTTCTCCCCGACGGGCAGGGCAATTCGAGCACAAAGCAGGCGCCGCCGCCCGAGCGTCTTCGATACAGCAGTTTGCCACGATGCGCTTCGGCAATCGATCTGCTGATGGCGAGGCCGAGTCCGGTGCCTGTGGCCTTGGTGGTGCAGAAGGGATCAAAGATGCGATCAACGAGATCTGCGGGCACCCCGGGGCCGCGGTCGCTGACCTCGATGCGCAGCGTCTCGTTACCGTCGTGCCAGGTGGTTACGCGGATTTCCCGCTCAGCCGCTGGGCGTTCCGCGAGCGCCTCGATCGAGTTGCGCAACAAGTTGAGTACGACCTGCTGGATCTGGATCCGATCGAGCATGGCGATCGGTAGCGACGGGTCGAGCTCGCGCACGATGCGGACTTCATGCAATCGAGCGTCGCCCTGCGTGAAGCCGATGACCTCGTTGACGAGCTCGTTGACGTTGGCTGATTCATGCCGGGTTTCCCGGTTTTGGACTAGCGCGCGCAGCCGGCGGATGATCTCTCCGGCGCGCTGTGCCTGCTGACTGATCTGCTCCAGCGCGAGCGTGACATCGCCTTCGGGGTCGATTTGCGCGATGCCCTGGGTCGCAGCGAGGCGCATCGCTGCATTCGCATAGTTCGCGATCGCCGCGAGCGGTTGGTTCAATTCATGGGCAATGCCGGCCGCCATTTCGCCCATGGTTGCAAGGCGCGATACCTGTGTGATGCGTTGTTGGGCGATCAAGGCGTCCTCGGCGGCACGCCGTGAGTCCGTGATGTCTTCGCCGGAGGCAAAGTAGCCGATCAGGCGGCCCTCCGCGTTGCGCATGGCGATGCAGCGCCAACCGATCAGTCGACGGCTGCCGTCGGCAGCGAGAACATGGTGTTCGAAATAGCGCTCTGCAGCGGGAGCATCGCCGACTGGTTCCGCATTCAGTTCCCGCAGTTCGGCGAGCACCGCGGCGCGCTGCTCCTCAGGCACGGCCACTTCCAACCAGTCGCGACCGAGCAGGTCCATCTCGCGACGCTCGAGCGTGTCACAGCCCTTGCGATTGATGAGCTGGATGCGCTGGTCGGTAGACAGGGCCAGCAATATGACCTGCGCGATTTCCAGATACATGTTGGCCCGATCGCGCTCGCGGCGTAGCGCCGCCATCGCTTCACGCCGCAAGGTGATGTCGTGCAGCAGGCCCACGAACCGCGGTGGGTCCACGCCGTGTACTTGTCCAACGGAGAGGAATACGGGAAAACGGCTGCCGTCCTTGCGCCGTGCATCGACTTCGCGGCCGATGCCGATGATGTGCGGCACGCCTGTCGACAGATACCGCGCCATGTACTCGTCATGGGCATTACGATCGGTGTCGGTCATCAAGACGCTGACATTGCGGCCGAGCAGTTCCCCAGCCGAATACCCGAACAGACGTTCGCCGGATCGATTGAAACTCTCGATATGCCCCCTCGCGTCAATGACGATCACCGCGTCGACCGTGGCCTCGAGCAGGGCCTGCAGTTCGGGCTGACTGGGTCTCGCGGGCGTCTCGTTTCGGTTCATGACAAGGCTGACAATCGCGGTCCCCGCATCCTAGCACGCGACAACGTAGGTACTTTTCGCGATGGCGGGTGCCTGCGGTCCGGGCACACTCTGCAACACCCTCAATACCGCCCGGAGCGACCATGCAAGACACCGCCCAGATCCGCACCCGACTGCTTGCGCGTCGTGCTGAACTGATGGGTCGCAGCGATGCCGTCGCGACCGACCTTCGGCATGAACGCGATCCTCTGGTCGCAGACTTCGCCGATCAGGCGATTCAACGCGAGAATGAGGAAGTCCTGCACGGCATCGACGAGTCCACACGGCATTTGCTTCAGCAGGTCGACGTGGCGCTCGCCCGCCTCGAGCGGGGCGAGTACTCCTGCTGCAGCCGTTGCGGGCAGGACATTGAGACAGAGCGCCTGCAGGCCATACCGGAGGCGGATCAATGCGCCTGCTGTGCCCGTCGGCACTCCGCTTGAGAGTGATGCCCGTCATACCCACAATTCGTCACCGAACAATTCGTCTTCGAAGATGAGTCCCCAACGCATCATTCTGGTTCTCGCCGATCGGTCCACCGAGGCGCAGTCCTCGCTGCACAAGGCGTCGGTCCTCGCGCGGCATCTGGATGCGTCCATCGATATCTTTCTCTGCGATACCGACCACGCCTGGGCTGTTCGCGAGCAGGCGCATAGCGCCGAGGCTCGGGCCGTTGTTGCCGCCTGCGACGCAGAAAACGAGCGATTCCTGCAGGCTTTACGCGGCTCGGTGTCCGCGACGGACCTGCGCATCACACTGAGTTCTGGCTGCGCTTTCGCGGTGCACGAGGGCCTTGCCGCACGGGTTGAGCAACTGCGCCCGATGCTGGTGATCAAGAGTTTGGCCAACGGCCGCGAGGGCAGGGCGCGACCACCCCAACCAGCCGAGATGCAGATTATCCGCAGTTGCCGTGTGCCGCTGCTGTTGTCCCAAGGTCATCAATGGCAACCGGTGCCGAGGTTCTGCGCCGCGCTTGATGCCAACGTACGCGACGAAGTCATGACTCGATCGGTTCTGCTGACCACGGCCCAAATGAGTCGTGAATGCCATGGCATCTGGACTGTTGGTTTGTTGCGCGACCCCGCGGATCGACGTGCGGATCCCGATCTCGCAGACGTTCAGGCGCGGTGGTGGGATCTGGAGCCATTGGCGGTTCACCAGGTGCCCGGGCCACCGCTCGAGGGCGTTGCCGATCTCATTCGCCAGCAGCGGATCGACGTACTCGCGCTCGGTGGCGCTACTCGCTTGTCGCCCCGCGCGGCGGAGCCCAGTTTTGCCGAGCAGGTTATAGGTCGGGTGAGCTGCGATCTGTTGTTCGTTCCGCGTGATCCGGAGGGGTCAGTGGCCTCGCTGCCGATCCCGGCGGATGCGACGCACCGTGAGTGCGGCAAAACCTCCCAGCACGGTCACCAGCACTAGCATCAGCGTGCCCAGCCACCAGCCGACACGCCAGGCTTCGAGCAGTCCCCAGCCGACTCCAATCGGAGTGCTGACGAGCAAAAGAGGTTTGGCGGTGCGCATGACGGGCAATAATGTTACCCGGTTTGCGCGCGTTGGCTGCGGCGGCTAGGCTTTCGCGCCATGAAATCTCTCGTTCGTTCGACTTCCTCGCTGGCCATGATGCTCGCGCTCACCGTGACCTCTGCCGCGGCCGGGTCATCCAGTTACTCTGCCGCCGACGAAGCGGTCTACCTTGAGCGGTTCGCGCGCTTGATGGACGCGTCGCGACTCGGCCTCGGGCTCGAAACCTACGAGCCGCTCGAGCCTGTGCCTGGAGCGCGTAACCCGGTGCCACTGGCGGGCGCAGCCGCCGGCAACACCCGAATCGCAGCGGCTGCCTTGCAGGCCGCAGAGGAGTACGCCGCCCGTAACAACTCCTCGGCATTCATGGTATGGCACGACGGAAAGATTGAAAAAGCCAGCTTTTTCAAGGGGATGAAGCCTGAAGGTACATTCCCGTCGAGATCTCTCGCCAAGCCCATGACAGCGGTCGCGATCGGCCGCGCGATAGCGCTCGGCAAGATTCGGTCGCTCGATCAGCCGGTGGCCGATTTTGTGACGGAGTGGCGGGGTGACCCGCGCCGCTCGCGCATTTTGGTGCGTCATCTGCTCGACATGCGCTCAGGTTTCTTGCCGCAGGGTCCGGCGATGACGGCCGAGGACATCCTCAATCGGGCGTATCTGCACCCGCGTCACGAGCAGATCATCATCCACGACTATCCGGTGGTGGATGAGCCGGGCACACGTTATGAGTACAACAACGCGACCTCGGAGCTCGTCGCGGTGCTGATCGAACGGGCCACCGGCGTGCGCTACGGCGAGTGGCTCTCTCGCGAGGTGCTGCAGCGAATCGGTTCTCCGGGCGGCACGATCTGGGTCAACCGCCCGGGCGGTACGGCACACTCAGGTTGTTGTCTCATGCTTCCGGCCGAGGCCTGGCTGCGCCTCGGTGTGTTGCTGCTGCAGGATGGCGTCTGGGAGGGCAAGCGACTTCTGCCGGCCGGGTACGTGCAGGCGATGCGCACCCCGACGGCAGAGAATCCGTACTACGGACTCGGCGTTTACGTCGCCGGGCGGTATATCGCGCGGCGCGGCTTCGCCAATCCGGCGCGCGACACCGAGGCACGTCGCGTGCTGCACTCGGAGCCCTACCTCGCCGACGATGTGTTTCTGTTCGACGGCAATTCCAACCAGGTGGTGTTCATCATTCCGTCCCGCCGGCTCGTCGTTCTGCGGGTCGGCGACAATCCGCCGCGGGGAGCGGGCGGGGAGTGGGATAACAGCGCGCTGCCGAACCTGCTGATCCGCGGCTTACCTCAGGGGGGTTCTCCCCAGCCGCGTTGACTGCGTTATGGTGTTGTAGTCTAATATAACACTTAGGTTTTTCTCGTTGCAATGCTGCGCCGTCACCGGCGTAGCGCCGCATTGACATCGTTTTTTACAAGGATGCCCCGTCAATGAGCCGTCTGTCTTTGTCCTCCGTACCACGCCCGATTCTTTGGACCATCGGGGGTCTCGTCGCGCTGACGGCGCTCGGATTGCTTCGTTTGTACTGGCCGTTCGGTGCGGCCGATTCGGCCGGCAGTCCCGTGCCACTCGTCACGACGATGAGCATCGCGCCCGTCGAGGTGGCGGATCGGGTGTCGTTCACAGGCGCCATCGGCGCGCGCGACGAGGCGGCATTGAGCGCGGAAGAGGGCGGCCGAGTATCTGAATTGCACGCCGAGGTCGGTGATCGAGTCAGACGCGGGCAGCTGCTCGCTCGCCTCGACAATTCCATGGTCGCGCCGCAAATCGCAAGTCTGCAGGCCTCGCTCGAGGAGTCGCGGGCGAACGCCGCCGTTGCCGAGGCGGACTATCGTCGTGCGCAGGCGGTCGCAGCCATCGGTGCGTTGTCGGCCCAAGAGATCGAGCGACGTGGTGCCGCGTCGGTTGCGGCGCAAGCCAAGGTCAAAGTCGTCAGTGCTCAGCTTAGTGAGGCGCAGGCGCGCTACCGACGCACGGAGATTCGTGCGCCGTTCGATGGCATCGTGCTCACGCGTGGCGCTGAGGTGGGTCAGTTGGCAAGTCCCGGCGGTGCGCCGTTGTTTCGTGTGGGGCGCGCCGGCGGCATAGAGATGCGCGGTAACGTCGCTGAGCGAGATCTGCCGCGACTGGCCGTCGGCCAGCCCGCGTCGGTGCGCGTCACCGGTGTCGAGCAGGCGTTTCCGGGCAAGATCCGTCTGATCGGCGCCGTGATCGATCCGCAGACTCGCCTCGGCAGCGTGCGCGTCGATCTGGTGCCGGACAAGGACCTTCGGCCAGGCGCTTTTGCGCGCGGCGAAATCAGCGTCGGCAAGGCCTCGCGCCCGATCATTCCGCAGACCGCCGTCATGAGTGATGCAGACGGCAACTACGTCTTCATCGTCGATCAAACGTCCAAGGTTTTGCGGCGCAGCATCACGGTGTCGGGCTCGCGACCCGAAGGCGTCGTGGTGACGAACGGTCTGCAGGCGGGTGATCGCATCGTCGTGACCGCAGGTCCGTACCTGCGCGCTGGAGAGACGGTGCGGGTTGCGCCATGAACAATATCTCTGCATGGGCGATACGTAATCCGACGTTCCCCATCGTGCTTTTTGTGGTGTTGAGTTTTATCGGTGTGGTGAGCTTTGTGCGCCTGCCGATCAATCTCAACCCTGACGTGACGTTTCCGATCATCATGGTTCAGGTCTCGCAACCGGGTGCCGCTCCGTCGGAGATCGAAACGCAGATCACTCAGAAAGTCGAAGGTGCGGTGCGCAGCGTGTCTGACGTGCGCAACATCAGCTCGCGAGCGAGCGAGGGCTCCTCGTTCACCAGCGTAGAGTTTCAGATCGGCACGCCCGTTGATCGGGCGCTGAACGACGTGCGCGATGCGGTGAGCAAGATCCGCGCGGATCTCCCCGAGGGTGTCGACGAGCCGCAGATCAACCGCATGGATGTCGAGGGCGGTGCAATCGCCTATTACGCGGTGTCGACGACCAATCGTACGCCCGAACAGTTGAGTTGGTACGTCGACAACACGATCAGCAAGCGACTGCTTGCACTCAGTGGGGTCGCACAAGCCTCGCGCGGCGGTGGAGTCTCGCGCGAAATTCGCGTCGAGCTCGATCCGTCACGCATGCAGGCTCTCGGCTTGACGGCCGCCGAGGTGAATCAGCAGTTGCGGCAGTTGAATATCAACGCGCCCGGCGGTCGAGCACAAGTGGGCGGAGGCGAGCAGTCGATTCGCGTGCTCGGATCGGCCGATACGGCGCTGACACTGGGTGCCACGCAGATCCGCCTGCTCAACGGCACCAACGTGCGATTGGCCGACATCGCCGAGGTACGTGATGCGGTGGGGGAGCAGCGCTCGATATCGCGACTCAACGGTCGCGCAGCGACGACGTTTGGTGTCTTCAAGGCGCGTGGCGCCTCGGATGTGACTACGCTCGATCGTGTCG
>Ga0078894_10003090_pt1 | contig 12606 bp, 7 predicted proteins | sample LauGreSu1BDMLBSD_2_FD_67506 | JGI IMG/M metagenome (GOLD analysis project Ga0078894, IMG submission 67506) | Freshwater lake microbial communities from Lake Michigan, USA - Su13.BD.MLB.SD (version 4) (version 4) | ecosystem: Environmental > Aquatic > Freshwater > Lake | place: Lake Michigan, USA...
CGCCGGCGGCGTTCACGGCCTGTTCGTCCTCGGCACCACCGGCGAGGGCCCCGCGGTCACCCCGGCAGTCCGCCGCGCCGTAGTGGAGCGGACGCTGAAGCAGGTTGCCGGCCGCGTGCCGGTGCTCGTCGGCATCAGCGATACCGTTCTTGCCGACAGCCTCGCGCTTGCCCGGTTTTCAGCCGACGAAGGTGCCGCGGCAGTCGTCGCCGCGCCCCCGTACTACTTCCCGGCGGCCCAGGAGCCGCTCGAGCGCTGGTGCCGGGCGCTGGTCTCCGCCCTGCCGCTGCCGCTGGTTCTCTACAACATGCCGGAGATGGTGAAGGTCATCCTCGGGCCGGAGCTCGTCCGCCGCCTCGCCGACAGCCAGAGGATCGTCGGCCTCAAGGACTCCGGCGGCGATCTCGACACGTTTGCCGCCTACGCCCGCGTCGTCCGTGACGCGCGCCCCGACTGGACGCTCCTCATCGGCCCGGAACAGATGCTCCCGCAGGCCCACGCCCTCGGTGGCCACGGCGGTGTCTGCGGCGGCGCGAACGTCGCCCCGCGGCTCTTTGTCGAGCTCCAAGCGGCGCTCGAGCGAGGCGACGAAGCCCGCGCTGCCGGACTCCAGCAGAAGGTCCTCGCCCTCGGCCGGCTCTATGATGTGAGCACGCAGCCAGGAAAGGTGATCGTGGGGGTAAAGGGGGCGCTCGAGGCCCTCGGCATCTGCAGTGCCGCCACGGCTGGCTGGTTCGAGGATCTCGACGCGACTCAAAAAACCCGCATCACCGAGATCGTCGCCGAGATCAGGGCCTGACGAGGGAGCCACCGACATGGATCGAGAGCCGACCTACGGCGTAAACTTTAGTGATCCGCCATGAGAGCCACACCTTCTCCAACCGGCCCCGACAGGCGGGACGGCGGCCAGGATGTCGCCGGAGCCACCGCGATCTTCGCGCAGTGGCAGGTTTACAAGTCGATCATCGACCGCGACTTCATGCGGCACAGGGAGATCTACGCAGGGATTCATACCTTCGTGGAGGCCCTCTATCCCCGACGGTTTTCCCTCCTCGACCTGGGATGTGGCGACGCCACCTCCATCGCCCGCACCTTCGCCGGCACCGCGCTTTGCCATTACACCGGCGTCGACGCCTCGGCTGCCGCGTTGCAGGCCGCCCGCCGGCAGCTTGCCGACGCGCCCTTCGAGGTCGCGCTTCTCGAAACCGATCTGCTCGACGCTCTGACCAACGTTGCGGCATCTGCCCGCCCCCGACCGGACCTGATTCTCGCGGGGTTCGTCGTCCACCATCTTTCCATCGACGAGAAGCGCCGGTTTTTCACCGGCTGCCGGGAAGCACTGGCACCGGGCGGGTCGCTCCTTTTCTACGACCTCTTCCGCCGACCGGAAGAATCCCGCGACCAGTTCGTCGACGCTTATACGGATCTGATCGCTACGCGATGGGGACTCGTGGGCGAGACCCTCGAAAACACCTGCCGCCATGTGCGGGAGCACGACTTCCCCGAGACGCTGGCGACTGTTATCCAGCTGGCTCACGATGCGGGCTTCACGCAGCCCGGCGAGGAGCGATTCGTCGACTCCGACGGTTTTCACCGGCTGGTCTGCTTCGCGACGTAGCCATCCGCGGCCGGCAGGTTTCCTCCGATCAGATTCATGGGCTCTGCGAAAATCGAAGCGATCGCCGCAGGCCTCCACAGGATTTGCAGAATGCATGAAGCAGCTAGCCCAATCGTCAGCACAATCTCGTCACAAGGGACTATTGTGCTTGCGCACGGCATTTCGATTACCCATGCGAGCGGCAAGTATGTCTGGCCTTTCTTTTCCGTGATCGGTGGATATCTTCGGCTCGTGGATGTGATTGGGCGCCACGCCGGAATTTGCCAGACAAGGACACGACGATGGGGTCGAATGACATCGTGATTCGAACGGAAGGGGACACGAGAATCGCCGTAGTGCTGCAGCGGCGTGTCACGGGCGCGGACTCCGAGGACTCCATGTGGCAAACGCTCAGGGCGCTCGTGGAGACCGCGAATCCCGGCCCGCTCATCCTCGACTGGGGGCAGGTCCAGCACGTCTCGAGCCTCGGGCTGGGGCAATTGCTCACGCTCGCGAAGCGCTGTCGCGAGTCCCGTAAGCCGCTGTTGATTCGTGGTCTTTGCCCATCGCTCAAACACTTGTTCCAGCTGTTGCGGGTCGACGCCGTTCTCGATATCGAAGCCGATGGCAAGGCGGCCCAGGAAGGTGCGCCGTGACTCTTCGCTCGATCGGGGATGTCCCCGGCCCCCGTGGCTTCGCGGCTCACTGGGATCTCTTCCGGCGCCGCAACCGCTACGGCGAGGTGCTTCATGAGGTGAGCCAGCGGTATGGCGACATCGTCAGGCTGCCGCATCCCGGCTGTACCTCGGTGTTGTTGTCGCACCCCGACCACATCCACGCGATACTCGCGACCAAAGCACACTATTTCCGCATCTTCGGTCAGAACATGCTCCGCCGGATCACACCGTGGGGCGTCGTGGCGACCGAAGGCCAGGTACACGACGAGAACCGCTCGCGGATGATGCTCGCGATGCGGAAGATCCTCTCCCGCCGCATTCCCGGCACGGCGGCGATGATCTGCCGCCGTTGCCTCGACGGCCTCCGGGATGGCGACGTCGTCGACGTTGGAAAACTCTCCCGTGACGTGACACTCGGTGTCGCTGCATCGATGCTGTATCCGTCGGCGGGCGGCGAAATGGCATCGAACCTCGATCATGCCGAATTCGCCACATTGTTTTCCAGATCGACCGCATGGCTCCTCGGCTTCCCTCCGGCCCTCCAGTCGGTCGCCTTCGCCGCGGCTCTTCCAACGACGATCCGAACGCTTCGAGTACATGCGAAACTGCGTCACCAAGTTCGCCGGGAGATCGTCGCAGCGAGATCCACGGTGTCTTCGGGTTCTCCAGGGGACATGGTGTCGCTTCTCGTCGACGGCTCCGAAACGGGTGGCCCGATGACAGAGGAGTTTCTCGCCGACAACATTCTCAACATGCTCCTCGCTGCCTACGAGACGTCAGGCAACGCCCTGGCATGGGCGCTGTGGGCGACGTCGGGAGATCCGTCACTGCAGGCGAGACTCGCCGCGGAGGCGGCGTCACTTCCGGACGATCCGGGTTCGCATGATGCCTGGATGAACGACGCGCACTGGGTCGACGCCACACTCCGCGAAACGCTCCGACTCTATCCGTCGGTCTGGTTGCTCTGCCGCCAGTCGCTCTCCGATTACCGAATCGACGACTGGCTGTTCCCTCGAGGCACGGTCTTCGTGGCGAGCCAGTGGGTCACGCAACGGGATCCGCGTTGGTTTGCCGACCCACTGCGATTCGCCCCCGAGCGATGGGAAGAGGAGCGGCTGGCGGCCACGGCAGGACTTCACCAGATCGCCAAGCGTCCGCCATGCGCTTACTTTCCGTTCGGCGACGGCAACCGCTTCTGCATCGGCAAGGCCACGTTCGAGTTCGAGGCCAGCATGCTCTTGGCGGCTTTCTTCCGTGATTGGGTCGCCGAACCACTGGCGGAATGCCACCCCCACGCCGTCTTCTTCGCCACCATGCGGCCAGAGGGCGCGATGCTGGTGCGGGTGCGACGTCGTTGAGCGGCAGGCAACGTCAGCGAATCTTAGGACGGCACGTTTGGATGCGCACATCGCATGGCGACACGGCCCTCGAAGCGGCGTGAGGGGTGGGCGTCCCTCGTTCGACCACCCCCCGCGAGCCAAATACTCGTGGACGCGGCACGCCCCATGGCCCGGGAGCCACACGCTCTCCGTCCCGCTCTCCTCACACCCACGCCGGCATCCAGCCGCCGCGGTAGGGCTTCGTGAGCAGCTCCGCCGCGTGCGGCACGCCGGAAAGAACGAAGCCGGGGGCGTTCCACGTCAGGAGCGTGTCGGGATGGCGGATCGCGATCGTTCCGAGGAGCACCGTCTCGGTCAGCGGCGCTGAATAGCCGAAGTGGCTCGTCGTGTGATCGGTGCCGCGGATCGCGTCGATCCAAGATGTGTAGTGGTTGCGAGCTTCCTGCACCGGGATCTCGAAGCTCGCGAACTTCTCCGTCGGAGCGAGCCGCGGCATCTCGACATGGGGCACGAGCAGCGTCCCCTCGGTACCGATGATCGCCGAGCCACTGCCGGGGAGAACGACATCGGCGGCGAGTCCCAGGCGCTCGTGCGTCGGCACATGCCCCTCACCGTCGTACCAGTGGACAAGGACCGACGGACCGGCCGTCCGCTTCGTGCCGGGGAATTCCCATGTGACCAGTGACTTCAGGGCCCACACCTCGCTGTTGAGTCCCGGCGACGACGCCCGCACGGTCCGCGGGGCGGTGAGCTCGAGGGCCATGAACACCGGATCGAGGATGTGGCAGCCGAAGTCGCCGAGCTGGCCGTTGGAGAAATCCTGCCAGGCGCGCCAGTTGAAGGGATGGTAGATCTCGGGGAGATAGGGGCGCGAAGGAGCAACGCCGAGCCACTCGTCCCAGTGGACGGTGGGGGGCACGTCGGCCGAGCCTTCAGGGCGATCGTCGACCTTCCGCCAGCCCATCGCCCCCGGCTGCCAGGCGTGAACTTCCTTCACCTTCCCGATCGCGCCGTCATGGACGAGCTTCACGGCGGTGCGGTAGGCGGGATGCGACTGGATCTGGTTCCCCATCTGCGTGACGACCTTGAAGCGCTCGAACGCCTCGCGCATCTGCCGGGCCTCGAAGACGGTGTGCGTGAGCGGCTTTTGACACTGGACATGCTTGCCGAGATGCATCGCCGCCAGGCTGGGGCTTGCGTGCATGTGATCGGGGGTGGAGACGATCACGGCATCGAAGGCCTGCGGCTTGTCGAGGAGCCGCCGCCAGTCGAAAAACCGCTCCGCCGTGGGGAACTTTTCAGCCGCCTGCCCCATGTGAGGCATCGAATCGTCGATGTCGCACAGCGCCGTCACTTCCGCCCATTCCGACGCCGCGGTATCGAGCAGATCGCTCCACCCCTTGCCACCGCAGCCGATCGAGGCGATCCGGACTTTCTCATTGGCGCCATACGCACGCGACCACGACGCGGCCGACATGCCCGCGGCGATGCCGGCGGAAAGACCACCCTTGAGGAGCGAACGGCGGGAGAGGGGGGCACGACGGGGGGAACGCATGGCTATCCTCGTGGGCGTGAAACGGCAGTCCGGACGATTGTGCGGGGAGAAGACGACCTCGACGCCCGAGCGCCCGATCGACCTCCAAACAGTCCCCCACCGCGTGATACTCTATCAATGGGTCGAAAACGGGTACCAGCGGGCTTTTTCCACGGGGCGAGTTCCCCGACTCGTGAGGCCCGGCGGGACTGGCATCGCGAGCCCCTTTCTCCATCGGGAGCCTTCCTTTGCGACTCGGACTGATCAACTCGGCATTCGCCCAGGCCGGCAAGGGGACACGCTTCGGCCTGGAACAGACGAAGCGGCTCGGCTTCGACTCGGTTGACCTCCTGGCCGACCCGCTCGACATGCCCGCCGCCGAGCGCCGGCTGATCGCCGACACCTGCCGCGAACTCGATCTGCCGATCGTGAGCCTGTGCTGCGTCGCCCTCGGGCTCATCGACTTCAGCCCCCCGGTGCGCCGCTTCCACCTCGACCGCTGCCGAGCCCACCTCGATCTCGCCGCTGAATACGGGTGCCGCAATCTCCTCCTCGTCCTCGGGGAATATGTCTGGCAACAGGAGGTGATCCCGCCGGCCGAGCAATGGAGGCTCGGCGTCGACGCCGTCCGCCAACTCGGGGCCTACGCAGCAGACCGGGGCCTGCGGATCGCCATCGAACTCGAGCCTTTCAAGCTCTCGCTCGTCAACTCGATCGACACGATGCTCGCCTTCCTCGACGACGTCGGCCTGCCGGAAACGGTGATGGCCAACTGCGACATCTCCCACCTCGATCTCGTCCACACCAAGCCGGCCGAGGTCGCGAGGCTCGCCGGCCGGATCGAGCATGTCCATGTCAGCGACTGCGACGGGAAGGTCCATGGCGATCTTCCTCCCGGCCGCGGCGTGACGCCGATTGCCGATTTTTTGGCGGCGATCCGCGACACCGGCTACGACGGCACGGTGAGCGTCGAGCTCGAGTTTTCGCCGCAGCCGGAACGGATCGTCGAGTGGGTGGCCGAGGCCCATGACGCCACCGAGGCGATCCTCGCACAGCTCGGCTGCCGTCCGGCGCGGAGCCGCTGACGGCCCAAGAGAAAAGGGGTTTCCGCACGTGCCATCCTCCGCCCAACGCCGCCGTGCCAGCGCCATCGTCTTCGCAGTCGTGCTGTTCGTCGCGGCCCCGGGTGCCGTCCGCGCGGCGGAATCGCCCGATTTCGTCCGCGACATCCGCCCTCTCCTCGATCGCTCGTGCGCTCCCTGCCATGCCGGGGAGCAGGCGAAGAGCGGATTGCGGCTCGACATCCGCGACGAGGCGTTCCGCGGCGGCGATGGCCACGGGGCGGCGATCGTGCCGGGAAAGGCGGGCGCAAGCGCGATTATCCGCTTTGCCCGCGGGGACGAGCCCGGCATGGAGATGCCGCCGGCCGATGCAAACGTCCCGGCACTCGCCCCAGACGAGATCGCGAGCCTTGCAGCCTGGATCGATGCCGGTGCAGTGTGGCCTGACGGCGTCGATCGGGTGAGCCTCGTGGACCGGCGCGACCACTGGTCCTTGCGGGGCATCGTCCGCCCCGTCCCCCCGGTCGTCCGTGACACCGCGTGGCCGAAAAACGACATCGATCGATACATTCTCGCCAGGCTCGAAGCCGAAGGGCTTCCCCCGTCGCCCGAGGCCGATCGGGTGACCTGGCTGCGGCGCGTGACCTTCGACCTCACCGGCCTTCCGCCGACCCCGGAGGAGATCGATGCGTATCTCGCCGATGCCGTCCCCGGGGCGAAGGAGCGTGTCGTCGATCGCCTCCTCGCCTCGCCGCGTCATGGCGAGCGGATGGCCCAGCACTGGCTCGACGTCGTCCGCTACGCCGACACGCACGGCTACGAGGTCAACACCGAGCGGGCCAACGCCTGGCCCTACCGCGACTGGGTGATCGCCGCCTTCAATGCCGACATGCCCTACGACACGTTCGTCCGCCGCCAACTCGCCGGCGACGCCGATCGCGACGACGCCGCCACCGGATTCCTCGTCACCGCCGCCGTTCTCCTTCCCGGGCAGATCGGCGCCGACGACGCCTCGAAGCGGCTCGCCCGGCAGGACGCCCTCAACGACATCCTCATCAATACCGGGGAGGCGTTTCTCGGCCTCTCGATCGGCTGTGCCCGCTGCCACGATCACAAGTTCGATCCGGTGACTGTCCGCGACTATCACAGCCTCCAGGCGGTGTTCACGGGTGTCACCTACGAGGACCGTGAACTGCATTCCCCGGCGGCCGACGCGCGCCGCGCCGAGATCGCCGCCCACCGAGGGACGCTTGCCAAGCTCGACGCGTCCCGGACGGCGCGGGCCCCGCTCGTCGGGGCCGGGTCGAAGCGGCAACCGGTCTCCCCCCGGCTCAACGTCGACCGGATCGTCCCCCGCCGGGCAACGCGGGTGCGATTCACGATCCTCGCCACCAACAGCCTCGAGCCCTGCATCGACGAGCTCGAGGTCTTTGACACCGATGGCCGCAACGTCGCCCTCGCCTCCTCGGGGGCCACCGCCATCTCGTCCGGCGACAACGTCGCCCCCGGCCGCCACGAGTTGCCGTTCGTCCATGACGGCCAGGAAGGGAACGAACGCAGCTGGATGTCGAGCACCACCGGTGGCGGCTGGGTGGAGATCCGCTTCGCGGAGCCGGCGATGGTCGACCGGATCGTCTGGGCACGTGACCGGAAGGGGGTCTACGCCGACCGGACCGCCATCGACTATTCCGTCGAATTGGCCGACGGCCCCGATGCCCCGCTCGAGAAGGTCGCCGATTCCTCCGACCGTCAGCCGTTCGGAACCGCTCCCGCCCAGGCTCCTGCCGATAACGCCACGCCAGCCGATGGCCTTTCAGCGGAGGACCGTGAGGCCATCGCAGCGATCGATGCCGAGAAGGCCAGGCTCACCGCGCGGATCGCCGAACTCGATCAGGGGCTCACCGTCTTCGGAGGGCGGTTCTCCACCCCTGAGCCTGCCCGAGTCCTCCACCGCGGCGATCCCGAACAGGCCGGCGAAGAGGTCGGGCCACGGTCGCCGCTGGCCTTCGACGACCGCCTCCCGGCGCTGGCACTGGCCACCGATGCACCGGAGCAGTCCCGCCGGCAAGCGCTCGCCGACTGGATCGTCCATCCGGGCAATCCGCTCGCGGCACGAGTGATCGCCAATCGGCTGTGGCAATGGCATTTCGGCACGGGGCTCGTCGAGACTTCGAGCGACCTCGGCCGTTCGGGCACGCAGCCGAGCCATCCGGAACTCCTCGACTGGCTCGCCACGGAGCTGGTGACCGACGGCTGGTCGCTCAAATCGCTCCACAGGAAGATCGTCCACTCGGCCACCTACGCCCAGGGACACGCAGCCACGGCCGACGGGCTCACGAAGGATGCCGGATGTCGGCTCCTGTGGCGCTATCCGTCGCGGCGGATCGAGGCGGAGGGCATCCGCGATGCGATGCTCGCCGTCAGCGGCCTCCTCGATCCCGCCATGGGAGGCCGCGGCTTCGATCTCTTCGGTTCCCGTGGCGGCCTCGATGGCTTCAAGCCGGTGGAGACCTTCACCGGCGCCGGACTCAAGCGGATGATCTACGCCCACAAGGTGCGGATGGAAAAGGAGAGCGTGTTCGGGGCGTTCGACTGCCCCGATGCCGGACAGACGATGGCCCGCCGCCGCCAGTCGATGACCCCGATCCAAGCCCTCAACCTCGTCAACAGCCCGTTCACCTTTCAAGTCGCCGAGGCGTTCGCAGCCAGGGTCGAACGGGAGACGGCGAACGGCGCGGGGGACCTGCTCGAGCGCCAAGTGACGAGGGCCGTGCGGCTCGCCCTCGGGCGGATGCCGACGTCGGAGGAGGTCGCCGATGCGGTCCCGCTGGTTCGTGATCATTCCCTCGCGGCGTTCTGTCGTCTCCTCGTCAACACCGGCGACTTCGTCACCATCCCCTGACAGGTTCCCCATGGCGTCTTCACCGCTCGTCTCGGCTGCCGGAGCGAGTCTTCTCGACCGGCGTGGCTTCCTCGGCCACGCCGCCACGGCTGCCGGCGGAATGGCATTGGCCCAGTTGCTCTCGGCCGACGGTCTTTCTGGCGCCGAACCCGACGGCACCGGCCCGATTTCGCCGGTGATCGATCCGTCGCGTCCGTATGCCGCGCGGCCCCCTCACTACCCGGCCCGTGCGAAGCGATTGCTCGTGATCTTTTGCGCCGGGGCCGTCAGCCAACTCGAGACCTGGGACTGGAAGCCGGAGCTCGTGAAATACGACGACAAGCCCCTCCCTGGCGGGCCGGCGGTGACCTTCCAAGGACCAGCCGGAAACCTCGCCCGGCCGCAGTACGACTTCAAGCCACGTGGTCAGACCGGAAAGATGGTTTCGGAGATGATCCCGCATCTCGCCGGCCTCACCGACGACATCGCCTTCGTCCACTCCCTCACCAGCCGCACGAACACCCACGGCCCCGCGGAAAACTTCCTCTCCACCGGCTTCGCAGCCGACGGCTTCCCGAGCCTCGGTGCCTGGACGACCTACGCCCTCGGCAGCGAGTGCGCCGATCTCCCGTCCTTCGTCGCCATCCCCGACCCGCGTGGGATCCCGCAGGCCAGCGGCAACAATTGGGGCCCCGGCTTCCTGCCTGCCGAGTTCCAGGGGACGACACTCTCCGCGTCGTCTCCTGTCCGCCACCTCGCCCCCCCCGCTTCGGTGTCGGCGGCCGCTGACGCAGCCATGCGGGAGGCGCTCGCACGCTGGCAGCAACGCCGACTTGCGGAGTCGCCAGCCGACGGAGCGCTCGCCGCCCGGATCGCGAGCTACGAGTTGGCAGCGCGGATGCAACTCGCCGTGCCTGGGGTCGCCGATCTCTCCACCGAGACTGCCGCCACGCTGCGGGCCTACGGCGCCGACGATGAATCACGCCCCCTCAAGGCCGCGTTCGCCCGCAACTGCATCCTTGCCCGTCGGTTGCTCGAGAAAGGCGTGCGGTTCGTGCAGCTCTTCAACGGAGCGTATGCCAGCGGCGGCGAACTCAACTGGGACGGCCACTCAAAACTCCGCGAGCAGTACGACCGTCACGCGTCGATCCTCGACCAACCCGCCGCGGCGCTGATCCGCGATCTGCGCGCCCGTGGCATGCTCGACGACACGCTCGTCGTCTGGTGCACCGAGTTCGGACGCATGCCCTTCTTCCAGAAGGGGGCCCAGGGACGCGACCACAACCCCGACGGCTTCACCTGCTGGCTGACCGGTGCCGGCGTGAAACCCGGGGTAAGCCATGGCGCCACCGATGAACTCGGCGTGAAGGCCGTGAGCGACATCCATCCGCTTTACGATTTCAATGCAACGATCCTCCACCTCCTCGGACTCGACCACCGTCGGCTGTCCTTCCGCCACAACGGCATCGACCGCCGCCTGACCGATGTCCACGGGAGCGTGATCCGCGAGATCCTGGCCTGACGAGATCTGGGCCTGTTACAGCCGTATACGGTCGATTCCCACGAGGACCGCGATCCCTGGGAAACGAAAAAAGCACGCGTATGGCTCCGCGTGCTTTCCTCGATCGAAGGGCGGTTCCCGTGGTCGCCCCGGGAAACCCGCGACGACGGCTACGGGTCAACTCGGTTCCGGCGTGGGAGGAGTTCCAGGCGCGGAAGGAGGAGGTGCGGGAGGGCCCGGAGGCGCGCCAGGTGTCCCACCCGGGGGACCGTAGCCAGGAGGGGTGCCAGGGCTGCTACCCGGAGGCGCGCCAGGTGTCCCACCCGGAGGACCGTAGCCCGGAGGGGTGCCAAGACCGCCACCCGGTGGTGCGCCAGGTGTGCCACCCGGGGGACCGTAGCCCGGGGGTGTGCCAGGACCGCTACCCGGCGTGCCGCCCGGAGGCGCGCCAGGTGTCCCACCCGGAGGACCGTAGCCCGGAGGGGTGCCAAGACCGCCACCCGGCGGTGCGCCAGGTGTCCCACCCGGAGGACCGTAGCCCGGAGGAGTGCCAAGACCGCCACCCGGCGGTGCGCCTGGCGTGCCGCTCGGGGGACCGTAGCCCGGAGGGGTGCCAAGACCGCCACCCGGCGGTGCGCCTGGTGTTCCGCTCGGGGGACCGTAGCCCGGTGGGGTGCCAAGACCGCCACCCGGTGGTGCGCCGCCAGGCGGTGGATAGCTGCCCTTCGGCGGACCACCCGGGCCAGCGGGGCTTCCGCCGCCCCCTTGCGGCACGGTGCCCGGCGGCACCGAACCCGGAGGTCCGAATCCTTGTGGAGCGGATCCTGGAGGCACGGATCCAGGAGGGCCATAGCCGGGCGGGGCACTCCCTGGCGGGCTTCCACCTTGGGCGAAATCGTCCCCAGGCTTGGACTCTTCCTTTTTCTTGCCACCGCGCTTCAGCTTCGCCGTGATGAACACCGTCGACACGCCGAGCCGCTCGTCGACATCGACCCACTCCTCTTCGCCGACCTTCTCGGTCATCGGTTCGACCTCGGGCAGATGCTCCTCGAGGAACGGCCAAACCCGTTCCATGGGGATCCCGACGGAGTAGGCCGAGCCTACGAGGCTCGTCCGGACGATCGCCACCACCACGCCGACCACCCGTCCCATCTTGTCGATGATCGGCCCGCCGCTGTTGCCTGGATTGACGTTGGCGTCAAACAAGAAAGCCCCTCCTTCGAGTTTCGGATCGGAAGCGGAGGTGATCGGTCCGCGTGTGCTCTTGAGTTCGAGCCCCAACGCCGAGCCGCCCGGATAGCCGAGCACCATGATCTCGGTGCCGCGCCGCGGCATCGTTTCCGCCAGCGGCATGGCATCGGCCTCGAGTTCATCGACCCGCAGCAGGGCCAAATCGGGATTCTCCGACTCGGCGACGAGCGTGGCGACGAACTGCCGCTCGCGGTTGTTGGGATCGAGGATCGTGATGTCGGTCGCCCCTTCGATGACATGATGATTGGTGAGCACATACCCAGGAGCCACCACGAACCCGGTTCCACTGGCGATGCTGACGACCACCTCGGCGGGTTCGTCGAACATCGACTGGACGCCCTGCTCCCCCTGACCGCCCCCCATGGCGCGCCCCGAAGGTCCGAAGAGACGGTAGGCAAACATCGGACGGTTGTTCTGCTGGCCGCCCCCGGGGCCCCCGGGACCTCCCGGACCACCGGGGCCAGCGGGCCCTGCAGGGCCTGTCATCGACCCGGGGCCGCCGGGGCCGCCGATCGAACCAGGGCCACGCGGCCCGCCCGGCCCACGTGGACCTCCGGGCCCGGACGGGCCACCGGGGCCATTGTTGGCTCCCTGTCCGTTTTGCTGATTCTCGGCGGCCCGGCTCTCGGTCAGCGGCAGGAGTTGGAGGTCGTAAAGGGCCATGCGATAGAGCTCGTTGAACTCCGTTGCCTGGTCGTCGGGGATCTGCCGCTGCCGCACCATCCCGTCCATGCCGATCGCCACGGCGATGTTGTCGGCGACGG
>Ga0078894_10003091_pt1 | contig 12606 bp, 5 predicted proteins | sample LauGreSu1BDMLBSD_2_FD_67506 | JGI IMG/M metagenome (GOLD analysis project Ga0078894, IMG submission 67506) | Freshwater lake microbial communities from Lake Michigan, USA - Su13.BD.MLB.SD (version 4) (version 4) | ecosystem: Environmental > Aquatic > Freshwater > Lake | place: Lake Michigan, USA...
CGGTTTTTTCACAGGGTGAAAAAATTGACATTCCATTTAGGAACGGTTTTTTCACAGGGTGAAAAAATTGACATTCCATTTAGGAACGGTTTTTTCACAGGGTGAAAAAATTGAAATGTTTTTTCATCTTATCGCCAGATGACAGCTTCAATACAACCAATTACAATAACAACCATGTTTTCCTTCTTAAAGAACGGCGATAACAACAATACCATCAGATCCATCACCAATCTTCCTGGACTATTTACATCGGATGCCGACAAAATCAAATACGCGGCTTTGAATTACGCTACTGCGATGCGTCACAATCTTGACAACGATGCTCCAATCTTCAGAGACATTCGTCCGCTGGAAGCCGAAATTGAGAGTCGCGACATCAACAGTATCAAGTCTGAACGTCTTCCATCAGCAGCGGCTCAATACGCCAACACCAAACCGACCTCACCTTTTACCGACAAGGACATCCGATGCGACAATGCTGCTCTGGCACTCATTATGACGAAAGAACTTGCATTCTTGAACCGAACCATCCAAATGATTTCACTGATTGCACGCAGGTACCAAGAAGAACAAGAAGACAACGAATGGGGCAAAACTTACGCCACCGAAGGCGACCTCGAAGAAGGCGGCATCAGCTGCAGCAGCGGTGGCGAAGAAACACCAGAACCAGAGTTCTTTGAAGACGATAGCGTTCCAAGTGTTGTATTTCCATTACAGAGGTCATCATCGTCACCGACATTTGAAACACAACAACGACGCAACGAACGCAGTCGTCTCCCGGAAAATCAACTTGTCGCAACATTCCTCGTCGCAAGTGGTCGTCTTTACGTCAAATTCGAGAACTTGTGTCGTCTCGTCGAAACATCTATGGTTCATGTTCATGCCATGACTACACAAGACCGCCCTCACTCAGAAGCCAATCACGAGAAACAACTTTTGTCAGAACGTCTCGTGATTTCAGATATATACTTAAACTTTGAAAAGTTTGACGCAGAGCATCGCGACCCCATTGTCTGGGCATTTCTTGAGTTGCGCGACATCTCTGTCGAATGCTGGAGGCTCATGTCGATGTTCGCATTCTCCAACCTGTTTCGACTCACCGAAGGCACCGAATTTGCGACGGTGTATCATCCAGAAGAAGCGATATTTACACAAGGCCGTCATTACAACAACCCGATGTCAATTCCTCATCCACGACGAGATGATGGTGAAGAGGAAGCCGCCGTCGCGTAGAATATATGTTTGAGAACTGAATGAATTAACCTCTACCCACAACCAACCAACCCTCCTCTCCTGCTGCCACAGCTGACGACCCATATTTACTGTTTACGACTTATAGAACGAACGCGGCGGAACCGGCGAGGACGACTACGACGACGTCACTAGTAAAAGGTAAAGGTAAGAAAGAACCGCGTATCGTTGCGTGATTCATGTAGAGACTAACACTTTTTTATTTTCTTATAGAAATCGGGACGAAAATAAAGAAACATCCGCCAGTCGATACGGAAATTTGAAAATGACATCGCATCCAATATTGCATGAAATTCTCGTGACTCAAGAACACGCTTCATTTGCCAAGCTTCTTGTTCTACGGTATCAGTATAAGGAGTGGCTATTATTTTCAATCCAATCGCCCCTTGTGTCATTCCATATTTACCATCAATATCAATAATCACGTCATGAATACCAGATTCCCCAAATATTACTTTCGGCACTCCAAACATCGCGGTCGAGGAGGTATTGACTTTCGATGACCACATCATCCGCGGCCCCGTTTTCGGCGTCGAATGAACAACCGGATATATATGTTGCTCATCCTGCGTATCACTAACCCAAGGCTGGTCTGAACCATATTGGCAACGACTAAATAGAACCATGGTATTGATATTAGTATTAGTATTAGTATTAGTATTAGTATGTATACCTACATCCGAGACCGACGACGGTGACGACAATAGTAGATGTTGTATGATTTCATAACTATGATTCGGTAGAAAAAAATGCCACTCGGACAAATCAACGGATTCATGGACGCGACCGGTTTGGTCTTTTATGCGTGTCAAACGTCCACTTTCTTGACTAGGAGGTCGTTTTTGTATAATATAGTAATCGTATCTTGTCTGAACACCGAAGTCGCGTTTCCCGTCGATTTTATTGTGTATTTCCAAGTATATCATATGATTCTCTCGTGTCATCGTATAAAATAGTGTGTTTACGGACGATGACGATGACGACGACGACGGTTTTCGCCATAACGCCGGATGTACAAACAGGAGAAACCCATCAGGTTTCAGTAGGCCGCCGCGTAATGATTTCTCTACAAATTTCGGCCAGAGATTCGCACCACCCCCTTTCTTTCCTTTGTGTGTTTGTTCAGCGTTAAAGGGGGGATTGCCGACGATGATGTCGAAATGGGTTATATCGTCGGTAAAGGCGGTTGTCCCAACAGCTTGGTCTAAAAAATCACCACAGAATAGATTTACGCTTGCGTCTTCAGAGACGAACATCGGATTCTCTCGGATTCGCACACAGCTTTCTTCATTAAACTCCACCATATACAACATCTGTGTTAAGATATGGCGGCGGCGTTGCGACGGTTCAGGAATGACGTGTTCGAGAGATTTCATTAACCGAGGATAAACTTCCATAAAGAAATTTCCAAACCCAGAGGCTGGGTCAAGCCATTTTTTTGTGGGGTCGGACCATACTTCGTCAGGTAACTTGTCAAGCATCGCGTTGATTAGTGTGGGCGGGGTGAATACTTCGCCAAACCGGTCCTTTTCGGCTTGACGAACCGCAAGCGGTAGCGGCACTGATGACATTATGGTTATATTATTGAAATACTTTATTGTTGAAATAAAATTGAAATATGTGTTTGACATAGACAACGAACGAAACGAACGAAACGAACGAAACGAACGTAACGCAAATCATGTCGGCATCATCAATAAGCTTCGTAGGATTCATCACTAGTATGATGGAGATTGGATTTACGCTCTGGCAATGTATGAACGAGAAGTTAGAAAACTCGGACTCTGCGAATGCTGCCAATATGAAAATAACTCTACGGGACGGAACACTTGTTATTGCTGATGACGGGGATGGAATGAATGAAGAAGAGATGAAGATATGCGGTCGGTTTCACAATCGGACATCTTCCGCAGCCGACAAGCACGGCACGAAAGGTGTGGGTGGAAATATCGCAGATATAAATTTATCTGGCGGCGGCCGCGTTATTTATTGCTCTAAATCCGTGTCGTCATCGTCATCGTCATCGTCCTCGTCGTCGCACCGCGTAACATCCATGGAACTGAACTACGGCGTCCAAACCGAAGAAGAGTATCGCCCAAGACCTCAGGAAGCACCGCGAAGAATCGAGGAAGAAGTATGGGATAAGTTCTCATTAGACAAAACACGCACAGGAACCGTTCAACTGTATGAAACAGTTCCGCGAAAGATATACAAAGAGTTGGTTGAATCCATAAAAGCGAACGACATTATTCATAGCTTTCGCCGTATTTGGGCATTTACATATGAGTCGCTTCTTCGCTCTGGGAAAACAATCATATTTGACGTCGAAGGCGAAGAATTTACAATCCATCCTATTGATATGATGAAATACAGCGAAACGGACGATTCTAACCGACATATCGAACACTGCTCTATATGGAAAAAGAACATCGATGCACAAAACGAAGAGACGCGAGTTTATTATACGAATCCAAGAGGTAAGTTGTGTTATCGTGATTATTCAAACAGCAACAAAGGAAATGAAACTGCGCAAGCACGACCGGAACAAGACGGATTTACGAAAATCGGCGATTTTACAATTACTCATACCTACAATCAAAATTGGCGCGAGTTGCACAAAGAAGAAATGGAACGAAATGGAATTGATGTTTCTAGTTATTGTTGTAACGACCAAGATTTCTTGAATCATAGCGGCGGCGGTGTTCTTACGATTGCGCGAAACCGAAAACATGTATACCAATTTCCGACATGTCAAACAGGAGAATCCGCATCTTATATTCCATATCATCAAAATTCGAAGCATTTACTGGATTATGATGCGAGTGATATCATGGACGGGTTGTTCAATATACAACTCAATAAGTCGAGTCTAGTGAGAGATAACATCCAAAAGGAAGTGATTCGAACAATAAATTACTTGAATCGTAAGTTCATCGGAAAGATGAAGACGCTGACCGAGAAACAACAACAAGAGGCGGCGGCGGCGGCGGCGGCCACTGATGCTTTAGCGTCGCTACTACCGGATGAAAATCACGACGACGACACATCCGGTAGTAGCGAACAAGAACAATCGGAAGACATATCATCATCCGGTGGTGATAGTGAAGAACAAGAACAAGAACAAGAACGTTCCGTTGACGACGAACCTCAACAACATGATGACGTTTTAGCTCCGGTGGTTGCTCTTGCTGGTTCGTCTCGCGTAATCCACGTCCCTGAACACACTCGAGAGACCATACCCCAGAACACAGGGATTCAAATACTTCAAACGCTGAAACAACAACCACAATATCATGATGCGATGGCCGACACTGTTGATACATTACTTGCGGATTGTTGTCGTCGTATTTCAGATGAACGAAGTGGAAGATTGATGACGAAGCGACTTATCAATCTCGGTTCATTTGAAAATAAGTGTGATATGTTATGTGAGTTACTTCAAGGAATTTATGTATTACCAGAGGATACGATGCGACATGGGGCTGTTCTTCATCGGAAATACAACGCGGTGGCGGCGGCGGCGGGTGCACCGCCTGAATAATGTTACAAAACTACGGAATTTAATGTCACAACCAACTAAAGAATTTATTTTTTCGCGTCGTTTGTTGCTTCTTGTTTGTGAGACGACGACTCCTGCGACTACCGCCGCCTTTTTTGGTTTTGGGACTGCCGCTATTTTTTTTAGTTTCTTTATTCTTGCGTGTTTGTTGCCGTTGCTGATGACCTCTTACGACGGCCTGTATTTTCGTTGATGCGGAATTCACCCCTAAGAATTGCTTATAAAAATCAGGGCGGAAATATTTGAACATACGCCAGTCTGTTTGAAACGCACCCCATTTTGTTGCTTTAATTATTTCTTTGAACTCATCGCTGTTTATTGCCCGAACTATGTCGTCGCCTTCTTTTTTGGATTTGATAGGGATACCATATGTAATTTGAGACATTCCATATTTTCCTTCGTAATCATTTACGGGGTATTGATGACGATTAAAATTCAAAAGCACCTTGCTTACTCCGAAATGTCCCTTCGTATTATCATCTGTGTACCAAAATACTAGTCCATCTTGATTAATACTATGCACTACTGGGTATTTATATTTGGCATTTGGTTTATCTTTTACATGTGGTTTGTCTGTTCCATAATTTCCTCTACTATATATTACATCTAAACCATTTTGTTCACTAGTAATTATTTTTTGAATACTTTTATATGCGTAATTCGGGATAAAATTCCATTTTGATACATCTAATTTTATGCTTACATTATTTCCATTTTCATCTTTTTTATTTAATTCATCAACGATTTCGGTGTCTTTATATTTACGAGTTTTCTCAATTATATATAAATCAACACGTGCTGAAACACTAAAAATGTCTTGTACTTGTTTTTCACCGAAAATATGTAAATAAAGTAGTTGGTTATCTTTTGTCATTACATCAAATAGTTCATGTTCAGGTTTTCGCCATGGAGGCGGTGTAATAAAACCCAATAACCCCCCATCCTTCAATAAGTCAAGTGACTTTGTTGTGAATTGGTCCCATAATGTTCTACCTCCATAAGCACCATTTCGTAATCCACCAACAACTTCTTTTTGAAAGGGCGGATTCCCCATTACCACATCGAATTTATCTACCTTGAACAGCTTTAATACCTTATCTGTTTCATTCAAAAAATCCGCACAACAAATATTCGCATTTGAACCAAATATCCGCCTAGATATTTTCACGTTTTTGGGATTGAGTTCCACCATAAAAAGCATATTTTCGATGATGTGTTTGCTGCGTTCTTGGTCTTTTGAATATTTTGGATGCTTTTTAAGACCTTCCATCAAACGCATATAAGCAATCATCGGAAAGTTTCCGATACCATTTGCTGGATCTAACCACTTTTTATCTGGGTCGGACCATACCGCATGGGGTAATTTATCAAACATCTCGTTGATTAATGACATCGGAGTGAAAACTTCGCCGAACTTATCCTTTTCTTCTTCACGAACAGTTAAATAGTTTGTTATTTTCTGTTCTATATCACCTGCGGTCATACCGTAAATCAAACCATGTTTTCCTTCACTTTTCATATCTTTGATTGTTGGCATTGTTTCAACCGCCTCCCTAATAGTATCAAATATATTATTTATCGTAGAAGCGAATTCATCATCTTTTTTATTGGTTACAATTTTTAATAATATTTCCATGATATCCTTGAGTTCTTGTTGAGTGTATTTGCGTCTCTCATTTTTTTTAATTTCATCTAATTTGGCTTTTGCGGCAACCAGATCGGCTTGTGTTTTCGTTCCTTGTTTTATTTCCTGATTTATTTGCTTGATTCGTTTGGTTTGTTTTTGAATCTTTGATACCTTTTTGGACTTTCCAGCTCCTCCATCTTGAGGTTCTTCATTCTCGGCAGCGTCAGCGTCATCAGCGTAAGCGTCTTCCACTTCGTCAGCATCGTCCTTTTGTATTTCACTTTCAGTTAATTTACCCGAATTGAAAAAGCAATCCAATATATTTACGGAATCGATTGATTCATCTATATTTTCGCATGTACATCGACTTGCGCCATCCAGTATTTTTTCGACACTGTGACGAAGACAATCTTCTACATTTTCACATACAGTATTATATTTTGTATCCACAGAAAACATCGCCAATAGTGCGATAATCGTTGGCAAGCTCTCGGCAATCTGATTCACGATTTCACCGTAATCTTCCTTGTCTGGCTCGTCGTCGTCGTCGTCTATCGCGGCGGCACCGGCACCGGCACCGGCAACGCCCTCATCGGATTCACTTTCGTCCGCATTATGAACAACCATCTTCGTCATTTCTTGGCGTTTTTCCCCTTCTTTCATAACGACGGATTCTTTGTCTTTACTACTAACCACCATCTTTGACATTTTGAGAACTTTATACAATTCCTTTATGATACTTTGATTATCAGACACGTTTAACACACGTTTCAACATACTCACGATATTCTCCTTCTTGCTCCAAAACGCACGATATCCTTCTTCATTCAATCGCAGTTCTGTAATAAGTTTATTATATAATCCGACCTCTGTCGTCGTATCTTTCTTTATAATATTCAAACCGTTGTAATTAAACGTAAATAGAAGCGACTGTAATTCTTCGAGATTTTCTTGTATATTCGATTTTTTCTTAGATTCACCGTATGTTTTATTGTATTCATAGAGAAATTGGATGGACCGTTCCTTATTAAAATCGAAATAATACCCGTATTTCTTTACATCGGGCTTCTCGCGTTCGGTCAGCACCCGAAACATCGTCTGGTAGTTGGAGTCGATGGATTTAATATCATCAAAATTAAACGCAATATCCGCACATGGAAGGCTTATTCCTAGCCGAAGCTTGGCACCCGTTAAGATAATGACACTTTTACCGTGTTTATAACTCTCGCGTTCAAATGCCTTTATTTGGTCAGAAAGTCCGCCTTTTTTACTATCATAAACACCGATGCGTTTGCGTCTGATTTTTTTATCATTGTCAGTTACTTCAAATGTTATATCTCCAAATAATTTTTCACTTGTAATTTCATTATCTTTTTTACCTTTTTCCCTTTTACTGAGGTAATTAAACGGTGTATTATGAACAATAAAGACATTATAGTCTTCAAACCGCGGCTTGTCATCCGTAATCATATACGCCAAACCACGCGTTAGGGGTTCAATATTCGCTATACCGGTTTTTAGTTCCTTTTCAGAATCATCGGCTTCTAATGATTCATCTTTAACAACTGGGGCGCACCCCTTACTTTTACAATCAGCATCACCTGGATATAAATGTTTATCCGGAAGAAACCATAATTCTGTATGAGGGCTATCAATCGGATATTTTACTACATTTTTCATATAATTTCTGATACTGCCACTAATAAAATCCAACACGTTATTTACAGGTTGAACATTATGAAATACATTTCGATAGTTCTTATAAAACACGACAGGCTCACCTACTGTACATGCGGCACAATGTAAATTGCCAGTAAAACAATTACGTATGTCGTCGGTTGATAACTCCGTGAGTTTAATAGCTGATGCTGGCGCTGGTGCTGAACCTCTTACGTCAAGTGCTATATTTTGCGGTGATAATAGGACTAATTCCGGATATTTCGCATATTCACCCGTCAATACCGTCAAATAACTCGCACCATAATATTCATGATAATGATGAAATGTTTCTTCCAATACTTTTTTTTGAACGTCGGTTCGTGTATTTATAAACATATCCAACTTGGTCGCATCACTTATCTTTTTCATATGTTGCTGGTCGTTGTAACTCCACTCGATGATTTCAGTTGTAGGGCTGCCTTTTCCGATAAAATTAAGTCCTTCATATTTCGCCGACGGTTTCGCAAATGTCGCAGTAACCATTATGAAAATATTTATACCAACCTTGTTATTTTTGAATGTATAAATAACACTTTGCGAATTATCGGTGCTCCCCCCTTTATGAATCTCGTCAAAATACAGGTCGATATTTCGGCCCTCGAAACGCGATTTCAGTTCTTTTCCCTCTTTTTCTTTGAACGTCGAACTCGATACTTCACCATTCCAAACACATTTATCTTTCAAATATTCTTGGCTGAATAAATAAATGGTTGGATTTCCCGCCACTTGGGCGTCTTGTTTGGTCCTTCCACCAACATAAATATTATAATGTGAAAAATCTTGATGGTTCTCAAACATATCAACGAACTGTGACTCTGTCTCTGTTTTTGCGCCCAAAATAATAACGATATCATTGTTTTTATTTTCTGGATGCTTGGAACGATTGCTTACTAGTCCACCAATCATAAAAGATTTTCCACTTCGCGGAACTGCACCCCATATAAACTTTGAAACCTGTTTCGTTTTGCCGTCGGGTTCTTGTGTGCCTTGTATATATTTCTCGGTACAGTCAATTATGAACTTTTGATGAAAACGCGGCTGTAATATCGGTTTTGTTTCTGCGGCCTTAACTCCAACGTGTTCTTTAAATTTGGTAATATCCTTTGTCATGAATAGGTCGAACAATAATTTTTCAAACCATTCATTTAATCGTTTGACACCAATAATACCTTGGTCGCCCTCCGCAAGAAGCCCTTCATATTGTTGCTTCGCACGCATTAAATTCGATGAAACAGCGTCTTCATTATTCACCATCAGGACGATTTTTGCGTCTCCATCATCAAATATTTTATCGTGTTCTTGATATTTGCTAGCAAGGGTATATATTCGCGTAACATCATAATGGCTTATATTAGACTTTTCGACTTCATAGTATTTGTTTTGTATCATTATGTAGTTGTATTTTTTAGAAGAGGATTTCGGTTTTGATATTGTGTTTATACACTCGCATGCCCAATCAAGTTTAGATTTCTTTGTCGCAGCATCAACAGACGCTTCACCTCCGCCGCCTACTTCATGTGACAGGTCCGTCATGACATTTTCTGCTCTGAAAAAAATATCAACAATACCTGCCTTCGAACTCACATTTACTGGTGTCTCGAGAATATCTATATCTTTTAGCGATATAGTCGTCTGTTTTTTACTAAACTCTTCGAGAGAAGTATAAAACTTCTTGTTCGTCCCGAACATATTTCGGTCATAATTGAATAAGAGCAATATACGACAAAGTGCTTCAAATATATGTTGGCGTTTATAATTCGCGCCTGTAACTGCTGTTTTTTGTGAAAAAAGCCGAATAAATCCGTCCAGTGTGAGGATGTAATCCATGTTGCTTTTTTTGTTGTCTTTATAAAATTGTTGTAGTCCCTTCAATAAGTCGATGTGCGTTAAATTATTTGTTTCGAGGTGTTTAAAATATGTGCTAATCAATTCGCCGTAAAGGATTTCTTCGCATTCTTTTATTTTATGGTCATATGCGTTTCTTGCTTCTCTCAGCTGGTTGCGTTTTTCTTCTTGTTCCGCAATACACTTTTTGTGTTTCATGGCTGGTATATGATGTTCTATGGCGGGTTCTGGCACGGGTTCTGGCACGGGTTCTGGCACGGGTTCTGGCAACAACAACTCTACTTTCGAAGATGATGACTCCGCCACCACGCTTACATCCGATTTATTGGAGGCTTTACGTGTATGTTTTTTTGGCTGTTCTCGTTGTTTGGAATCCGACCGTTTTTTTGACTTAATTGATACAACTGGTTTAGGTTCAGGGTGTACCGCTGACGATGATGGCGTAGGGCGTTTTTGACATTTTTTACTTTTGTTTATCATACATTCATCTTTGTGGGCGTTACATTCATCTGGAACAGACAAATCTTTACACTCTTTTTGTTTTATTTTGTCATATGACGGTTTTGCGTCAGAAAGTGCTTGTTTGAAAGATACACCGTGTTCTTTCATATATTTCTGAAGATGGTCTTGCCATGTTATATTACTACCTATTCCCTGAACCGGCATCGGTTTATAATATATATGTATTAAATTTTGATACATAAAAATAAAAATTTTGTATTTTTTATTATTATTTTTATTATTTTTATTATTTTTATTATTTTTATTATTTTTATTATTTTTATTATGATGGAGGTTTTGTTTCGAGTTTCAGGCTCAATACAATAGCACTACTTCACTTCGCGTAATTTATTACATAGAAACCTCTGCCGTAATTTCAGGCAATGAAAAGGTCGAAATCCATTTTCCGTTGTCAAGTTGGCATTCACATTCATCCCACGCGTTCGCTTTAACTCGGTTGGGTCTTTCTTGTTTGTAGTGAGCAATAACCATCTGGTTCAGCGAGGTGTATTCAACAATTCCGTTCTCCATAATGATTTTGTTTTTGATTGAATCGTATCTACCTATCCACGTATGAGTAATGCCGATTGTATGACGAATAAGCTGTCTGTGTGTAAAACACTTTGCCATAACACGGCACCCAATCACGCGACTAGGTTTGGAATGTTTCGCAATTTCTGAAAGGCAACCGTCTTGTTGCTCGTCGTCGTCGTTGTCGTCGTTGTCGTCGTTGTCGTCGTCGTCCACACATTTGGAATCGTCTCCTTCTCCTTCTTGTTCATCATGATGTATCGATTCTTCAGCAATTTGTATTACTTGGTCTTTGGGTGAAATCCACATTTCACCGTCAATCAGGTCAAAGAATACTTTGACTTCTTCCAGTGAAACGCGAAAGAACTCTCTGCGATTGTAAATTCGTTCTGTGTATTGTTCTAGAAGTCGGTGTAGTGTCTTTTCCTTTCCATCAACATCTTGCACCTTTTTCGCGAATTCGATCCGAAAAACTGGGATTGCCCAGGTTTTACACGAATTTGCTTCACGTAACCGTGTCTCTGGGTCTCTTGTAGTTTTTCCAATTTTGAGAATTCCTGGCATATATTCATTTGAAATGCAATATAAATATCCTTCCTGCTTCATCGTTTTTGTCGTGTGGTGTATGCTGAATCTAAATATATTCAAAAACTTATTTCAATTTTTTCCAACAAGATGAAAAATACATGTATCTTCATTTTTTGAGTAGATACAAATAACGAATGACAACTTAATACTCCCTGAACTGGTCGCGTATGTGTTCAAACACCGCAATCGCATCCCGAGCACATGTCGTGATATACTCCCCCACAATCCCTTCATCCACACCAACGGTCTCTGCGAACCCGACACGTATCATACTATCCGGGTTGTGCGGGTGAATCTTGCGAAATGCACAGTAGGTCACCGTCTGGTCTTCCGCATAGTGCTTGTCATGAAGGAAGAATTCGAGCACCTTCCCCAATGTATAATCCTCCCCTTTAAGTTCAATATCGAACCCGTTCTGAATCGTGCTCACCGTAGGAATAATATGATTTTCGCCACTCTCGATATCACGGATGAACTTCGTGCATTTGTTAATCATAATCTGCGCGGCTTTGCTCACGATATCCGCGTTCGTGAAAACACCTACCGTCTCTATGACGAAATCGAAACTGTCCTCTTTCGTGAAACGTTGTGCGTCGAGGAGTGCCCAATTCTTGCGCTGGGCTTTCATCTCTTCGCTGCCCACGGCGGCTACACCTTCCTTCACAAGTTCGGCTTCCTTCACACGCCATGCCTCATCGACCTTGGAGGGGTCCATCGTCATTTGGTAGGCGCAAGTGCTCACGACGTTGAACGCACCGTCTTCTTTAGCAGTGCCTATATCGAGGTCGCATGTCATCGCGAGTTGCTCACCTTCACCGTATTCGGTCATTTTTGGGAGGAGGCGGGCGAACTCGATGAAATCGCCACTGATCGCGTTGGGTGGGAAAATTTCGCGACATTTGACATCAGTCAGGTATTTGCCGTTGGTTTTGTTTTTCATTTTGAAGTCTTTGGTGGTGACGTAGCGGATTTCGTTGCCGTCGGC
>Ga0078894_10003092_pt1 | contig 12605 bp, 16 predicted proteins | sample LauGreSu1BDMLBSD_2_FD_67506 | JGI IMG/M metagenome (GOLD analysis project Ga0078894, IMG submission 67506) | Freshwater lake microbial communities from Lake Michigan, USA - Su13.BD.MLB.SD (version 4) (version 4) | ecosystem: Environmental > Aquatic > Freshwater > Lake | place: Lake Michigan...
ATATCAAGCTCCTTTGGCTTAGAGCCGTAGGTAAAGCATAGCGATTTAGATTGTATAGTCGTAGTTGCCTGTTCCTTTCGTACTGTAATACTCCATACTGATTCAGAGGAATTCCAATTTGCTGACTCTACAACACCATGAACACGATTAACCTTTTCTAAAACCGGTTTTGCACATTCACGTATTAATTTTACAATAGTACTAACAGGCGTCGGTTTATCAGAGGGGAGTTCCAAAGCCCATTTGGGAATTTTTACAGACGGGAGATATTTTTCAATATTGCTTACAGTTACTGACCATGGTGTATTAGACATAACACTTGACCATTTTCGTATAAGGTCGCCTCCATCAAAATAGGGGTCGACAATTGTAACTGTATTGAGTTCTACAGATGTTTCAGCGAGAAGAAGTACCAAGAGAAGACCTGATACACCTGCTCCTATTATACATATATTTGTCATCTACTCATAGACTCTATAACTTATGGTGAATCTTCTGGCGCCGTGCGGTTTCCTGCACGTCCAGCAAGGTACTGACGCTGTTTAGGGGTTGTGCAGACACATCCACCTCCGCAGCTGAAAGAAGCTCCACAGCATTCGGGTTTACACTGATTGTTCTTGAACATGAATAGGCTGTCGGGTCCAGGCTCAAATTCAGCACCCATAAGTTTTTCATTTGGAGCAGTATGACGCCATGATGATAGATTATTACCAGTTGGTAGTTTAACACCGTCGTATGCACCCATTGGGTTGTACGATGCGTTTGTGCCCGCAGCAGAACTCAAGGGCGGTGACGCGAATCCCTCTTCAGTTTCCTCTTCATTTTGACCATTATTGTTCTGGAATCCTTCACTACTTAATCCACGCACCATCATTAAGATGTTTGCAACAAAAAGGATAAACAATGCAGTTAATACGAATGTTACTTTCATTATTCTTCTCATAACATACATTTTTATGAAAGCGCACTAAATAAACCGTCTAGTACCGAATTTAAGTACTCCCCATAGATAAAGCCATTAGCGTACCGCTGATGGCTTTATGATATTAGAGTATCTTTAAATTACCGTTCTAGCCATCAGAGCCATGTACTTAAATTAAGTACATGGCGGAAGTTAAATTTGGTACTAGACGGTACCGGGAGAATAATCAACCGTAAAATGCAAATTAAACACTTACTTTTCATGCATGTTGTTATTTGATACATGATTATTTAAATCATATGGGTATGTATATATATCCATATACACATAATGTTTACACAAATCTCTCTCTTCATACGATAAATTCAATATATCTACGTCATTGTCATTGCACATCTTAATAATTTCAGGCGGGTCATTCGCTCTTGTTTTTAGAATGTTCATTAGAATGTGACCAAAATTCTTAATATATTTAATAGCATCATCTAATTTAATAATTTGCTGTGCTTTCTTGTCGCCCTCTAAGTGTGATGATTCTAACTCCTTGAAAACACGCCCCTTAAATTTTGATAATATTTTACGAAAATTTTTTACTGATTTTGATTCTTCGTAGCCTTCAACCTTATAGAATGGTTCAACAATATTTGACATCTTCTAAATACATGTCTCCTTTTATCAATGCGGCTTAAGCGTATTCTCAATATTATTGTATAAATACAGATGCCTCTTTCCGGAAACAACACTGGTCCTAGACTCAATCGCGAATCAATTGAAGACGCCAGTAATCGTGCAAAAAATACTCCGCTTGCATTTGATCCTAAAACGCGATCGCAATATGTAAAGGCGATGGTTTCTCGTACAATTGAATATCTTCGTGAAGGAAAGGATATTGAAGCCATCAAGGAACGCCTACCAGAGTTCGTTAGAGACTATGAACACCTATTTGAGATGATTACATCCCCTCAAGGCTTTGATACAGCCAGTTTGAATACAATGCTTGCAATGTTGGATCATATGGGCAATAATAATCTTACACAGCATGATGCGTCTGTTATAGTGGGAAAGCGCCTATATGAAAAATTTGGAAAACCTGCTGAGAATTAAATCGCGGCAACCCTGTCATAAAACCCTTTAACATCAGGATGTACACGAAACGCCTTTGGGTCAAATTCATAGACATAGAGGGCATTTAGACTGCGGACTCGTGAAAGTGCAACATAAGCCTGTCCATATTCAAATGTTGATTCCCCAATATCAATAAAGACGGAATCGAGAGATGCGCCTTGGGCTTTATGGATTGTTAGAGCGTATGCAAGACGCAATGGAATCTGTTCTCGTTCAATATCAACATCTCCTTCAGCCTTCCATGAATGTAATTTTATAGGAATACTTGAGCCAGACGATGCAAATAGAACAAGTGGTAGACCCTCTTCATTAAAATCGGTGACAACACCGCGACTTCCATTTACAAGACCCGCTTCTTGATTAAGATTTATAAGGAGCATGACTTGTGCACCGACTTTTAGATTGACTTCCTTCTCATATGGAGCATCCTTATCAAGTCGGTCAACTCTCCACTGTAATTCTTCATCTGTTAGATCGTGAATAATCGTCGTTTTCGTCTTTAAGAATCCATCCAATGTTCCAGGAACAGCCTTTGATGGGAAAATCGTGCGAACCTTGTATGTTTTACATTCACCATTTAATTTTGTAAAATGGCTATGATTAATTGTTGAAACATCTGCATTTCGTGTAAAGAGAAGAGTTGGGCGAATTTTCTCCTTCTTCCATGGAAGATTCATACGCCCCTTCAGAATTTCTATAGATTCATCGCTTAGTTCTCCAATACGCGCCTCTCCCAAAATCTTCTGAAAGACTTTATCTGATTGCCTGTAAATCTTTGTCAAACATACTGTTGACGTTATTAGCTGATTCCATATTGGCGACTTAAATGCGTATGGATTCTTATCATTTGATACAGGTGGAAGTTGGTAGAAATCTCCTACTAAGACAATCTGAAGACCACCAAACGGCTTTTCACGGCACTTCCTCACTCGTTTTCCAACCGCGTCAAGAAGTTCTAAGAGCTGCGGGGTCATCATTGAGACTTCATCAATAACTAGACAGTCTGTCTTTGTCCAATTCTTCTTCTTTCTGCCGTTCATGACAATGGAACGAATAATTGGGTCTAGGTCACCCTTACCTAGACCAATTCCAGCCCAAGAATGCAAGGTCTTTGCATGTGATCCAAGAAGGAGAGCAGCACATCCTGTAAGGGCTGTAAGGGCGAGAACCTTCCCTATATACTTGAATTCCTCTTGAAGAGATTCAAGTAAATAGGATTTACCAGCTCCACCTGGTCCTGTGAGAAAGATTGATTCTCCTTGAAGAATCTTATCAAGAGCCGTGCGCTGCTCTTCGTTAAGAGAATCCTTTTTTTGAATTAGTGGTTCTGTAGATACAGTTTCCTTTGTCACATTAATATGGTTTGATTCAACCCGAGAAAAGACGGGTATTCTTTTCTTTTGAGTAGTAGAAATACTATCAACCATTTTGTTACGATAATAATATGAATATTCGTAATCAAATTTATTTTACCGGTTAGTACTTAATTTAAGTACTCACCTCTGCTGGCTAGAACAAGAATTTAATAATACTCCAATATCATAAAGCCATCAGCGGTACGCTAATGGCTTTATCTATGGGGAGTACTTAAATTCTGTACTAGACGGTACTTAATACTCAACTGTCATAAACGCTCCTGCAACTGGTATTAAACCATTTCTTTCATAAAATAATTTAATATCAAAATCACCCCTCTTTTTAACAGATTCGGTATCTATCTCATAGGAATGTACAAATAGTCCGAAAATATAGCGATGCTCTCCTGAACCCCTTGGTGGTGTAGGAGGACTCCAATTAAATACTGACGATCCAGAACTAAATGATGCTGTCCTACAATTCAAAATCATTAAATGAATAAAGGACGCGTCAGTTGCATCTGGATCAAAACATATATAACTATAGAATCGGTTATTAACTGGCGGTTCATCCCATGTAATTATAGGGGGGTCTGTCAGGTATTTTTTATTAAATGAACCACCGTCTAATTGGCGATTAAATTTCACTGGAAGAAGCTTTTTAAATTTGAAGGTCGTAAAATTATATGTATCCATACTATTATTTATGTTATACTTAAAATAAGCATCAGATGTTTATATCCCAAACAGAGAAAACATCATAGTTACACGGCGCTTCCATTCAACATATTTTATATGATTTGTACCTGTTAATTTGATTGCAATCTTAATTGGAGCATCAAGTTGTGTTAGTGTTTGATGAAGATTAACTCCCTTATACTTGTTCGGAACATCATCACGAGGAAAGATCGGTTTTCCTAGACTCGCGTTTACAAAATTATGGAGTTCCCAGAACCATGTAGTAATCCATTGCTTTCGTTCGGAATGTGCTAAAGTTTTTAAAGTGGTTATAGGATGATCTTTTAGATAATCCATATAATGATTTTTACATTTTGGACATGGAATAATATCACCGGTTTCTTTGAAAAAATGTAGCCATTGCCGTCGCTCATCTTCAAGAAACATAGGACTTATTGGACTTCCTGCCCTTTCTGCTAATCCGTGAAGAATACACCATAAGAGTGGTCCCCATGAACCTGTATCTGGAAAATTGGGCAATGGAATATTACACGGACACGACATTCTTATTGTTAAAGTGTATTATATGCGTCTATAAATAACGCATTCGCACATTATGATATAATCGGTAAAATTGAATCTGCATGTTTATGAAAGGGCGCCAGTATTTCTAAACGTTTTATAATCATTTTATTAAATTCGTAGGTGGCACGATCTCTTTTTTCATGAAAATGCGTATGAACCGAACATAGGGGAGAATCTTGAATCATTAATCCAGAACATCCATCTATTTTTTCCATATACCAATCATTCAAGAGTTCAGGAGCCGACTTTTTTCCCTGCCATAATCTCCACCATCCATAATTATGTTGAACTGGAAACATATGAACGTGATGCACCCATACATCTGAATCAAAACACTCTAAGGCAGCTTGTTCAAAAAAACGGGATGTTGGGCATGCATTACGCCATGCTGCCACAACATCTGGATCCTTCATCCAAATGTATCCAGCGTTATATTTACCGAACCGTGCTTCATCCGAATCTTTAATCATATGAGGACTAAGACCTACCCTTGCTGTAGTAGGGACTATAGGAAGAGGTCCGAGAAAGCATATATCTGCATCAAAATAAAATACACCCTCCTTTCTAGCATCCTGTTCAAACTCAAACACCCAATCAAGAAGATTGAGTTTTTCGGCTTGGAATTCAAACCACAGAGAAGAATATTTTAGACTTGGCATTCTTTCCATTTGAGGGCGCGTATATGAACTGTATTTATTCAACGCGGATTTCCTAACAAGTTTTCCACTGTATTCAATTCTTGGAAGGGCATCATCCGTGTAAAGATATACTGTAGGGTAATCATCTTTGTACAGGAGTGAAAGGCTTGAAAAAAATATTTTTATATCATTGTAGGCTAAATTTGTTGCAAGGGTTGCAATGAATTTAGTCATTCTAAATAATAGATAAATATCTGTTAAAGTACTTTTTAGACTAACATCTTTCCAGCACTAATCTTCTTCATCATGTTAACAAGGTCTACATTACAATGGAATCCGCCAATATCATCCATACTGTACCATCCTGCCTCTGAAATTTCAATGGTATCATGAATATATGGGGCAATCTCTTCATCAATCTTGTATATGAAATATTCTCCAGCATAGAGTTTTTGGGCACACTTATAGTTATTCTTATTTAATATAATACCCGTTTCCTCATAGAGTTCACGAAGAGCACACTCATGTGCTAGCTCATTTCCCTTAAAATGACCCTTTGGAAGTGACCATATTCCAGTCACCCTACCGCGTACTAAAAGTAATCTGTTATTCTTTGAAACACAAATAATTCCAAACACTTTGTTTGATCTCGGACTATAACCACTAAACGGTCCGCCGTTTCTAAATGCATTTAATACCATTTCTATTCTGTAGGTTTCTCTTTTTACATACCACCTAAGAAAATATTTCGTTCAATTTTAAATATTTACATGGAGTCATGTGTCTTTACTCGATTGACTGGGGGAATAGGAAATCGTCTTTTTCAACTTTATGCTACAAAGCAGTATTCTCAAATACACAATATACCTGTTAAGATTGTAAAATCAATCAATGCTCCTGATCATGGAAGAATAGAAGATTTTCTCAATCTGTTTCCTGAAATAACTCAATGTGAAAATGAACCTGAATCATATTCAACTGTAATGCAAGAGAAGGATGCGAACTCTAATGTTTATACATTTATTCATTTTGAAAAGTTAGAAAGTCCATTAACATCTGTAAAATTATTGGGTACATGGCAGTCATATAAATTTTGTGAAAATGTGAATCTTATGCCGAATTGGAAGAACGCATTAAAAAATCATCAAATTTTTCATAAATCTAAAGCTGATACGAATATGTGGATGATTCATTTTCGGCATGGAGATTATAAGATTTTACCCCATCATCAGTTAGATCTTATAAAATATTATACAAAGTGTATTTATGAAATACCACCTGGTTCACATATACGTGCATTTAGTGATGAGCCAGAACTGTCAATAGAGTTTGTAGATAGTATCATTGAAGGGCGTAATATAACAATTTCATGGTCTGATGAAAAAAATGATATTGCAACTCTGTATGAAATGAGTAATTGTCTCGGCGGTTTAATCACGTCAAATAGTACCTTTAGTTGGTGGGGAGCCTACTATGCTAAAAAGCGGGCTGACGAAATTAATCATAAAATGAATGTATATTATCCTAGTCAATATTTAACTAATATAAGTGGTTCATCAGATTTAATTCCTAGTTGGGGCACAAGTGTGTCATTGTATTAATGAGGGGTTAAACACAAATTATATATCAATAAAAAGAATATATGTCTCTATATGAAGTTTTAGGATTGACGAATAAAGCAGATACTCAAGAGATACGTAGAGCGTATCTAAAGTTATCAAAGACTGAACACCCTGACAAAGGGGGTACTGCAGACAAATTTAAACGCATCCAAGAAGCCTATGAAATTTTATCAGATGGTGATACACGTGCATTCTATGATCAAACAGGGCAAATTCCAGGAGCTGAATCACAGGGACAACATGATGGGATGAGTCACGGAATGCCCTTTAATTTTCCCTTCAATATGGGTGGAATGTTTGGCAATATGTTTGGAGGAGGCATGTCCAGACAGCAGGTTCGTAAACAACAAAAGGGACCACCAAAGGTACATGAAATTGGATTGTCTCTTCACAACTTCTATTATGGTAAACGTATTGAAGTGAACTTTGTAAGGCAGGTTTTCTGTTCAAAATGTAAGGGTGAAGGATCTGAAAGTTTTGATAGATGTGGCATCTGTAATGGTTCTGGAAGTCGTGAAGTGCATATGATGATTGGTCCTGGAATGGCTGCAGTATCACGAGGACCATGTGATCAATGTAGTGGAAGTGGAAAGTGCAAGGTAGGAAAGTGCAGTGAATGTAATGGCTCAAAGTTTAACAATAAAGAAAAATCGCTCACTGTTATGATTGAACCTGGAATGTTACCAGGCGATGTGTTAAAATTTCCAAATGAATGTTCGGAAAGTCACATGTATGAAGAGCCAGGTGATGTTCATATTGTTTTGAGAGAGGGCGATGAATCAGGAACATTACTCCGTATTGAAAATACACTTCATGCGAATCATAGTATAAGTTTATCTGAGGCGCTCTTGGGAACTCATTGTGTTTTACAGGGTCATCCTGCATATCCGAATGGTATTAAAGTCGATATTCCAGCTGGAACTATGAATGGTGAAACTGTTATAGTTGAGGGCGAAGGAATGCCTTTACGTGGTACAACACGAAAAGGCAATCTACATTTGTCTATTTCACTTCAAGTGAAAGACTCAGAGAAAAAGGCGTTATTAAACAATAGTGAACTTATTGCTAGTCTATTTAGCTAGGTTAGGAGCGAATGATGTGGGGTTTTCAGCAAGCTTCCATTCGGGATTCATTCCACCTACAGCACGTGACTCCATTGAAGGGGGAAGTAGTGATGGAGAGGCAGATGCATCTGCAGGACGATAACTGGATCCTCCGCGCTGTCTACGACGAGATGAAGACTTCTTGCTACGACGAGATGAAGACTTCTTGCTACGACGAGATGAAGACTTCTTGCTACGACGAGAGGACTTCTTCTTGCTACGACGTCCACCGGACTGGTCACTCATTCCTTGAATAGATGCAATCGCTTGATCTACAGGTCCAATACGTGCAACACCTCGTAGAGCGCTATCAAGTAAACCCTGGTCGCCTACCGGGGCACCAGACATTGGTGTAAACGCCCCACCATGTTGCCCCATATGTATTTTATTGTATTCCGCGCCTTGTGCAAGACTCTGAGAACTGGGTGACATCATTGTTTTATCATTTACACTTGCTGGATTCATTCCACCTCGTTGGCGCCTACTGTGCTTGCGCCGACTGTGTCTGTTCCGAGTTCTGCGTGATTTCTTTCCGGGCATTTCTATATATTATTATGAAAATAAAATAGGGGTACATAGTATAAATGTCGCAATTAGATGAGTTAATAAAGGAAACGCGCGCTGCCTTTATAATAGCCAAAAGTGATGGAGTTCTTGACGCAGGTGAGGTGATTTCCATTGCCGTGGCACTTGTTCAAAAGATTCATAAGTTATCAAACGTGTCCGGTGATGAGAAAAAGGCACTACTTCTTCATACACTACAAAAGGGATTAACAGATTCGGGTGGTCTAGACTCGCTTGCATCATTTGTTAATGCTTCTCCAGAAGTTAAGGAGGCGTTTGAAAAGGAACTTTTATCGGCAGCATCATCTGCTGTTGATTTGATTCTTTCAGCTGCATCTGGAAAGCTTGATCTTCGTGCACCATCCATTGGATGTATGCTTGATTGCTTTAAAAAGGTTTCCGTTTTACTACCAAAGGATCAAAAACTACTGAATGATGCCCTATCATTTGCTAAAACGACATTGAATATTGAAGATAAGGCTGATAAAGCTGATAAAGCTGATAAAGCTGATAAAGAATCTGTAACAGTTGACAAAGTCACTGTCATTGAAGATGATAAAAAGACCGATGAACCTAAGGCTTAATTTAAGTACTAACCTGTAATAAAAATAAATTTAAGAGCATTCAGCCCTTAAATTTATTGTTAAATTTAGAATAATCTGCTCACGAGTCTAAGAATCACGAAGAGCAGGTGCCTGAATACGCCGCTTCTGAATCTTACCTGAAACAATATAAATACTGTTCTCAGTCATTACGATATAGTCATCTGCAACCTTGTATACCTTCTGGATAAGGCTTGTGAACTCATCATTTGATTTAACAAGCATCTTTTCCTTGGTATCCTGATCCTCACCCATGAACGCCTTATTGTTAAACGTGTCAACATAATAATCGAGCTGAATGGGTCTATCCTGTTGAATTGCTAATTTTGCTGCTTGAAGTAGAATTTGGGCACTTGGTTGAATATCAGCAGTTGACATTTTACACTCTGGATTAATATTTGAAACTCTATTTAATCAATTTTACGCAACGCCGGAACTATACGCTGCGTGTAACCTCGTTCAAATGTTTTTTTATAATCGTATTAATAAACTCATATGCTTCATCAAGTTGCCTTTGAGTTCTAGCTCCAGTAATAATAATAGAACCAGTTTGAAATATTGCAATCGTAATACGCTTACATAGACCTATATCACTTCCATCACCTTGTCCATTACAAAACTTGGGGCATTTACATACACCATTTTTAACAACCGCATTTTCATTATAGTAGTATTTCGTATTAACACCTTGATATATAGTCGTTTCAAGAGTACTTGATAAATTATAGGTGCTGCAAATAATACGGTGTAGTTCAGCCCGTTTAATATTTCTATTAATTTTGTAGTCGCTGTTTAGCAATTGAACCGTAAATTTCTTTAGTTCCAATGGAACACTCTCAGATATTGAAGGGAACTTATTGAATGTTTTAATAACCCATTCAATAACATCACGGGAGAAACTTTCATTTATCACTCCAGTCATTTGAAATCCTCCGTTCGCAAATAACTTGATATTCACTTCCTTAAATTCTCCGTTATCATTGCGAATTTTTCTAAGAACAATTGTACTCTGATTGAAGAAGGTTTTATCACTTACATGGCGTTTCGTAAGAAGATCTCTTGACGAATATCCAATTACTTTATCCTCATATTCCATTTTGAGATATCCTTCATCAGGATATCCAATTGGAATTATATGCTGCTTTATTTCATCAAATATTTTAGAAAGGTTAATTGTAGTACCCAAGTGCCCAGTTGTAACCAATGTTGAGATCCTCAATGGGGTTATTTCAATATTTGTTGACATTTTCTATAACTTAAACTGTGATTACCAAGCCTCCAATTTTTTTCTCACGAAGTTTATATACCAGGAAGAAAGTATATTTGCGCGTTGCTTAAATGAAATCATCTTTATAAAGTCTGTATCTGTAATATTAAGTATATTTATACTTGATTCATAGGTTAGAACATTAAGAGATTTTGCAGAAAAAATACAGAACATTGCTAAATCAGGATATGTCCATTTCTGTAGAATACTCTCAAACACTCCCTTTAGTTTTGATATATGTGTTGTTAATAGGGTAGACCATAAGTTCGCACATTCTCTATATTTCAGTGTGTTTAACATAAAATACCGAATATCGCCTCGTCTAAACTCAATGTCAATTCCTGATATCTCAGTATTGTTGTTAAGAATCATTTTCATACGATTCTTAAAATCATTAATTTGGGGAGCCTCAAATGGTATAATGAGAAACTTATGTATAATTGACGGGTGTATTCTAGATATTGAATTACACAAAAAGATAATTAAAACCTTTGTTGTTGATTCATCTAATAGTGGGCGTAGGGCAAGTTGAGCTTGATCTGTAAGAGTTTCAGCTTCATCAAACACAATTATCTTTGGTGCATTTGAGTTACTAAATAATGCTTTAAAAGAAGACCTGTAAAATGGATAGACGCGATTACGCACTGTATCTAATCCGCGTTCATCACTTGAATTTAAAAATAGGGCACGTCCAAAAAAGTTATTTTTTACCCCAAGACCTCCGTGGATTGCTTCTACAAAAAATTTAGCAGATGTTGTTTTTCCTGAACCAGGTGGACCAATCAATAAAAGGTGTGAACGTTTTTCATTGTTAGTTAATAATGTATTTAATAAATTTTTAATACGGGATGGAAGACCTAGGTTATCCATTATCTCTATATAATATTGATTTACGCCTTAAACCATTAGACAAATAACTTAAATTCGGTACTAAACGATACCAGCGAGAATGGCTTAAATATAGCTAATACATATAAGTTATAGGATGCCTAGTCAACGTAGAAAGAATATAGTTGGAGATGATAAACCAACAACCTCTAAAAAGAAGAAATCGGTTAATGTGGTAGCTGTTATTACACCAAATGGCATAGAAGGTTCTTTTAAGTCTGAGCCTCGTCGCCCACTTATTGCACACCTGTTTGCACATTCAAATGATGTAGAATTTAACGTGTCTTCTGAACAGACCGAACCTGAACCATACAATTCAGTATCTGATAATGTATTTTCGGATAGTAATCATGAATCAATAATCGCAATGAAAGATTCAGATGATAATGAAATTGGGGAGAAAACATCTGATGTAAAAAAGGTAGAATATTTTGAGACAGAAGCCAAACCATTAAAGTGTCATGTAAAATTGGATTTAATGTGTTCATTTAAGGATACAGCAAAGACAAAAAGTCTACCAGCTAAATCCGAATTTGCATGCTTTTGGTGTGCACACACATTTGAAAATCAACCGTGTGTCATTCCAGAACGCGAGGTAAATGGTGTATACAGCGTCTATGGAAATTTTTGTATGCCGCAGTGTGCATTTGCATACATTCTACATGAATCTATTGATCCACATTCAAAATGGGAAAGAATCGCACTTCTTCATCGAATGTATGATAATTTCAATAAATTTCGCATTTTTCCCTCACCACCCCGTGAATCACTTAAAATCTTTGGTGGTCCTCTCACAATAGAATCCTATAGGGCAACTGTACAAGAGGGAAATGTCCGTGTTGATATGCACATGCCGCCCATGGTAAGCATTCTTGGAAGTATTGATACAAAACCTATTGATTTTTTCGACTCTAAATTTAAGCTTGGTGTTATTCCCAATGGAAATACAAATACGCCTAAAGTGGGTGAAGAAGCCCTTCGTCTAAAGCGTTCAAAGCCATTGAAGGATAAAGAATCAACTTTAGATTCTGTGATTAATATTCGTTCAAATAAACGAAGCCCAGTTTAACAACTAAATAAAAATTGAGTCTATTATATATTCTATTTTTTGTATAAAATGGCGTGTAATAATATTATTCACGAGTTATTCGTTTCAGTCCAAAAGACTCTCCATGAACGCTTTGCAATAATTGAAGAAGTTATTAAGATTGAAACTAGTAAACTCGAGTCTGAAGCCACTAGCGTAAATACTGATT
>Ga0078894_10003093_pt1 | contig 12598 bp, 8 predicted proteins | sample LauGreSu1BDMLBSD_2_FD_67506 | JGI IMG/M metagenome (GOLD analysis project Ga0078894, IMG submission 67506) | Freshwater lake microbial communities from Lake Michigan, USA - Su13.BD.MLB.SD (version 4) (version 4) | ecosystem: Environmental > Aquatic > Freshwater > Lake | place: Lake Michigan, USA...
CCCGGCATTGTATTAAACTCCATCCTGTCACCTTGAGAGAAGTTCCATGCAGATTTTTCTGCACGAGCCAAAGGCGGCTCTCCATCTTCAGTTGGCAAATATTTATCTACTTCTGGCAATTCGATTGGCAAATTGGCATCGTCCACAAGGTAAGGCAATTCATTTTTGTAGTAAACCGGGAATGGTTCCCCCCAATATCGTTGCCGACTGAAAACAGCATCGCGCAAGCGGTAATTTGTCTTGCCTTTTCCTAGTCCTTTTTCTTCAATCGTTTCAATCGCTTTTTTAATTGCTGATTTAGCATCCAGTCCATTCAAAAAATCTGAATTGGCAATCACAGCATCTTTTTCAGTATACGCTGCTTCACTTATATCCACAGTTGCGAATATATTTTTGATTTCCAAATTAAAGTGTTTCGCAAAATCATAATCGCGCTGATCTCCACATGGCACCGCCATCACTGCTCCAGTTCCATAAGATGCCAAAACATAATCCCCGATCCAAATTTGCACCTTATCTCCACTGAACGGATGAACTGCAAAAGCACCGGTAAATTGACCCGAAATGTTTTTTACATCTGCTTGACGATCCCTCTCTGTTTTGAGCGATGCTGCTTTTTTGTAGTCAGCGATTGCTGTGGCATATTCAGCCGTCGTAATTTGATCTACATATGGATGCTCTGGCGCCAATACCATAAAGGAAACACCAAAAACAGTGTCAGGACGCGTGGTAAAAACTTCAATTTGTAAGTCGGAATTGTCCACCCCCTCAATCCCCTTCGAAAGGGAGAAGAAAAGCGAACATCCTTGTGATTTTCCAATCCAATTGCGCTGCTGGTCTTTGATTGAATCTGTCCAATCAACCGTTTCTAACCCTGTCAACAATCTTTCTGCATAGGCTTTTATTCGCATCGACCATTGACGCATTAACTTTTGTTCAACAGGATGACCACCTCGCTCAGAAACACCATTTACTACCTCATCATTCGCCAACACAGTCCCTAAAGCAGGGCACCAATTTACCCAACTATCAGCAAGGTAAGCCAGACGGTATTCTTGTAAAATTTCTTCTTTTCGTTGTTCACTATAAGAATTCCAGTCTTCAGCAGTAAAGTTGGTTTCGCAATCCGTGCAAGCGTTTATTTGGACATTTCCATTGAGTTGAAATTCGCTAACTAATTGTGAAATGCGTTCTGCCTTATTTGTTCTATTGTCATAATAGCAATCAAATAATTGTTTAAAAATCCACTGCGTCCACTTATAATACTCGGGAGAAGAAGTTCTTACTTCTCGATCCCAGTCGTAAGAAAATCCGATTTTATCCATTTGCTCACGGTAACGGGCAATGTTTTGTTCTGTTGTAATTGAGGGATGTTGACCTGTTTGGATCGCATATTGTTCAGCAGGCAAACCAAAGGAATCATACCCCATTGGATGAAGCACATTAAAGCCCTGCAAACGCTTATATCGTGAATAAATATCAGAGGCGATATAACCCAGTGGATGTCCAACGTGGAGACCTGCCCCCGATGGATAGGGAAACATGTCTAAGACATAGTATTTTGGTTTTTGAGTTTCTTCGGTTACTTTGAATGTTTTGTTTTCTGCCCAAAACTTTCTCCATTTATTTTCTATAACGCGAAAATCGTATTCCATGTTGACCTTAATTTTAGTGTGCAAAGATAGCGAATAGATGAGGAATAAAAGGACAATGAGAAACTTAAGTTAAGGTTCAAATTAGTAATTTAGTCGTCACATGAGACGCCAACATTTTACTTGCATTTTTCTTCTGCTGATAATTGTACTCGGTAGATCGGTCAATGTTTGGGGTCAGACTTCTTATGAAATAAAGCTCTTAGAATCAATCAAAAGAGAGCGCAATGAGACCAAGCAATTTCAGCGAATGCTCGCTCTTGGGGAATATTACAAAACCATTAACATTCATCGTGCTGATTCGATGAAACATGTTTTACTTGCAAAAAGTAGAATCTTTAATGACTCCATTCGTTTCAGTGCACTGATTTACAGCGCAGAAGTCAATCGTTTACAGGGCAATCAAGATGAGTATTTTAGGGATGTAGTGGCATGTCAACCTTTTTTGAATAAACTGCGCTCGGAAGAAATCATTTACACAATTTATCATCATCTCGGTTACTATCATAGTGTATCGCATGAATTCAATACAGCAGATTTTTACTTGCGATATGCAAGCAGAATTGCCAAGAAAAAACGTAACAATGGAAATATTGCGGAAAATTACAATTTCATGGCGCTCAATTTCATGCTGCAAAACCAAAAAGATTCTGCTCTACTTTATACGGATCTTGCGTTGAAATATGCCCGACGTTCTTCTCGGCAAACAGTCTTGGCAGAGTCATTTAATACACAATCAAAAGTATATGAGCATTTTGGTCAGGTAGAAATTAGCGTAGCGAAGAATATCCTTGCTTCAGAAATCGCAGAAAAAGCGGGAGATTTGTACCGTTTGGCGCAGTATTACAGAGAAATTGGTATGTCGCAAAGAACCATTCAGAATCTGGATGATGCGCAGTTTTATTTTGATCGGTCTTATGAATATTCTCGAAAAATTTCTGATTACCGTCAAATGGGATTATCATTAATAAATCTTGGAACTATCCATTACGATCGCAAAGAATATGCAATAGCCATTCAATATGCAAATCGGGCAATGTATATTCTAAATTCTATGAACGATGCCAATGGACTCGGAGATGCTTATAATCTTCTTGGTATCATTTACAGAGAACAGCGAAATTACAACAAGGCTGCAAGTAGTCTAAACAAGGCGTTGGTTTACTATGAGTCCACCGGCAACAGAGAAGAAATTGCAAGTTGTTATCACAATGTGGGAACTGTTTTCCAAAAACAAAAAAAATACAAAAATGCTCTGAATTACTTGCAGCGATCCGTTCAGATTCGAAAACAATTTGGCGCACAAAATCAAATTTTCAATACCTACAGGGTGATGTCCAGTGTTTACAAAGACATCGGTCAAACGAAGCTTTCTTTGGAGTATATGGAACGTTACCTCAATTTTGTAGATAGCAACTCTATTGTCCTCGCCGCAACAAAAATTGCTGACTTAAGTGAAAACTATCGTTCTGAGCAACGCACACGACTAATAATGTCGCAGGCAGACTCCATTGAAAGACAAAAGAAAGACAGAATAATCACTGCCACAAAACTTGAGAATAGTCAGCTGCGCAACAATTTTCAATTGTATGTACTTATCGCTTTTTTGGTCATTGCAGTTTTAGGGGGCATTATCGGTTTCTATAGATGGAATCAAACAAAAATAAAGCAGCAGCAAAGGGAAGCCGAAATGTCACAAACTCTTTTACGCGCTCAAATGAATCCCCATTTTGTTTTTAATGCAATGTCTGTAATTCAGAGTTATATTTATGAAAATGATACCGTTAACTCTTCAAAATTTCTGGTAAATTTTTCACGGCTTATGCGCTTAATCCTGGAAAATTCTCCGAAAGAATTTATACCTCTACAAACAGAAATTGAAATTTTAAAAAAATACCTAGAAACACAAAAATTACGTTTTGGCGACCGATTTGAATTTAGTATTGAGTTGGCTGAAGACATCCACGCAGATTATGCGGTTATACCTCCAATGATTACACAACCATTTATCGAAAATGCCATTGAGCATGGTCAGCTACATACAATTACAAATGGATTTATTCGTGTTGCTTTTAAAAAGAAGGATCAACTGCTTGAAGTAACAATCGAAGACAATGGAATTGGACGACATTTGGCGGAAATGAATAAAAAAGGGAAAGACCATAAAAGTATGGCTATGGACATTACTCGTGAACGAATCAATAATTTGAATAAAAAATATAAAACAGAAGGATATCTATTGATAGAAGATTTTAATCCGACTGCGAAAACAGGAACAAAAGTGTTAATTTCGTTACCATACAAAGAAGACAATAATTCAGCCTCTCAACCATGAAGAAAGCACTCATTATTGATGACGAACAGCGCACAAGGGAGTTAATCTCAAAAATGGTCGATTCTTTTGGGTTTGATATTGAGACCTATCCCTTGGGAGAAAACGTTCAATCTGGGATTTCACTGATTGAAACTTTGCAGCCAGACATTGTTTTTTTAGATGTACAAATGCCAGACGGTACGGGTTTCGAAGTACTTAAAAGTGTGAAGCACAAGCAATTTGAGGTCATCTTTATCACGGCTCATGAAGAATTTGCAATTAAGGCAATAAAATTCAGTGCATTGGATTACTTGTTGAAACCCATAGATCCTGATGAATTGAAAGCAGCACTTGAAAGAGCACTCCGATCTTTGGATGAAAAAAAAGAAGAAATTCAGTTTGAGGCACTGCAACAAAACATACAACCAAGTCAAAAGCGTAAGCTGGTATTAAAAACTCAAGAAAGTGTGCATGTCGTCGATTTGGAGGAAATCATTCGGTGTGAAGCGGATCGAAATTACACTTCATTTCACTTAACTGGAGGAAAAAAGATATTAGTATCAAAAACGATGAAAGAGTATGAACTCATACTTGCACCGCATCATTTTCTGCGAGTTCAACAATCACATTTGATTAATTTAAAATTTGTCGATCGTTACGACAAGGGCAATGGTGGAACAGTGGTCATGAAAGATGGATCAGAGGTGCCATTATCTCCTCATAAAAGAGACTTATTTTTCCATTTTCTGGAAACACTCTAAAAAAAGTTCATTCAAAAGTCCATTTTGTTCATTCATAGGTGTGGAATGTTCATTTGCCTTGAAGTGTATTGACTTCAGTGCTATATTGGTACTAGAAATAAGGAGAAATCAGGTTATCTTCTTAGAACTTTGAAATAATTGGATGACACACTGCTTGGAGAGGCAGTTTTCATTTTCTAGTTTGATTTAAGAGTATAACAGTTCTTTCGTCATCCAATTTCAATAAGTAATTTATTACTTCTAAGAAGTAACCTGTTTTTAAAACTTTAGAGTTTTCAAGTTTTAGCGAACTAATTGATTAACTTACTACTACCTAAAAAAGCGGATGATTGCAGTCATCCGCTTTTTATTTTCATTGTTTTTTACTCCTTTAATATCATTGAAAAAGCTTTCCAAAACGTAAAACTACAGCAACTTACACGTAGGAATACTTAGACACAACTGTGTGTAACCCATGAATTTGAATTTCATTTAGCAATTTTATACTTAAAGTGCTTTTAAGTCAGCTTTACTTTGTCACAAGAAATTTAACGAAGGAAACATAATAATGAAAACAAAAAACACACTTTTCGCATTTTTAACAGTTGTAAGTTTAACTAATGTTTCTTTTGGGCAAGAGGCTGGTAAATCGCCACTCATGTGCTCAGTTAGTAGAACAATGCCAAAATGCCATGGAACTACAGACGGTCAAATCGATCTAAATATCACAGGAGGTTTCCCCCCTTATTCTGCTGTATGGGGAAATGGCACAAGTGGAACATCATTATACGAAATCGGTGCTGGGTACTATGATGTAATGATCATTGATTCACACCAGGACACCATCTCTGGTGCGATCACAATGACCGAACCTAATGAAATTATAGTGAATGGAATTGTTACAAATGTTTCCGGTGCAGGATTAGCCAACGGAGCAATTGATGTGTCAATTAGCGGATTATTAGAAACATATAGTTTCTCTTGGGGTACCACAGATGGTTCAGGTCTAGATCAAAGCTCTTTTGATCAAGAAGGATTAAAGATCGGCAACTACAACCTTAAAGTCACTTCTGAAAGTGGATGTATTGTTGAAAAGAGCTTCCGTGTTCATTTAAGTCTAATGCTAGATTTTCAAAACATCACCAATGTTGAAAGTTTGATAACTAATCAAGGGATAGTTTTTCCAAACCCAAGTAACGGTCCTATAAATTTCAAAAATGTAGCACTTGAAGACAAAATTGAAATCTATAATTCGTTTGGAAATCTAATTCAAAATCCAAATACACAGGAAGTGACAGAATTACCTAAAGGAAACTATTATGTTAAGATTACAAAAGCAGATGGTACATTTCAAACCGAGCCATTAACAATACGATGATTTAATAACTAACTTTAACATAAAAGGTGCTTCAAATGAAGCACCTTTTCTATTTTTTTTCATTCAATTTGTAAAGTATCGGCCTTGAAGGGGCGGCATCATTTTGAAAAGGTGCCAATTGCAATTCCAATAAAAAAACACCATCTTCAATGGAATCCTTGACATAAATCAATTCTGTAATAGTTCTTTCGTGGTTTGGTGCTTCTGGCACTTTCCAAAAACGATGATGAAAAACCAATTTCCCACCATCTGATTCCCGATCCACCGAAGGAACATCTATTAGCAAGTGTTTAATATTGAATTGATCCAATAATTCAACGATATCGATATCTAAATAGGGCGGGTTTGTTGAAGAGTAATTTTTACTTTTTTTGTTTTGATCATTTGGCAGTGTGCGAATAATTAAGGCCTCAATATCATTTTCCAAGAATTTTGCTGTATCAAGCTGTTCTTTCTTTACCACCTCGTCCCACTCCTGAGCATCTTGATTGTAAACACGTTCTGGAGCGACTGTGAGCAATAACGCCTTGCAAATATATTCAGTCACTCTTTCATTCACAGAAAACACTTCTGGAGTAATGTGACCTAAACATTCCGTATGCGTGCCGTGCCCATGCGGATTAAAAAAAACATTTCTAAAATTTACTGAGCCACCCTCATTGACAGCCCCTAAAAATCCATTTGCTCTAACTGGTTCAAAACGGGGCGTGTCAACATACCATGCTCTTAAATTTTCCGATCCATGACGCAAAGGGATGGACAAATCCAATGGTTGCTTTGTGTCTATATATTGAGTGTTTGAAAGGAAAAGTTTCATCTTTTTTTATCGAAAATAAAGATAATTTGCCGAAAATAAACTTTGAGAATTATAAACCTAGAAATCATAAACTTTCTTTAACTTTCTTTGCTGTATGAAATACAGTGCAGTCATTTTTGATTTAGGAGGTGTGTTAATTAATCTTGACTACCAAAAGACAATTCGTTCGTTCCAAGAGCTTGGAGTTAGCAATTTCGGAGAAATGTATAACCAAGCATCACAAACCAATCTTTTTAATGATTTTGAAACTGGTAAAATTTCTGCCCAGCGTTTTGTGAACGCACTGCTTGATTTTGTTCCTGCTGGAATATCGCCTAACAAAATAGTTCAAGCATGGAATTCGATGATCTTAGATGTTCCTGAGGATAGACTGACCTTGTTACACCAACTTCAAAAAAAGTTACCTGTCTTCCTTTTAAGCAACACCAATTCGTTACACGTCCCTGTAGTTAGAAGAGAATGGGCAAAAGCAACAGAATTACCAATGGAAGCTTATTTCAATAAAATATACTTTTCACACGAAATATATCTCAGAAAACCACACAAGGAAATATTTGATTTTGTTTGCTTTGAGCAGCAACTTGAAAAGAGTTCGACACTTTTTATTGACGACACTTTGCAACATATTGAGGGGGCGCGATTAGCAGGATTGCAAACTTTTCACTTGAAAAATCCTGCTGATTTGTTTCAACTTTTTTCTTGACAGAGTTCTACAAGCACACCCTCTGTAGATTTAGGATGCAAAAACGCAATGATTTTATTATCTGCACCATCTTTTGGGGAGACATGAATTAATTCAAATCCCTCGTTTTTCAATCTTTCAATTTCGGAAAATATATTCTCCACATCAAAGGCGATATGATGTATTCCCTGACCTTTTTTTTCCAAGAATTTGCCGATTGCAGAATCCGGATTGGAAGCTTCTAATAATTCAATTTTAGATTCACCAATCATTAAAAATGCTGTTTGAACAGCTTCAGATTCTACTCTTTCGATTTTGTAACATGTTGTCCCCAAAAGCGCCTCGAATACCTTCAAAGATTGGTCAATGCTTTTAACAGCAATTCCTAAATGCTCGATTTTTCTTAACACGCTAAGGAGAATCAGTTCTTAATGAACTTCTCGTTTACGTTGTCAAAGTTGATGTAGTAAGCACCACTCAACAAATTTTGACAATTGACTGATGAACCAACGCCTTTCTTAACGATGTTTCCATAGGCATCATAAATCTCATACCGCGTTTCAACTGGTTGGCCATTTGCTGAAAAAGAAATAACTTCCTTCACTTTAACTGGAGTTTTAGCAACCACAGGAATGGTTGATGTAAATTTCACTTCTTTAGAAGTTCTTTTAGATCCTGAATGATCTATTTGAACTACACGCACAGTATTTTCACCTGAATGTGGCGTAACACTGAACTCATATGAATTCGCTCCCGAAGTACCTTTTCCTTGAACTTCACCGACAGTCACCCATTTGTTCCATCTGTATTGTTCAATAATATATGGCAATTTCCCTTGTTCACCTGTTGTTTGCCAAGTCAATTTTCCTGCTGCCGAAACTCCTATGTTTGTAACTACAAAAGTACTTCGTGGAAGAAGAACTTCAGGATTGAGAATTTTTGGTTTACAACCATCATTGTGTTCAATGACAATAAAAACCGGTTCTCCTATAGCAATGTTGAAATTTGCAAAGTCTATTTCAAAGGCCCCCATATTTGTGCCTCCAGGCATAATGTCTCCATTGACGGTGACTTTTGTTGCACAATAACCAAAGCCGTCATCATCCATTGGATTCTGAACGTAAAGATTTTTTCCCTGATAGGTACCCTCAATAGATAAGGACGCAGCAAAAGCTGTTGCTCCTATAAGAGTGGCCAGTAAAAAACTCAAAACTATTTTCATGAAACTAGAGTATAACAGTGGTGTTTCAGTAAATAATCATTTAACATCACGCAATAATACAAGGATTTTTTCTATTAACCAACACATTTAACTCATTTTTAATATCAAATTTTCAAAGTTGCCATGAAAGAATACTTTTTCAAATAAAATAATATTTTGAACACCCCTTCGTCGAAACTAACTGACTTATAAACTACTATTGTCGCAAATTTTTGCTAATATTTGCATAGATACTCATCGATAGTCATGAATAAATTTTGGATCATCTTCGTTTTTGGGCTCCTTTTATCATCTTGTAGTTCAACTGATAAAAAACAATTTGAGTTTGCTGGAGGCACAATAAAAATGGCCGTTGACAACGAACCCTCCAGTTATATTGCAAGAAACATTTCTGATTATTATTCAGCCACTGTGGTTTCGCAAATGATGGAGGGATTGGTTTCAATTGATCCACAAACTTTGAAAGTGCAGCCGCAAATTGCATCACATTGGAAAATTAGTGATGATGGGTTGGTCTATGAATTTACCATACGAAAGGATGTTTTTTTTCATCCGCATGCTGTATTTTCAAGTATTGAAGATCGACGGTTAACGACAAAAGACATCGAAGCTACCTTTAAAAAAATTTGTTCAAAAGAGGAAAAAGGTGATGTTTCACATGCTTATAATTTTCTTTTTAAAGACATATTAAAAGGTTCCTCTGAATTTATGAATGGAAATTCAAAAACAATTTCCGGTTTAAAAATTACCTCCTCAAAAGTCACTCTCACACTTTTAAAGAAAGATGATAATTTTTTATATAAATTAACAAACATATGCGCTGCCGTATCTTCTCAAAAAATTATCGCAGAAAATCTTGAAAATGACATGATCGGCACTGGGCCTTTTCTGTTTTCTGAATTCAATGATGGACCACCTAAATCTGTCATATTAGTGAAAAATGTGGATTATTACATGAAAGATAAAGAAGGGAACGCCCTACCTTACCTTGACAAAATAGAATTAATATTTGAAAATAGGAAGTTGGAACAGTTAGATCTTTTTGAAAGCCATACAACAGATCTAATTTTAGGGTTGCCTACGAGTCGAATTACAAAAATGCTCGAAGGTCGAATTGAAGATTTTAATTCAAAGCCTCCATTAATGATTATGTATGATAATCCTTTACTCGTTACACAATATTACTTTTTCAACATGACTGATGCTCGGTTTAAAGACCCCCGTGTGCGTCAGGCATTTAATTTCGCCATCGATCGAGAAAAAATTGGTCGGGAAGTACTGCGCAATCAATACAACGAATTAGGCTACTATGGCATGGTTCCTCCTATTACCTCGATTTTTAAAGGCTATAATTTTGAAAGCGTAAAAGAAGTGGGTTATTCGTTTGATCCTGAAAAAGCTAAAAAACTTTTGGCTGACGCCGGATTTCCAAACGGACAAGGATTTGGGTCAATCAACCTTCGATTTAACATTGACGAAACGCATTCAGCCGTTGCAGATGAGTTCGCACAACAAATTTTTCAAAATCTGAATATAAATGTAAATATCGATGGATCTACCTTTGAACAGCATGACAATGATGCATCCATGTCGAGGGGTGATATTTTCAGAGGTGCATGGTATGGCGATTATGCCAATCCTGAAACCTTTCTTCAGAATTTTTATGGAAAGTCTGTTCCTTCTGAAACTTCTTCACCAAGCCAGGTCAACCAATCCAGGTATAACAATGCTCTTTTCGATCATTTATTTGAAACGGCGCGAAACAGCGATCGTCGACCTGAAGCGATGGAAAATTATGCAAAGGCTGAACGGGTGATGATGCAAGATCCTCCAATCATACCATTATGGTATGCCGGCGATATACAAATCGTCTATTCGAATGTTCGAAACCTCCATTTCAATGCATTAAACATGTTTGTGTTTAAGGAAGTATACAAAAAAGATTGGACAAAAGAAGAATACACGAAAGCAACAAATTAACTTATATGAATATGAAAAATATTGTTTTCATTTTAGCACTTTCATTCTTACCCCTTGCATTCAAGGCACAAATTACTCAAACTGTTCGCGGAAAAGTGTTCGACAGTGAAACGAACTACCCTTTGCTTGGTGCAAAAATAGAAGTATTAACGGGTGATAGTGTTAAAAGATACCGGGCTATAACTGATGAAGAAGGTCGATTTATCATAGAAAAGGTTCCTGTTGGCAAGCATCAATTGGAAGTTAAAATCCCTACTTATGATTTAAAAAGTGTAACAGTTGAGGTTAATTCAGGGAAAGAAGCAATTGTAAATGTGCCCCTCACCGAGCGAATAATTGAACAAAAAGAAGTTACCATAACAGCTCGTAAGAAAGGACAAGTTATCAATGAAATGGCCTTGATTTCTGCACAACAATTCAGTGTTGAAGAAACAAACAGATATCCTGGTTCTAGAATGGACCCGGCAAGAATGGCTTCAAATTTTGCTGGTGTTCAGGGAGCTGATGATTCAAGAAATGATATTATTATTCGAGGGAACTCACCTTTGGGTGTTGTATGGAAGGTTGAAGGTATAGATATTCCAAACCCTTCTCATTTTGCTATATCGGGAAGTACAGGCGGTCCTGTTTCTGTTCTCAACAATAAATTATTAGGGAATTCAGATTTTTTCATGAGTGCATTTCCTGCTGAATATGGCAATAGCACATCCGGCGTTTTTGATTTAAAATTGCGCAATGGTAATGACCGAAAACATGAGTTCACAGGCCAATTAGGGTTGTTCGGAACTGAATTATTGGCTGAAGGACCTATGAATAAAAAAGGTACTGCCAGTTATTTAGTTATGGGTCGTTATTCAACTCTGTCCATGTTTCAAGGTTTAGGAATTAAAATCGGTACAGATGCCGTCCCTGTATACGGAGATGCGGCATTCAAACTAAATTGGAGATTGAAAAAAGGGGGTAATTTATCCTTTTTCGGAATCGGCGGAAAGAGTCAAATTGCGATCAAAATTTCAGAACAAAAAGAGTATTCAAAAGAACTTTATGGTGAGGGTGATAGAGATCAATATTTTGGAACATCCATGGGCGTTACAGGACTTAATTATAAAAAGTCACTTAATGAGAAAACTTACATTGCTTGGACCTTAGCCTATTCATATGAGGAGCAACATGCCAACCATGATTATCTTGTAAGGCAATTGAACACTTCGAATGGAGATACAAGCATAAGCGTTACCAATAAATATCCTTTAATGGCCTATTCGTTCGGTTTTTCTAAGTTATCGAATTATTTCGCGGTCAATCATAAAATTAACAAGCAGCATTTAGTTAAGGCTGGTATTTATGCCGATGTTTTTGGTGTTAACATGCTAGACAGCGTCCTAAGTGATATTAATTCTCCTAATAGCTTTGTTAAAAGATGGGATTATAAAGGAACGGCGGGCATGCTACAACCATTCATACAATGGAAATGGCGTATGAATGAAAACATGGATTTTACAGCAGGTATTCACAGTCATATTTTTCACGCCTTATCAATTAGTGTTAGTCCGGCAGAACCGCGTTTAGGTTGGAAATACCGTCTTAAAAACAATCAATCTGTCTTTGCTGGAGCAGGAATGCATAGTCAAGCACAACCACTATATACTTATTATTATCACAGGTATGATGGAAATGGAAATGCTGTTCGTTTCAATGGTGGTATGGATTTCATGCGAAGTCTGCATTCTGGCATCGGGTATGAAAAAGCATTCAACAAAGGATTTAATGTACGAACTGAGGCCTACTATCAATATATATACAATGTGCCAGT
>Ga0078894_10003094_pt1 | contig 12596 bp, 21 predicted proteins | sample LauGreSu1BDMLBSD_2_FD_67506 | JGI IMG/M metagenome (GOLD analysis project Ga0078894, IMG submission 67506) | Freshwater lake microbial communities from Lake Michigan, USA - Su13.BD.MLB.SD (version 4) (version 4) | ecosystem: Environmental > Aquatic > Freshwater > Lake | place: Lake Michigan...
ATTGAGCAAGTAAAAGGGTTTATTCGTCGTGATTTGGACATGCTGTATCAAGGACAGTACGAGATACAAGTTGTTCCTAACATCGTACACATTGGTTGGGGTCGCGGTGTAGGTTATACATCAGGCGAAGAAACCTTTGATGATTCTATTACTAGTATCAGCGGCACGAACATTAGGAAAAGCATGGGCCTGAGATGATTATTACATGCGGGGACAGTTACATGGCGCCTGTATATGGCGACGGTGATGAATATAGCGATACTCACTTTACACAAATTGTAGCAAATGCATTAGGGTGTGAACTTGTTGTATTTGCACGAAGCGGCATGAGTAACGGTGGGATCTGTTTACAAATCGAAGCGGCAATAAAAGCTAAACCGGATTTAATTATAATCGGTACTACTTTTTCAGATCGAACTGAAATCGCAGTTAATTCACCTACCAATAGTAATAGACATCTCCCATTGCACAGTATATTTTACTATGCATACGACAAAGATAGCAATGTCAAACTGCCACAAGACGGTGTACCGTGGTACCAATGGCACAAAAATTCTAAACCAACACTAGTGTCTGAATCTATAGTTAATTTGTTAAATTTTCAAGACTACAAAGTTAACCCAACTTATATGTTTCTACCGGATATAGACATCAAGATTAATAGTGTAAAGCAATGGTTTGACCATTTATACCATCCAGTTTGGAAACATAAAATTGATAGCTGGTGTTTGTCTGCGGTTGTGGCAAAGTTACAGGACAGTGGTATTCCTTATATTGTTGCACACGAAGTGGTAAAGATTGATTTGCCAATCCCTGACAAACATACAACTTCTAAACATTTTGAAACATATAAAAAAATTCCTGATCCCGATCCCGGATATCATACAACCGTAAGTGCTCAACAGAAAATAGCAAAATTAGTGTTGGAACACATTAAAAAACATAACTTATTAAACAACAATGTTTGATCAATCAAAACGAAGTTTAGCTAAAACTGTCACCTGGCGAGTCACTGGCAGCGGTGCAACTTTTCTAATAAGCTGGTTAATTTCTGGAAACTTAGCAATAGCTGGTACTATTGCTCTGGTTCAAGTCACAGCTAACACAATCTTATATTACATCCACGAACGTATTTGGAACAAAATATCGTGGGGGAAAAATAATTCATTTTTAACTAAAGGAGAAACTAAATGAAAACAGTCGGAGATAAATTAACAGCATTTGCAATTACAGGTGTCAAACCAGGACAACCGGAAGATGCATACTATACAATTACAGAAAAGTCATTTGAAGGCAAGTGGAAAGTAATCGTGTACTATCCAAAAGACTTCACATTCGTTTGCCCTACAGAAATCGTAGCATACGATAAGTTGACACAAGACTTTGCAGACCGTGATGCAGTATTGCTAACTGGGTCAACAGACAATGAGTTTTGTAAGACTGCTTGGCAGAACGCACATGCTGACTTAAAGAAGATCACACATCATCAGTTTGCTGATACACAGCGTGGTGAATTGAGCTTGATTGAACAGTTAGGTGTATTCTATGCTCCAGCAGGCGCCGCACTTCGTGCAACGTTCATTGTTGATCCAAACAATGAAATCCAGCATGTTACAGTCAACAACTTGAACGTTGGTCGTAGCCCAGACGAAACATTGCGTATTCTTGACGCATTGCAAACTGGCGAACTATGCCCATGCTCACGCCCAATCGGTGGTGACACTCTATAATGCTAGAGACTATCTGCGAAACTCTAGTAGAGGCTTATCGTAGAAATTGGATTACTAGTCGTGATGGCAACGTTTCAATTCGCCATCACGACCGTGATCACTTTTACATTACACCTAGTGGCGTTCGTAAGCAGACTCTACAACCTGATCAGTTTAAGAAGATCAGAATACTAAACGTACCACACGTACCTACTCCTATGTTTATTAAACCAGTGGAGATACCAAGTTGGCAAGAAGAGTTCTATACAGACATTAGTGCTAATTTAAAGCCCAGCGGTGAACTGCCGTTACACTTTGGACTACAGCGAGCAATGGGACAACATTCAAATGATGTCCGTGTAGTAGTTCATGTGCATCCTACTTACTGTATTGCCGCAATGCATGCCGGTATTGATCTGAGTACTATTAGCGAAGCGTTCCCGGAACTTAATCGCTATACACGAGTTGCACCTAATGTAGGAGATGTGCCTCCTATTAGTCAAGAACTTGCAGACCAATGCCATAAGAACTTACAATTAGATGAAGATGGTAATATTGCCTACGACATCGTAGGAATCAAAGGACACGGCGTTGTTGCCATCGACACCAGCCCCTGGAGGGCGTTTGAACATATTGAACGATTAGAACATATTTGTAAAATCGTTCTTGCAAGTAAAGGAAAAACAATATGAGTTGGTTAGATGAACTTAAAAATAGAGTTCCAGATTGGGCTAAAGACATTCGTTTAAATCTAGATGGTGTTATTAATCGTAGCACTATTCAAGATGCAGATGTTGTTAAAGGTATTGCATTAGCTGCCGCTGTGGCCGCAGGTAATAAGTCAGTTATCGAAACAATCATCAGCGAGTTCGGCAACGAAGTTGAACGACAAGCGGCACTAACTGCGGCCGCTTTAATGGGTATGAACAACGTTTGGTATCCTTACGTTGAGATGACTGAAGATCCAAACCTCAAAGGTTTGCCTGCACAGTTGCGTATGAATGCCTATGCCACACACGGTGGTACTACTAAGGCAAACTTCGAAGCTTATTCATTAAGCGCCAGCATTGTAGGCAAGTGTCACTTCTGTGTTAAAAGTCACTACTTGACATTGCAAAAAGAAGGCTATACAGTAGAACAGTTGCGTGACGTTGGACGTATCGCAGCCGTAATTAACTCTACTGCAAAGGTACTTTATTAATGTTATTGATTGTTATAGCACTCATTGTTGCTAGTACGGCATATCTTATTATTACCAATAAGACTACACCAGTAGAGCGAGATGAAATGCTAAACGAAAAGGATTGGTTTTAATGTTAGAATGTTTAATTTTAGGTGATAGCATTGCTGTTGGTACAAAGATGTTTGCTCCAACTGAATGTGTAGCCTATGCCAAAGGTGGATGGAACAGTTGGCAATGGAATAAAGATTATCTACATCACAGGCTAGATGCTGATACTGTGGTAATCAGTTTAGGTTCCAACGACCACCAAGGCGTTAAAACATATCAAGAACTAAAAAAGCTTCGCACAAAGGTCAATGCAAAAAAAGTATTTTGGATCCTGCCGGCCATCAAGCCGCACATCCAAGACATTGTTAGACGTATTGCTCGTGAAAACGGAGATGTGATTGTAAAAATTCCTGCACTTCAGCCTGACGGAATTCACCCAAGCTGGCGTGGGTACAAGGGAATTGTCAAGGAAACTTTGCAACGCTAAGTTCTTGTTCTAAAATAACAAGTTAAAAGCCCTTGTAAGTCCATGATTTATAAGGGCTTTTTTGTGGCTAAAATACAACAAAATTTTGGTTGACTTTTGGCTAAAACCCTGTATAATAGTGGCATAGTAAGAAACAAAGGGACTTATGATACACGCTAACATTGAAAAATTAATTAACGATTTCACAGTAATCCTGGACCGAGATCCTATGGATCAAAGCGAAGACACCCAGACTATTTTGACTCGCTTTGCACAGGCCTTGGGTACAGAGCTTGGAGAGATCCTAGTAGCCAGTCCCTACAATGAAGGCGTTCTCATGTACTTTGACGAGAAAATTGCTCGTTACGAGGTTAAAAAAGCAGTAGGGTTGTAAAAATACAACAAAAAAAGACGTTTTTTGGTGCAGATTTTGGTTGACTTTTGGCTGTAACACTGTATAATATACATATAGTTTGAAACAAAGGAGATAGAAATGAGCTACTACATCATCGCTAAGGGCACTGGACTTATTGTTACTGATGGCCCAAATCGTACTCGTGCTTATAACACCTTTGCCGCCGCTAAAGCGACCCGCACTCGACTCTGCAATAAGGCAGGTTGGAACACTAACGACCTGGACATTGTTGATGTCAAAACATATCGCCCCAAAATGGTTGAGCGAGTTAACTTGATGTCAGGCAAGACTTACATGGAAGATGTTAATACTCCTCGTTCTTGCTCTCCCAGTTCTGAAGCTTATTGGAGCATGTAATTATGAAAATTGTTTTTAATCCTTTGCTCAACGGTTGGTACATTGTTCGTGGACGTCACCAGACTCCCATCAGTGGCCGTTTTGAAAGCAAGCAGGCCGCACTGGCTCACTTGCGTCGTCGTAACCCTTTGTATACCGAGGTAATGTAAAATGGTTGATAATAAAGTTGAATATGATACCCGCCATGGTGGTCCATACGACCGTGGTAGTGCAGACAGCTACTACCAGCGTGGATTCAATCCGCACTACTATAAAGGCAACACTTACTCTACAGAGAAGGTCGAGCTGGCAAACATGACTGCTGAAGAAATTGCGGCCTATACCGCCGGCTACGATGAAAACGAAGAAGCAGGTGATCACAAAGATTGGGGTCGTTGATATGGGATTCTTTAGTCAAGTTCATCTAGAAATTCTGGATATGCATGCCGGCGGTTCATCTATTTTGGAAATCGTCGGCTACACCGGCTTGCCTATCGAGCAGGTCAAGGAAGTCATTGACATGGAAGCTGACTTCAACAACATGGATGTAGAAAATAGCGAGCATCAGCCTTACTATTAAATAACTGCATGAACATAACTATCACAGGGACTAACAGCGGCGTAGGAGAATACCTAGCTCTGAGACTAAGAGAAAATCATATTGTTAATTGTATCACCAGAGACAGTTGCAATTTAAGTAAACCTATTTTAGGTAACTTGATTACCGCCTGTGATATGTTAATCAACTGTGCCGGTACTGGCGTAGGTGGAAAGATTGATTTTGTAAATCATCGTCCCGAAGACATCTTAGAAATAATGCATGTTAACTTGTTAGCACCTATGGAATTAACTAGGCAAGCATTAAAGCAAAATAAAAATTGTAAGATTGTTAATATCACCAGTACTAATAATAATAGATACTATCCTAACGATCTCGCATATTCTTTATCCAAACGAAGCTTGGCTGAGTTTGGATCAATGCTTAATGTAGAATACCCAGAAGTTAAAATATTAGAAATACAGTTAGGACTTACTGCTACTAAGTTCAATGCCAATCGTTACAAAAAAGAACCCGATAGGTATCAGGAAATTTATCACAATAGACACTTGACTATAGAACAAGCCGGTGACATGATACTATCGGCTCTGTTTAACGACAACATCAAGTTTCTAGAGGTATCACCTTGAACTATCCTTGGCAACTCTATCATTGGCACTTTGAAGTCAGTGGTAAATGCACCTTAAAATGTCCCCGTTGCCCTCGCAACGACACTGCCAAGGTTCCGTGGATCAATGACGAACTAGACTTGAACTTTTTTAAGAAAACGCTAACCCCGGATCTCTTAAAGAACGAAGTAAAAAGAATTACCATGTGTGGCGACATCGGTGATCCAATATACGCATCTGAATACCTAGACATCATTGAATACATAAAAACGCACAATGACAAAATTCATATCTACACTATAACCAACGGGAGCCACAAGAAGGAATCCTGGTGGAAAGATTTTGCCAAACTGACCAATGAATACGATACCATTAACTTCAGCGTAGATGGTTATAATAACGAAACTAATAACATGTATCGTATTAATAGTAATTGGGACAGCATAATGCAAGGCATGGAGATAATGGGCAAGGAAAGCTCTAGCTTTGTATATTGGGCCACTATCCTGTTTGCTTTCAATCAAGACCATTTGCATACAATTGAATCTTTGGCTAGGGATAAAGGATGCGACGGCTTACAACTTACTTACAGCACCAAATTTGGTAGTAAGTATGGTGAAGCGTATGGCGGAGAAAGCGATCCGTTAGAACCTAGGTCAGAGTTTATTAGCCCAACACATAGATATAGTAGAAAACTTATTAAGTTAACTGAACGTGAGCAGTTAATCAACGATTATATTCAAACTAATCGTATGAAATTCGTTGATATTACTAATGCATATAAAAAGTATATAACTCCTATGTGTTCCATCGGTAATCGAGGATTATATGTTAGTGCAGACGGAGTATTGCATCCTTGCAGTTGGGTAAGTTATCCATATAAAGAATTAGCAACTGATAGAAAAACTATTAAGTTTGAAAACAGTTTCCATCAAACTCAGCGTGAAAAACTCAATTTAAAAACTCGAACATTATCAGAGGTTCTAAATGATCCAGTTTGGGATAATCTGTTTTCATCGTTTGATAATCCAGATAAAGCCTGGGTAGAGTGCGAGCAGAAATGCCACCAAAGTTTGGTAGATTACGACTATGCAGTCGGATACCAAACTAATTAAAAATATCGGTTGACATCCCCCACCAAAGATCATATACTAGCTATATTGTTAAACAACTTCAAAGGTCCGTAACTATGAAGCTTCATACCGCTCCACAAGACGAAGCAATTATGTCCAACGTGGGACAGATTGGTGAATTTCGTATCCGTAACTCAGCTAAGGCTTTTAACATTCTTAGCTCGGGTCTTTACGCAAACAAGATCAAAGCAATCGTACGTGAACTCAGCTGTAATGCTGTGGACAGTCATGTTGCCGCAGGCAAGACTGATGTACCATTTGCAGTACACCTGCCTAATCAGCTTGAGCCTTACTTTGCCATTCGTGACTTTGGTACTGGGTTGAACCATGCTCAAGTTACTAACATCTACACCACTTACTTCGAATCTACCAAGACTGACAGTAACGATTTTATCGGTGCGTTGGGACTAGGTTCTAAGTCGCCGTTCAGCTACACTGACAACTTCACTGTAACTGCTATCCAGAACGGACACAAGGGTATCTACAGTGCATTCATTAATGCAGAAGGCGTGCCTAGCATTGCGCTGATGATGAGCGAACCCACTGACGAACCTAACGGTGTTGAAGTCAAGTTCAGTGTAAACGACCGCTGGGACTTTGACAAGTTTCGTCAAGAAGCTCGTGCTGTATATCAGTGGTTCGACTTGCAACCTGAAGTTACAGGCTATGCAGAGTTTACTATCCCCGATATCATTTACTCCGACAAGGACATTATCCCCGGTGTAAATGCTGTTGAAGGCCGTCGTGGTAGTGTTGCGCTCATGGGCAATATTGCTTATCCCGTTGAAGTGCCTAACGCAGACACTAACTTGGGCGACTTGGCTCGTTTGCTGGGCTGTGGCTTGGAAATGCGTTTTGCTATTGGCGAACTAGACTTCCAAGCTTCACGTGAAGGTTTGTCATACATTCCCGAAACGATTGCCAGCATCAAGGCTAAATTGGAAGCGATTAATGCAGTACTAACTGCCCGGCTTACTGAAGAAGCAGATGCTATTCCTAATCTGTGGGAACGTGCTTTCTTCCTCGACCACAAGGAAAACAATCAGCTTTGGGCCAGTGCCGTTCGTGAATACGTAAAGGCCACTGACTTCAAACTGTATTGTGCAGACAACGGCGGTAGCTACTATCGTCTAGGCAAGTTTACGTTCAGCGAAGAAACTTTGGCTAAAAAGTTTAACATTGTACTCAAGGGCTTTGTTAAGCAGGGTCATAGTGCTACCTATAGCGCCATTAAGCCACAGCGTGAGTACGATTACAAGGCCGCACTGGTTAACGGTGACCGTCCTACATGGTTGGAATTCACCATCAACGTTCGCAAGGACATTGCATTTGTAGTCAATGACCTCAAGCGTGGTGCATTGGAGCGAGCCAAGTATCACTGGCGTAACGCAGGCGGTACTCCCAACGGTGTTGTCTATGTGTTGGAACCTGCTGACAAGTCCAAGGCAGTTAACGCCAAGGCATTCTTTAAGGCACTGAGCAATCCGCCAGAGGATACTAAGTTTGTTGCTAGTGGACTTATTGAGCGTGAACGTGATTCGGCACAGCGTAGCAAGAATGTACAGATTCTGCAACTAGAGCGTCGTGATAACAACTACCGTAGTCGCCGTAGCGAAGATTTGGTATGGCGTGAGTCAGCCAAACTGGATCAGTTTGACACTACTAAGACTCACTACTACATGCCTTTGAGTGGTTACAATGCTATCAGCAAAGTGCATACCAACCTTGACCTCAAGGCTGTGGTATCTTATATCAAGGAAAGCGGCCTGTTTGGTGATAATGCTATTAACGTGTTTGGTGTTCGAAAGAATGATCTGCCTGTAGTTGAAGAAATGGCCAATTGGGTTAACTTGGAAGATTACATCATTGCAACTTTGAATTCAGTTGATGACCAAACTATTACACGAATGGCAATGAATGCTCTTGACAAGTACGACTTGTTGCGCTATAATAGCACTGTAGATAACGCAATTATTGATGCACTGAGTCCGTTCAAGCTAACTATGCAACGTACCCAGAACATTGAAAAGATTCGTTATAACAAGCATGCAGTAGATAATCTTTGCCGCTTGTATACGCCAAACAGCACTATTAATCCTAGTGCCAAGTACGATAAGTTTATGAGTGATTGCGAAGCAGTTTATGTTCGTTACCCACTACTGAATTGCATTCGGGAATGGGACCTAAGGAATCGTTTGCCAGCTCTCGCACAGTATATTAACATGATTGACAAGACTGAAAATGAAAACGTTTGATACATTTGAACAAGTAGATGGCATGGGTGCTTGCATGAAGCGTCCTATTGTGGTCCATGCTAAGAAGATTGATGAGGACTTTCGAGTCAACACACTCGAAGGAAATTACAAACAAGGTAAGGCAGGCGACTACCTTATGAAGGGCATCGATGGAGAATTGTACATCTGCGATGGTCCTATTTTTGAACGTACATATGATTTTGTAAAGGGAAACTAAAATGGCTTACCCATATCTAATCCAAGGCAAGAATATTGTTGTTGTTATCGGTAGTGTCAGTCACACTATCAGCTCTACGCATATTGCATACGAGCGTGTCAAGGCCGCTATCAAGGCCGACGACTGGGAAACTGTTGAAAGCATCATTGACCCCAAGCAGATTGTTATCGAATACGGCAATGGTGATATTGCCATCGAAGGTGAGAAGTTCTTCTGGAAGGGTCAGGAACTGCATACTTCGTTGACTGTTCGCATCATCCAGATGTACCAGGATGGTTTCCCGATTGAGCCTATGGTTAACTTCATGGAAAACCTTATGCTGAACCCAAGCAAGCGAGCAGTCACTGAACTGTATGGCTTCCTGGAAAAGGGCAACCTGCCTATTACTCCAGACGGCTACTTCCTTGCTTACAAGAAGGTTAAGCAGGACTACACTGACTGCCATACTGGTACTATGGACAATAGTGTCGGCAAGGTAGTTGAGATGGAACGTAACATGGTTGACGATGATCAGAATCGTACTTGCTCTACGGGCTTGCACTTCTGCTCACGTGAATACCTCAACCACTTCGGTGGTGAGCGTGTTATGATCCTTAAGATTAACCCACGTGATGTTGTTAGCATTCCTAACGACTACAACGATACCAAGGGCCGTGCTTGCCGCTACGAAGTTATCGATGAAATCGACAAGGAAAAGGCAGATGAGGCATTTGCTAAGTCTGTACAGGCAACCGCAGAGCGTGAAGCCAGTGTTCTTACTCAAGACGACTTGATTAAGATTGCTCAAATGCTCAAGGCAGTAGCAACGGCTAATACCGACAATGCATGAGCGGGCTTGCTGAATACTTTGCTAACAATCGCTATAAGCCAACTTGGTTCATAGGCGATAGGGTATTTGGTAAGTTTGGTCGAGTGCCATTCGTTGGTACAGTAGGCAACGATACTGTTATTAGTGAACGGGAAGGTCCAAGAGTCAGCGTATTTTTGGATCTTCCTATTACTGTTGATAAGAAACTTTGCCACATTATCTTTGTTAAACCTTCTGAACTTAAACAGTTAAAACAAATGGATTTGTAAGTTGATGAACTATGTGTTCGATGTTGACGGCACACTAACACCAAGCAGGGGTAAGATTGACCCCTGCTTTGCTGAGTGGTTCCTGGATTGGATGAAGACGCACCCTGTGTATCTTTGTTCAGGTAGCGACTATGCTAAGACTCTAGAACAGCTAGGCGAGGAGATTTGTGCAAGTGCCAAATCCGTGTATAGTTGTTGCGGAAACGCCAAGTATATTGGCGGTCAACTAGTACGTAGTACTGATTTCAAGTTAACTGCTGAAGAATTTGCATTCTTAGAAGACTTGTTAGAAGCTAGCCCTTTTCCTATTAGAACAGGACAGCATATTGAACATCGACTAGGGTTGTATAACTTTAGTGTTGTAGGTCGAGGTGCAGACACTGATGATCGGAAACTTTACTTTAACTACGATCGCATTCAAGGTGAGCGTCCGATCATGGCAGAGAAGATTAATCAGAGGTTCCCGTATCTAGAAGCTACTGTTGCCGGAGAGACCGGAATTGATATCTATTTGCGTGGCAAGGACAAAAGCCAAATTGCCGATGAAGTAACACCTTACACTTATTTTGGTGATACAATTTATTTTGGTGGTAACGATTTTTCTGTTGCTCTTAAGGCAGAAAGATACTACAATGTTAAAAGCTGGGAAAGCACCTGGCTTGTATTGAAATCAATTTGAAAGACGAATAATGTCATACTTTCTAAAATCAGGAAATACCTTTCGTGTAACCAATAAGGAACAGATGGATCTGCATGATCATCTGCCTGCTGGTAATTACACAGTCAAGCAAGATGCTATGACCAAGCAATTCTATCTAGAAAAGATTGATAGTTTTGAAATCAAAGGCAAGCTCTACGGCAACACTACTCAGCATGCCGGACGTATCCTAAACACATTCAAGGACCGTACTGCTAGCACAGGTGTAATGCTTACAGGTGAAAAGGGCAGTGGTAAGACTCTTCTAAGTAAGAAGATTGTAATTGATGCCGCTGAAGAAGGTATCCCTACCATTGTAATCAACGAAGCATGGTGCGGTGAAGGGTTCAATAGTTTCCTTCAAATGATTGAACAGCCGTGCGTAATCTTGTTCGACGAGTTTGAAAAAGTCTATGATCGTGACGATCAGGAAAAGATGCTGACTCTGCTGGATGGTGTATACCCTAGCAAGAAACTATTCATTCTGACCTGTAACGACAAGTGGCGTGTTGACAGCCACATGCGTAACCGTCCTGGTCGTATCTTCTACATGCTGAACTTCAAAGGTCTGGACCAGGCATTCATCCGTGAGTACTGTGAAGACAATCTCACCGACAAGCATCACATCGACAGCGTATGTCGTATTGGTAGCATGTTCAGCGAGTTTAACTTTGACATGCTCAAGGCCATGGTTGAAGATATGAACCGTTACGGCGAATCTCCTCAGGAAGTTATGCAACTGCTTAACGCCAAGCCCGAGTTTAGCGACGAAGGTCGTTACACTGTTAGCCTACAAGTCGATGGTATTGAGATTGCTGATAAGAAGACTAGCCCTACCGAATGGCGTGGCAATCCTCTATCAAGCCGGATTAACATTGACTACCGAGTTAAAGACGAACTCGACGAAGACGGGGACGAAACTTGGGAAGATACTAACTTCGTTAACACTGACCTGAAGCAAGTTGATCCGCAGACTAACAAGTTTATCTTTGTTAACGATGCAGGAGACCGTTTGGTGCTAACTAAGGTTAAGGAACGTACTTTCCATTACGATGCGTTTTAAAGGTGTAATTTGTTGTTTTTAAACAACAAAAAATCTTTAAAAAATCGGTTGACAACCCATAAATTAGGCAGTATACTTGTATCATGTTTAACGCACTTTACAACTTTTTTGCAGTGATTGGGTGGATTGCTATCATTGGGATAGCACTACTATTCATTTTTGGATAAGTTGTAAAAATACAACACTGGAGTTATATGGAATGTCACGTAGAGGCAGGACCTAAGACTAAGCGTTATATTGAGGCAATGTTGCCCAGTATGATGAAACAGTTAGGACTTACTAGAAGTCGTAAACTGCTAATGATTAAGGTAGACCGGGATCTTGAAGAACAAGGCACCACTATACCTTTAACAGGCATTGACACGTTTCTGGTAGTGCTTCGACCGACACGAGATATTTTGAACTTGGGTATCACACTGGCGCATGAGCTTACGCACGTAGCACAGTTTGCCAATGGCACACTACAGTTGACACCCAAGGGCAAAAAGTGGAAAGGTAAGTTTTATCCCATGGACCATCCATACTTGGATCAGCCTTGGGAGGTACAGGCCTTTGCTCGTCAAGAGTTGGTATTCCGTAGGGCAATAGACAAATAATAAATTCAATGGTTGACAAGAGATATAAATAACTTTATAATAGGACTTATGATGAAACACACGCTTCAATCGATTACCGCAAAACCGCACGGACAGACCATTAATTGGTCAATGCCTTGCTATGGTCGCGGCTTCGAGGATACAGGTGGGGGTTCTACATAAGTCATAGTTAACAGCTAGATTTATTTTAAGAACCCCGGAAGTCGAAAGACCCGGGGTTTTTTATTAGGCAGA
>Ga0078894_10003095_pt1 | contig 12594 bp, 10 predicted proteins | sample LauGreSu1BDMLBSD_2_FD_67506 | JGI IMG/M metagenome (GOLD analysis project Ga0078894, IMG submission 67506) | Freshwater lake microbial communities from Lake Michigan, USA - Su13.BD.MLB.SD (version 4) (version 4) | ecosystem: Environmental > Aquatic > Freshwater > Lake | place: Lake Michigan...
GTATGCGTGATGCCATCGGGCCAATTGCCTTTGCCAACGGCACGCAGCACCTACACCTCTTACCTGGTGTTCTTGAGATCGTACTTAAGCTCATGACCAAATACGAGATACCCTGGCTGCGTCTTCCTGATCGCAGTCGACGGGTCCCTGGGAGTGACCGACGACGGCCGCAAAACCTGGCGATGCGGGCCCTTGGCCTTAGGGCGCGGCGACGAGCCCGCTTAGTCAACATCAGTGGGCCAAAATATTTCGCTGGATTCGATGTTTGCGGTCGCCTTGATGCCGCCGCCGTCTGTAAGATTCTAGATGATATGCCCGTTGGCACTATGGAGCTAATGACCCATCCAGGTTTAGATGACCCGTTCTTGCGTCGTCATCTACCTTGGGGGTACCAGGATTTCGATTGGGCCGGCGAACTCGCCGCTTTGGTAGACCCCGAAGTAAAGGCCACCATCGAGCGGCGAGGCATCAAACTCATTCACTTTAAGGATCTTAGCCCCTGATTACGCAGCGCCCAGATCAATATTCGATATCGGTGGTTATCCCCGCGTACAACGAAGCTGATTGCATCGCTAAGGTGTCGGCAGAGTTAATTCGGATCCTTGGTGAGCTCACGCCCAAGTTCGAGGTCCTGTTCGTCGATGACGGGAGTAAGGACGCTACCTTTGAGCGGATCACTGAGATGGCCAAAGTCGACACGAGGGTCAACGGCATCGCTCTCTCGCGCAATGTCGGCCATATGGCGGCACTGGCGTGTGGACTTGATGCCGCTCGCGGCGACGTGGTTATCTGTATGGATGCTGACATGCAGCATCCGCCAGAGCTTATACCGCGGATGATTGAAGCCTGGCGCAGTGGCTACGACGTGGTCAATATGATGCGTCGCAACACGGCAGAGACCAAGGCTAAGGGTGACGTGCTGTCGCGACTTTTTTACTGGACTTACAATCGGACCTCGGACGTTCAGATCATTCCGCATAGTCCAGACTTTCGGCTGCTTGATAGACGCTGCGTCGATGCTTTGAAGTCGATGCCTGAGCGGCTTAAGTTTTATCGCGGCATGGTGCCTTATATTGGGTTCCGGCAGACCTTGATGGAATTTGAATGCCCGCCACGGTTCGCTGGTAAACGCAGTTACACGCTACGCAAGTCGCTCAAGTTAGCATCTGACGGCATCGTGTCGTTCTCTGATGTAGGTTTGAAGCTGCCACTGCTCGTCGGCGGCATTATTTCCGTGCTAGCTATTGCTTACATCATCGTATCGATCGTGCTGGTGGCGCTCGGTATCACGCCGCTAGCCCCAGGGTGGGTATCTCTGCTTAGCTTTAACGTCTTGAGCCTCGGGTTAAACCTGACTTTTATCGGTGTGTTTGGCCTATATCTCGGTAAGATTTTTAACGAGGTTAAGAGGCGGCCACTTTATTTTGTGCAGAACTCAGTAGGCCAGCCATTGCCACGGCGGGCACTGACGTCTCATCCTGACGACTGGGGCCAGAGTTGAACTCCGGGTCGCAGAGAGCGTTGGATAAGTGGTTGCCGTGGATGGTGGTGATTGGCGCCACTTTCGCATGCTTTTTCCAGCTCGGCGACCATGGCCTTCGCATGTGGGACGAGACGCGTCACGCCGAGGCCGCCTGGCAAATGCTGCAGCGTGGCGAATACGTCGATTATTACTTCGATGATCAGCGTGATGATTGGTTGGCTAAACCACCGTTCGGCGTTTGGTTAATTGCACTCTCCTACCGACTCCTCGGCTTTAACGAGTGGGCACTACGCACACCGTCTGCATTGGCTGGCGTCGGAATTATAGTGCTCACGTATTTACTCGTGCGGCTTTATCGCAGCGCGACCCTAGCGGCACTCGTGGCTCTTGTACTCATGCTGTGCCGCGGGATTGTCGGCCATCATGTTGCGCGCAGCGGTGACCTGGATGCTGTTTATGTCCTTACCGCTATGGCGATGATCTACACTCTGCAGCTGTCAGAGGTTCGCCATCGGCGTTGGTTACTACCAATCGCTGGGCTCTTTGGTGGTCTATGCTTCATGACCAAGGGTTTTATGATGGGTATATTTTTGCCCGGCCTAGGACTCTATATGTTGCTGAGCGGCCAGGTGCTGAAGCTACTAAAAGACTGGCTCTTTTGGGTGGCCGTCACGATCTTTGGTGCGGCTATAGGTGGCTGGTATTTGGCGGTGAAAAAACTGGGCACCCCCTTTGCGAGCGGGCAATACGGAGTCGACGCTTGGGATGTCATGGTTAACTACGACATATTCCGCCGTTATACCGAGAAGCTCGAGGGTAACAACACCACGTCGTGGTTTGTCATGGAGGCGCTCGATATCCGGTTTGGACCGTGGCTATATCTATTGATCCTGGTACTACTCTATCTTGGGTGGCGGTTGCGCCCAACGCTGCGGAGGATGTGGGCCTATCTCCGTAGCGATCATTTGATGCTACTCAGCACCTGCATGGTGGTACCTACATGCGTTTTATTTGCGTCGTCGGCGACCAAGTTTAATTGGTATGTCGCGATCACGATTCCCTTTCTCGCAATTATGACGCTTGTGCTTACAGACATGGCAGCCAAGCTCGATAAGCGCGTGTGGCGTTTATTTGGGCTGGTCACTGTAATTGGTGTGATCGGCCAGCTACAGTATCTATTTCAGGCGGAGAACGGTCTCTCTCACCAGCTTCTGGTCCATATCGACAAAGTTAAGAGCGCTAAACAAATATATGCGGAGCGCCAGCCGCTCTTCAACACGCGCTTGGCCCTCAAGTGGCGTGGCCGGAAGATCGACACCGCGAGTGAAGAAGTGCTACAGCGGCCAAGAATAGCAGTAAGTCCCAAGATTGACCGTATCGACGAGGCCGATGGTGGGTATAGCTTGATGCTTAAGCCTGCGGCGGCGGATTAAATCGATCTGGCACCATCTACGCCATAATTAGAGTATAGATAATTATTGGGATTTTGCGCCCGCTTGACCAGGATAAGACATCAGCAGGCGGCAATGATAGGAGGAACGATGTGATCCTCGATTGCCTCATCGAACTCTGGTCGTTTAAACCATGGTCTCTGCATGAGGTCATCGGCAAGTTTAAGTACGTCATCGTCCTGGCCGTTACTTGTCTTCAAACTGCGTGAGACGTATTCGGAAAGACAAAATGAAGCAAATTGAAATGCGCCGACTCGAGCAAGAGTTCTAGCGGCAGCTAGGTAAACTAACATCTCTTGATTTATTGATGCTAATTTAGTCGTATTAGCTAGGCGCTTACCAAGTAAATTTGTTCGGATCATTAGATCTATGTCTTGATTCAAGAGGTTTTCGGTTGCATCAGCAATTTTCCAGAAGGACTCAGAGCCCTCAAGATCAAAGCGCCGCGCAATAGAACTAGCCTTGGATAACCGACTAACGGAGTCTCGGGTAACCATAGTTCTTGCCCAAAATATGGCCTCTAAAATATATCGTGCCGAATGATGTGAGGAGCCGGATTTTACGCAGTCGAGCATTCGCGAAAACGACTGGAATTCACTAACATCGAGGCAAGCTTCTTCCCACAAAAGATACCTACCTGGAGTGGAGATCGGGTCATACTCCCTTTTAAATTCAAGAAGAAGCATCCGTGCAAGGGCAATATTTCCGCTTAATCGGTTACTTCGGATGATTCCAAGTCGGGTGATTGCTAGCTGTTTATCAGTTATAGGTTTTCTTATAGCTTCCCGGAAATAGTTGATAGCTAGAGCGGTATGTCCAAGGCGTAGCATCCGGTTGCCCAGTGCTACATGATGTTTGCCAATAAGGGTATCGGAAGCTCCGTTCAGAGTTGAAAGTGCTGTGTGCTGAGTCCATGCAGCGGTCCAAAGATCATGCTGTCTTGCATAGATCTTGCTGACAATCTGATTTAACTCCGCGTGTAGATAAGCCAACCGAGAGGAGCTGGTGTCGATTCCTGCAAGTCGCAGGATATTGCGCACCAGTGCGATGGCGTCATTAACATCACCGGGTTTTAAAAACTCTGACTGTGAATGGTCAGTAAGTAAGTGAAGAAGATAAATGAGTCGATGCAATTGACTGCGATGGTCGTGGATTTCAGCGAGTTCGTTAATTTTCCGATTAATATAAGTACGTCGACCAGCTCGCCCAGTAACGGACTCAATTTGTTCAAGCTGCTTTAAGATCTCCTCTCGCTCATGTTCGACCATGCGAATTTGCCACTTACCTTTGATTTGGAACATACTTCACCACCTCAAATCTCTATGGCTAAAAGGCCAATTGCCGTCGTATTTGTGAACGGGAAAATGCAAAATCCGAACCAATTCCGACTATTTCCATGTCAAAAATGATATCGACTGTATAAACCGAGAATATTTAGCATAAATGGCGAAAAGTAGGTCTCAAAGAGCCGCCAACATGATGAATGATCGACCCACACTCTGTTCAGGAAGTAGTCGTTCCTGAATCTGGTTCTAGTGTTTTTAGCTTAATACCTGGAATTACTGAAGAATCAGATGTCGCATGTTTTGACATGGTTAAAATGCCAGGTCACAAACACTCTACTTGGCTATAAGCGCCGGTAAACACGAAGGTAAAGGAAAGACTGCCCTACCCACTGTTACAGCGATGCCCCCCCGAGCAGGCGACCTCAAAAGAGCGTCAGATCTTGTCGGCTAGCTGCCTAACTCCCGCAATTATACGAACGAAATGTGTCTGTTTGGGGGGGTGATAGGTTCCCGCAAAATTCTTATGGCATATCGCATGCAATAACGCCATCGACCGGAAATTTTTTCACTCGCTGAATCTCAAACATTCAGCACTTCAACACATTGGAGACTTCTCGTGCGTCACACAATTTCCCGTGCGTCTATTGCTAGCCTCTTTCTCTGTTCCAGCTTGATTAGTGCATCGTGCTCAAATTCAGATTTTTCGCAGGCCACCGGCAAAGCGTCGCCAGCGAAAGCTTCTGTGGGAGGTTCAGCTTCCAGCAAAGCTAATGAAGAAGAAAGTACATCAACAAAAGCCCTGCAGGATGCAGAAGTGGGTGCAAACCAAAATCCAACATTGGGAATTGAGGGCAATGCCTTTGTCGGCGCATTTGAGACTCCCATATCTAACGACTCAAACACTCTAGGTTGCACTTTGCCAGTTTCTGTACAGAAAGCGATGGGAGCATTCGTAGATGCTAGGCCAGCAGCAAGTGTAGCACTGACTGGATGGGGCGGTGGTCCCGTAAGCCAATCTCAGCTCGGTCTAAAGAACCTCGATTTAAACACCTGTCAGTGGTTTCAGGAATCTAAGAAAGACTCTGTGGCGCGCTACATGATCCTCTACACCAAAGACGGGCAAAGCCATGCGCAACCGTTTAAGTTAGCGGCTAACGCCATTACTTATGCAGCTTGTATTAGTTCAGCTGCCAGTGCCAGCCTAGCTACGGGTGGCGTTGTGTCCTGCGTCTTCGTGCCTCGTGGATGATGTAGTTAGAGGCCTAAGTGTGGTTTGACTGGGAATTTGAGGGATCACAAATCTAGGTTGATAGATGATGTCTTTAATCAACAAAGAAATTCTTATGGCATGTTTCTTAGCATTGGCTACGGCATGTAGTTCAGAAGTTGTGTCCTCACAATTCCTAGTCAAACGATCACCAAGAAGCAAAAAACCGTTGCCATCTGATGACCCGAGAAATCGGAAGGTAACGGAACTTGACCTGCCCGAGATAACTAGTGAGATTCAGGCGTTCGCTCTTGCAGCTCGAGATGTCAGGGACGAGACTAATCCAGTAGATATACGCTACCTAAGTATAGCGCATCAAAAGGCCTCCGGTGTGAGCGCAGAGGACTTAAAAGCGGTAGAGCATGCAGTAGGTAAACTGTTCAATAGCTTGAGCTGGCAGCCCCAGATAACTGCAGTTAGGTCAATTGATTCCCTGGGACTTCTTTTTAAGATCAAGTTGTCTGAATTTGGCTGGGATGCCAATCTTTGGAATATACTTGCGAGTGGGCATCCAGCATCTCCTGACAGTATACCTGGAGTGAATGAACTCCAGCGGTTTACAGGTAGTGATAAACCGCTTTTGAGAGCTGATTGGGTGATGCGCAGTGCATCGCAGCCGCCGCTCTACTATAAGTTGATTAGAGTGCCGAGTAATGTCACCGACTTGTTAAAGGGACTTAACATCTCGGCGCAGGCGAATATCAACGCCGGCAGAGTGATCAGGGCTGGTTTTGAAAGGTCAGCCGTATCGACTAATCATCGAGTCATCGAGCGCCATGATTTGGCTAAGGGATTTCTTTGGCGTAGTTACGAGTTTCGCAACAAAAATGGTAATCGCAACATTTTTGATTTCCCGCTCGGTCCAGCCGCTAATAGTGGGGGGATATCGATTTTGAATGGAGTGCTCCCCCCATCTGGAAATGCGAATAATGGGTCTGGACCGCTCTTCCCTGGTCAGGCTTTCGTCAGCGACGGAAGCGAGATTTACTTCACCCTGCCAAATGGAATGCTAGGGTTTTACATAGCTGGTGCCGAGGGTCTGCGAATCAATGAGGTTCCAGGTACCGATGAGAAGAAGATTGTCGCCGGTATTAGCTGCTTCTCTTGTCACTCTAAGGGCACGATGCCTGCAAGAGATGAAGTTGCAAAGAGAACTCGTGTCACAGGTGCGGCATTAGATGCAGTGCGACGTATTTACTCGTCCGATGAAGTGCTAGAGGCCACCTTAAAGTCCGATAGCCAGTTCTATCTAAACGCGTTGAGTCAGATTGGTATTTCCGCTGATGGAGTCGAGCCTATCAATGCTGTCGTCAGAATGCAGTGAGCAAAAAAGTATTATCTAAATAAGCAAAAGGCAAAAAGATGAATATCAATAATATCTATGCAGTAATATCCGTATTAACTTTAGCCATTGGATGTAGCGCATCGCAACACAAGGCATCTAGGATTAAACAATATAGTCAGAATAATTCGAGCAGTGATTCTGGGACTTCGGGAAATACTGGGCCTAGGAACGTTGATATAAAGTTGGATGAAAAAAGTGATTTGCTAGGCATTTCAGAGGAGGAATTAAAGGTAAGAATCGCCGAGAAAGCTAAAGTTGCCAAATCATCTACAGATATGTTGGATAATAAAATTGATGCATCCAATGGCGTTGCGAGCCCTGATAAAGCAGTGATAATTGCAAAGGAGCAAATAGCGATAGCCTTTGAAGCTAATCTAAAGGCTAACCCTGACGCTATGACTAAGGAAGACGCCGATTATTTAAAGGATAAGCTTAATGCATTTGTTGATCAATCAGTTGCTGGTAATACAAAAGAGGCTACTGTAGCCTGGAATCAATTCTCAGATCGGATAGAAAAAATTCGCATGGTGCCGAAGAACGTAGATCCCTGGGTTGCAAAAAAGAAAGATGACGGGAAGGTTATTGTGATTGTCGATAACAAACCAGGGACGGGAATATTGACGAGCCTTTTCAGAGTGGCCGATAAAGTGATCGATTCTGGTGCTGGGCTAGTGAGTTCACTCTTTGGGCAGCCTATGGTCGCGATCAGCTCATCGGCAAAAAGTTTGGTTGACCAGATTTTTGTGTTGGTTATTTGATGCACGCTAGAGACTTTTAATGAAATCCAAATGCTCCGCTACTGAAGTATAAAAGTTCACACCGCGGCAAGGAATGGGGCCACCAGATAGCACACCTGCTACTTCGTGGCGCCCATTCACGGTGGTGAAAAGCGGCCCACCTGAATCGCCACTGCAAGCACCACGTCGCCAGAGGTCGTTGATCTCTAGGCGGCCTAATTCGTCCTTGCCGACGTAGGTAGCAAGTGTGTAGCGCAAGGTCCCACTGTCGTTTCCAATTTCAGTGATACCGTAGCCAGCAAGTAGCACCTGAGCTCCGGGCTCCAATGTTGAGTCTCGCGAGGCCAGTGCGATAGGTTCGTAGCCCACGGGAGCCTCTGATCTCAGTCTAATCACAGCAATGTCGTGTGGTGCGATTTCCATGCCTAGAGACTGGTAGTCGGGGTGCGCTATCAGCTCAACGGCTGGTATAAGCTGTCGTCTAGCAATGGCGGTATCTCGGTCCAGGCCAAAAAACGCTGTTACTTGCCCCATGCCGTCGATACCGTCGATGCCGTAGATACAGTGCGCTGCGGTCAGGAGTACATCAGGACCAATTAAGGCTGAGCTGCAGGTTGACTCCCGCCCGTACCGGTCCCGGACAATGAGGCCAACGGTAGATTTCGCCTCAGGACCTTGTTGCTGCCAGGTGACCTCACTGCCACTGCGGATCTTAAGATGGCTCCCGCTGGTCGATGCATCTTGGCAATTAGTTAGTGTGATCAACGTGAGGGTTAAGAGGGCAAACTGAGTCGTGAATTTCTTGCCAAACATGTCCTGTGTCTCCCCTGGATTTTAGGCGCCCCTAATGACAGTCCTAGAACTAAACGCAACAAAAAAAGCCCCCGCAGGCCGAGTCGCCAGCGGGGGCTTAATGACTGATTGGAAAATCTTAAGCTCTTCCCTTTAAAGGCGACATCAGCTGTGTGCTGCAACAGCAACAACAAGTAGAGCTGGAATGTGGGGCCTTAAGGATCAAAGCTAAACCATAAATTAGAGGTACCATGGCGCCTGTCATAAGTCGCCAGTACATGTCCTCTAATCCAGGGATTTTAATTAGTCAAGAGGCTGCACAGCTACACTGTAATCCTAGGAAACGCCACTAACTCCTAGATTAAACCGTGGCATCCAACGAATGTGGAGGTAGCTACTGTCGTCCTTTTGGGGGGAGTTTTGCCAAATTTTCTCGCAGCTTTCCCTTAGCTTTTTGTCGCTTTCACTGGGCGAGGCCGTTTCGCTTAGGAGCCGTCGCAGAGCTTTGATCTTCATCCTCTCGCCGCTTGGACCCTCGTTGTCGAGGAGGCCGTCAGTGTAGAGAAAGAGTCCGTCACCGCCCTGTAGATTTAGCTTCGTCACCTTCGGTGTGATTTCTGGGGCGAGCCCAAGCGGAGACGAGGGTTGAGCGATTGCTTTTACATCGCTGTTGCTCACCATCAGTAAAGGCGTATGTCCGGAGTTACAATAGTAGGTCTCGCCTGTAGTAAAATCGATCAGGATGACTGCCATCGTCATGAGACGTTCACTCTTTTGGCCTGCTTTGCGTACGGCGTCGTTCATCGACTGGACTAAATGCTTGACGACGTATTCCGGTGCATCAGCCGACGGCTGAGCTCGCAGAGCTGCTACAGCTCCCCTAAATGTGCCGATGGCAGTGACAGTGACCAACGCTGATAACATGTCGTGGCCGGTCACGTCGGCAATGGCGAGGAACGCGCGGTTGGCCATGTCATCGTACTCGATCCCGAGCCAATCACCGCCAGCGACCTCAGCTGATTTTACAACCGAAGCGATCTGTAGTTCTGGGATGAAGCTAATAGCGTCTCCCATGGCACTTGAGAACGCTTGAGCTTCTGCAAGGCTAGACTTGAGCATCGATTTCTCAGCCTGAATCCGCGTCAATTCAAGGCGATTATTCTCTTGCTCTAAAAGCTCCGTGTGTAGACGGCGTACACTTCGCTCACTAGCTTCGGCCGCATAGAACGCGTCAGTGTAGCCCTTAGCCAGGATTATCGACTGCATTGCTGCAAATCCAACGGCTCCAAGGTTAGAGAGACGAGGGACGTCCCACCCATTATAAAGTGCCATCACTTCGAGTAGGGATAAGCTAGCCAACATAGTGAAGCCAACAAGAAACGGCTTGGCACCCGGTCGTTTATGCGCCACAGCTTTCAGTATGCCTCGAAGGTATACGACCGAAAGAGCTACCTGCGCAATTTGGACGGCAATCTTCGCAGGAGCGAAGATCTTGGGCTCGGTCATCACAGTGAGCATGGTGAACGGAACAACTAGCAACAACGTCAACCATGTGTAGCGACGTTTATTTTCGTTAGGGAAAAGCGCGTTCATGAATTCAGTCAGCACTGGCAATGACAAATAGTAGGTAATTAGCTCGGCTCGCCAGCTCCAGGTGTCACCAAGGTGCAGTACCTCTTCCGCAAAATTAGCTTCGCCAACTAGCGTGGTACGCATCAGTACCAGGAGGGAAAATAAGGAGAACCAAAGATTGCTAACGCCTCGGCGCTGAATGGCGTAATCACATAAATGGTAGAAAAACATAAAGAGCATGATGCTGATGACTAGGCCGTCTAGCATAAAGCCTCTAGTTCTCAGCGATGCAATGGACTCGGGACTACCAATCTTGACGCTACCTGTAATGCCACCGACAGGCGCTGATAGGTTGGTGACTTGAATTTTTAGATCGGCAGTAGGATTTTCCGTGTAAAACGACGTGTAAATATGCCGCCCAGCCGCCACTGTTTCGTTTGCTTCGGTATCGAGTCCTCCAGCCTCACGGATAAGTTCGCCGTTGACGTATATCAATGCATGACCACTGATTTCAGAAAACTTGAGGGCGAAACTACGCTGGTGGTTCGGAAGCAGTAGTCTCGCGTGGTAAATGGCCGTGCCCTGATTGGTCTCGGGCTTCCAGCCTCGTCCAAGGTCAATTACGTTTTTGGAATGGAGATCGGCGTGGCGTAGATCGACGACAGGATTGGCTCCTGCGACCAGTTTATCGCTGATAGCGACGATATTGCTGTTATCGCTGCTCGCTGGCAATGGACGCGTAAGGTTCATGCTGGATTTCGCAACAACCAACGCTGCGGAGGCCACGGCCAAAACCAGTAAACCGGCGGTGCGGGGCCTTCTTAAAGAAGAGTTTGGGAGAGATGAAATCACATGCTGCATGACGATCTCGTGCGTTTAGTTGCTATAGTTAAGCACTATAGATGCACGAATCATGCCTGCAGAATAATTGATTTTTAATAATTATATAGGCAGCTTATATATCGATTGCTGGGCGCTGATCGACTAATAGCTAGTCGTAGCGACTAGTATTTTGGCAGTTCGTCGACACCCTTCTCGTCAACCTTACTGACTCCAAAACAGGTAACAGTTTCGCGTTCACGACTACTGTCATCCATAGTCATGCCGCCAATGAGTTTGATTTTATAAACTTCAGTGCCAACGACAGTACCAAACCAGTCGGGGCGTTCATCCCGGACAGCTACGTCCGTGATGATGAGTGTGCTTGAGGTCAGAGATTTTTTTTCAGTCTCTTCTGATCTGGCTATTCTTGTATAACCCTCGAGCTCCTTGTACTGGGTGCGCTCGAGGTCGTTTTTTAAATCGGTACGGTCTTTGTTTTCTTCAGCCGGGCCGCCAATGGTATACGAACGCAATTCGAAGTCGCGGGTGCCACCCGAGAACCTAACGGCAGCAATCTTACCGTCCTTGTTGGACTTATAGATGTAAAGTTGGCATCGCTGGGCGTCTGACTTGGTCTGGTAAGAGACCTTACCCTCGTAGTGAGTGACGGTGTATGCACTTGACTTAGTATCGGTCGGCTGCGTGGCTGAGGCTAGGCTACTTTGATCCTTCGCATTGGTAGACTTGCAGGCCAATGAGCTAAGAGAAATGAGTGCAGAAGTTAAAACTAGTGCGGCATGATTGCTAAAGTGGCATACGTGATTAGCCATGTTGTGCCCCTAATAGGATGGGATAAGAAATGATAACTAAGACCATGGACGGTGGGTCCTGGATGAGTTATCGGTCCATGCGAGCGAAATTTGAGACCCCAGCGCGACTGGGGCTTTAAGTGCCAGCCCAAACATCTCGAATTGTCACGTTAAATGTGGATTTTTATTTAATTGATTGAGTCGCGCCAGAGCTAAGATCCTCACTGATAGAGATCACACTGAGCTTGCGCGGTGGCGATTGACTCACGTCATACTGCGCCAAACCTGTGAAGCCGGTGGTGATCAGCCGTTGACCGCTCAAAATGACGTCGGTGCAGATATCTACAGGCACACTAGGTAGATCTTTGATGTGCGCATGATCTTTGACATCGAGCACCCGCAGTCCAGCTTGGCCATCGCAAATGAAGGCGCGTCCATCCTGCACGGCTAGACCAAATGGAGCGTTCATAGCAAATATATTAAGTTTGATTGGTGCCGTGGGATTCGTGAAATCAATGATCTCAAGTACATTCTCTTGATTAGAACAGCCGCTGCCACCACGTAGCGTCACGTAAGCTTTAGTGCCTTCCGTCACGACAGGATCACAGGCACGAATATGACTAACCTGCGACTGAAAGCGCGGTCTCAGTGGCTCTCGTAGCTCGTAAATTTCCATGCCTGTGAGTGCACCGACAAAGATTTGGCTACCGTTTGAAAATAGGGTCTCAGGCCACGAGTAGATCGGCACATCCGTGGACTTTAAGGGTGTCGAGGGCTCAGTTATATCAAAGGTTCTTATGATCGGTTCGCCCGACTGTGCGTACCATGGGCTTGCTGGACTCGGAGGCGTAGCCGCGTCACTCCTGGGTCTGGTGCTCAGGGTGTAAAGTACGTCTCCGGCAATGGCAAAACGTGCTGTTGAACAATTGATCGCCGCAATCCGCCTCATTTATGGGGCGTTCTAGGCGATCTCAAGGTATTCGCGTTAGCGAATACCGTCGCTGTTGTGGTCTTAGTTACCACCTTATTA
>Ga0078894_10003096_pt1 | contig 12594 bp, 14 predicted proteins | sample LauGreSu1BDMLBSD_2_FD_67506 | JGI IMG/M metagenome (GOLD analysis project Ga0078894, IMG submission 67506) | Freshwater lake microbial communities from Lake Michigan, USA - Su13.BD.MLB.SD (version 4) (version 4) | ecosystem: Environmental > Aquatic > Freshwater > Lake | place: Lake Michigan...
TGGCTGCCCTTGGTGGATGGCCCCGTTGGCTGGTCCCGTTGGCTGCCCTTGGTGGATGGCCCCGTTGGCTGGCCCCCGTTGGCTGGCCCCGGTGGCTGGCCTCGTTGGCTGGCCCCGGTGGCTGGCCTCGGTGGCTGGCCCCCGTTGGCTGGTCTCGCTGGCTGGCCCCGGTGGGTGGCTCACTGGCCCCCACACCATCCTGTGACCCAGGTTTGAGTTTGCTGTGATGGCAGACAATGCGGGTTTTCAGGGATGCGTCCGCGGTTGGGGGACGCGGCGGAATGCTCGGCAAGGCAAAAAATGCCGATGTGTGCGACTGTTGACAGTCGCGGAAAGTTCGATGCAATCGTGAAAGTCAGCATAAACCGCCCAGATGTTCGGATCGATTTAAGCCGTTGAACCTGAAAATTCGAACATAGAGGTGTTGTGGTGGAGTTGCGCCCGAGTTGTGACTGCGGGTTGTTGATTCTGGGTTTTCCGGGGAACTGTCGGGAGTTGCCGAGATGCCATTACGGGAATTGTGTCTGCTGGCGGCTGTGATCGGTGTGCTGACAACTGACATCGCTGCTGCTCAGCAGTCGACGCTTGCGGACCGGATGCGTCAGCAGACAGTGCGGCCATTGCCGCGGCGCGTTTCCGGCGCCAGCATGACAACATTTTCGGGTGTGCCGGTGCCAGCCTCGACGGAGCGGGCGACAACGTCAGGTTTGACGGGAGGTTCGCAGGCTGAATCCGAGCCTGTATCCCGACAGGTGCCGATGCGAGAAAAGATTCGTCCGGCGGTGCTCAGCCGCGAAATTGAGAACCCGGCGAAGGGGTCTTTGGCTGAGCGGAGGCCGATTGAGTTGATGGGTTTCAGGGCTGGAGGTGAGGATGCCAGCGGTTTTCTGGAAACGGTGGAGCCTGAGTTGCCGCAGCCGCGGGCTCAGAAGCGACCCGTAGCAGCGGAGCCGGGACGCGTGCCTGCTGTCAGCGAGCAAGCCGGCAAGCCGGCTGAACGACCTGATGCCATGGCAGTGCCACGCCGGCAGGACCGTCCAATCACGGATTCCGCCGGTTCGCAGCAGCCGATGGCTTCGATTGAGTGGATATATCCTGCTGAGATGACTCCGGGGGCAGAATGCACGGCGCAGTTGGTAATTCGCAATTCCGGTGCAGCGACGCTGTTTGGTGCAGTGGCGGAAGTGTTGTGTCCGGTTGAGGTGGAGCTGCTGGAGACTGAACCGCCTGCCGAGCACGCGGACGGCGGGGAATTGCGGTGGGCTCTGGGCAGCCTGCGAGCGGGAGAATCCCGGGAAATCTCGCTGAGGATTCGTCCGCAGTCGGCGGGTGAGCAGCGTCTTGAGGCCGCTTTGTCGGTGAGTGCTGCTGCGGTCTGTCGGCTTAGCATCACTGAACCGAAGCTGGCCTTGTCCGTGGCGGCTCCGGAGGATTCCGAGTTGGGGCAGCAGACATCAGTGATGGTGGAAGTGAGCAATCCCGGAACGGGGCGGGCTGAGGATGTGGTGCTGGTGGCCAGCCTGCCGGAGGGGCTTGAGCACAAATCCGGTGCTGTGGTGACGATTGACATTGGAACACTGAATCCCGGTGAATCGCGAAAGGCTCGACTGTCGCTGACTGCAACAGCTGGCGGGATGCAGGAGATTGAACTGAAGGCTGCGGGGACGGGTGAGTTGCTGGCGGAGGCGACGGCAAAGGTGGAGGTTGCTGAGCCGGAGTTGCGTTTGGCCTTGCAGGTGCCAGATCAGGAGATTGCCGGGCAACCGGGCAGTTACGTGCTGCAACTGGAGAACACAGGACTCGTGGCAACGGCCAACGTCAGGGCACGGTACCAGTTACCGGCGGGCTTTCAGTTTGTTTCGGCGGACCGTGGTGGCCGATATCTGGCGACGGATCGCAGTGTCGAGTGGTACGTGGGGACTCTGAATCCTGGCGAGACGACAGAGTTTACGGCCATGCTGCAGGCTGGAAAAAGTGGTCGCAGTGCTCATCGAATCACCGCGCAGACCGACTTTGGCGAGCTGGCTTCAACCGAGGAGGTGACGCAGGTGGAGGGCAGTGCTGACCTGAGGCTGGAACTGGCGTCTTTGCCAGCGGGAGCGGGTTCGGTGGCGAGAAGCGGTCAACAGACGACACTCAGAGTACTGATTCGCAACGCGGGTTCCGAGCCGGCTCGTTCGGTCGGTATGTCCTGCGAGCTGCCTGCTGGAATGACTCTGATCGACGTCGAGGGCCCGTCGGACTACATCGCAGAAAACGGCGTGCTGGTGTTTCGATCACTACCGGAGATTGCGGCCGGGAAATCGGCCGAATTTCTGTTGCAGGTTCGCTGTGGCCGTGCGGGGCTGAACAGCAGTCGAATCCGCGTGGCGAGTGCAAGTACAGCTCAGCCACTGATCGGTGAAATTCGCACCGAGGTACAGCCCTGATGAGTTTCGAGCCGGGCGGTGGCGAGCGGAATCGTCGGGACCACGGGCAATCGATTGGTGAATCATATCGTACGGCGCATGAGTTGTTATCGGCGTCCTTGTCAGCCGGTTTGCTGACGTACGGAGGGTACTGGCTGGACCAGCGTTACGGATGCTTGCCAGTGCTGACGATCTGCGGTGGTGTGCTGGGTGTTATTTCGGCAGTGCTGGCTGTGCGGCAGGTGGTGCTGAGGATGGAGCGACAGTCACTGCATACGAGGGACGGCGTTCGACATCCCGGGGTCTCTGGTCGTGCGAAGCCGGAGTCGGTGGTTGGGCCGGAGTCGGACAGGCCTGCAGAGATGAAGCAGGACTGAATTTTTGATCAGAGTGGCGGGCTGGGGGAGGCAGGTTGTGAGCAGTTCGGGTGGTGGTGGCCTTACCGCAGCACAGATCGCCAAGGGTGTTCTGAACCTGCTGATTCTATCGGCAGCGTTGTGGGTCGTCAGTTGGTGGCCGGCGCGCGGGCTGGCTGGCGAGTCCGGGTTACTCTGGATGACGCGAGCGTTGCTGATTGTTGTGATTCCTGGATTTATCAATCTGCTGCTATCGGGATTGCCGATCCTGAAGGACCCCTTAAAGTCCATGCTGCTGAGAATGGGTTTGCGGATCGCGGTACTGTTACCTGCAGTTCTGGTGGTGAAAGCGTGGTGGCCGGATGTCGGGATTGCTCAGTTTTACGGCTGGCTGATGGGGTTTTACCTGATCAGTCTGGCCTTTGAAGCATGGGAATTCAGCATTCTGTTGCGTCGCAGGTAATTTCGCTCGAATGGTTTTTGTGACCGTTTGAAGGTTCATGCTGCGTTTTTCGGGATGGAGATTCAGGGCTGAATGGGTCGCGGTCAGTTTTTGGGTGTTGCAGATCTGGCAGGTTGTGTCTTTGCCCGGGTGTCTGAATCCCGCCTGTGGCTCTCGACTTCGGGATTTCCTCTCCGCCTTCGACAGGAACCGTCGATTGACTGGAAATTTCCCGGGCTGCCTGAGAAAACATGGTGAACGTGCGTTTTACAGAAGTCTGGTAGCAGTCACAGTGTCAGAGTTTTTGGCGGAATCGATCGCAAGATGAGTGCTGAAGACCATTTTCATCACGTTCGCGATTTCGGCTACTTTGAAGTGCCGAGTTTCCTGACTTCATCGCACGCCTACACCGCTGTTGGTGATGTTCCCTGGCATGTGAAGCATGTGCTGCATCTCGGTCAGGAGGCGTCTCTTGACGAGGTCAACGGGGCGTTGGTCGGGAAGATTCTGATTCCGCAGCCGTTCGCCGGCACAGCGAAGCATCCGGGTCTGATCGTGACCAAGTTCATGGTGCTGCAGGTCGTGGTGCTGGTGTTGTGTCTGTTAATTTTCCGAGGACTGGGTTCCAGAATTCGTTCTGGACAACCCGCGAAGGGGCGTTTCTGGAATTTCTGGGAAGCTTTTGCTCTGGCGATTCGCGATCAGGTGGTCCGCCCGACAATCGGTGATCATTCCCACGACCACGGCCATGGGGATCACGGGCATGCAGACCATGGCCACGGAGACCACGGGCACGGGCACCACGGTGCAGTAGCCACCGGGGGGCATCCTGCTGACCGTTATCTGCCGTTTGTCTGGAGTTGTTTCTTTTACGTGTTGTTCTGTAATCTGCTGGGGGCTGTACCATCGCTGGGTTCGGCGACTGGGAACATCAACGTCACTGCAGCGCTGGCTTTCAGTGCATTCATGGCCAGCTTTCTGTTTGGCGTTCAGGCGATGGGTGTGGGGGGATTTTTTGCGAATCTGATTCCGAATACGGGCATGACCGGGGTTGGGAATGTGGCGATGTCGGCATTGATGTTTCCGATCGAGTTGATGGGTTTTGTGATCAAGCACACGATTCTGGCGTTGCGATTGTTTGGTAACATCATGGGCGGTCATACCGCTTTGGGCGTGATTCTTGGGTTCATCGGATCTGCGGCCAAGGGACCTGTGGCCTTGTGGGGTGTCGTGACGGTGGGCAGTGTTCTGGGTCAGATTGGCGTGGGGTTGCTGGAACTTCTCGTGGCGGTACTCCAGGCTTATGTGTTTTCTTTTCTGGCGACGATTTTCATCTCGGGTGCCGTGCATAAGCACTGACGTGCTGTTTTATGGTGACTACGGGGTTTGTTGATGTTCCAGCCTGTCGGCCGTTGTGGGGCAGGCGTTTTGCAGACGTGGTTGGTTTCTGACTAAGAGGAGTTTGTTGTGGCTCAGATTCTGAAGTTTGCGATGATGTTCGTTTGTGCGTTTGCTGCTCTGACCGTGCCTGCTCTGGCCCAGGAAGGTGCTGCCGTCGCTGGTGCCGCTGCTGCTGCTCCGCTGATCAATCTGACCGCCACTTTTGGTGCTGGTCTGGTGGTGATTGGTGCGGGCCTGGGTATTTCGCGTCTGTCTGCGGCTGCGTTTGAGAGCATGGCGCGTCAGCCGGAAGTTGCTGGCGACATTCGCGGGGCCATGGTGATTGTGGCGGCGATGATCGAAGGTGCTGCAGTGATCGGCTTGATCGTCTGTATGATTAAGTGATGACTTCGCAGTAGGGTTTCGGGTGCGAGCTGTCTTTTCGGAGTACGGTCGCTTCTGGGGCTTTGGCTGGTGCTGTTTACGTACGGTCCTGGGTACTGCGTGTTCTGTGTCGTCTGCGTTCGGGGTAGCTGCAATGAAGTCCGCGGGTAAAATCGCTGGTAAGTTTCGGCCTGCAGGTTTGGTTTTCCTGCTGACGTTTGCTGTCTTCGCGTGTGGCCTGCCGACTTCGTCGGCATGTTTTGCGGTCGAGAGCAGCGCGGAGGGTGAGCACGCAGGTGGTGGCCATGAAACTGGCGTGCCCATGGGTCTCAAGGGGGATCTGGCGCTGTGGTCACTGGTCGTTTTCTTCCTGTTTCTGCTGGTTCTGGGCAAATTTGCCTGGAAGCCGATGATTGAGGGCCTTGACAAGCGTGAGGCGGGTATTCGCAGTGCGATTGCCGAGGCAGAGCAGAATCGGAAGAAGGCGGAGGCCATGCTGGCGGACTATCAGAAGCAGTTGCGTGAGGCTGAGCAGCACGTGGCGGCCATGATTGCAGAAGCTCGCCGCGACGCTGAGAGAACCAGTCAGGACCTGATTGCTGGTGCTCAGCGTGAAGTCGATCTTTTGCGTCAGCGGACCAGGGATGAGATCCGACAGGCGAAGGATGCTGCCCTGGCAGATGTCTTTAGCCAGTTGAATGCTCAGGTGGTGCTTGCCACCGAGCATGTGCTGGGGCGTGCCCTGCAGGATTCTGATCAGGAGCGTCTGGTAACAGAGGCTCTGGCGTCGATTGCCCGTTAAGTTGTCTTCGGTGTGATTTGGCTGTTGGCGGCGTAGTCTGCAGGCAAGAAGTGAAGGCTGTCCATGTCTGACGCGAGATTCAAAAGTCGACCCGAGAGTGTGCTGGAAGATCCCGGTACTCGCGCCGTGGCGACTCTGTATGCTCAGTCCTACATCACTGCTGCTCGCACGCAGGGTGGCTCTGAGTGGCAGTCGGAACTGCATTCGTTTGTGGACGACGTGTTGGGTGGCTGGCCTGGGTTTGCCGACGTGTTGATGTCTGATTCTGTGGGGCGAGACGAGAAGCTTGGAGTTCTGGACCGCGTGATTGCTCCGCGGGCCTCCGAGTTCTTCCTGAATTTCCTCCGAGTTCTGGCGCGGCACGGTCGTCTTTCTCTGTTGCCGGTGATTCGGGAAGTTGTAGTTCGGCTGATTGAAGTTGAGTCGGGGAAGCAGCGTGTCCGGGTACGCTCGGCTCGGCCGCTTTCTCAGACGTCTCGGGAAGGCATTGTGACGTCTCTGAAGGGGCGTTTTGGTTTCGACCCGATTCTGGAAGAGTCTGTGGATGCTGAACTGCTGGGTGGCATTGTTCTGCAGGTTGGGGATACTGTTTTTGATTCATCGCTGCGTTCCCGTTTGAAGATTCTGCGGGCACGATTGGTGGAGAAAGCTTTCAATGAAATTCAAAGCGGACGAGATCGCTTCAGTCATCCAGAAGGAGATTGAAGATTTCCGTGGTCTGATGCAGACGGCGGAAGTTGGCCGCGTGATTGAGGTGGGCGACGGGATCGCTCGCTGCACGGGTCTGTCGACTGCGATGTCGGGCGAGATGCTTGAGTTCTCGAACGGTACTCGTGGTTTTGCCTTCAATCTGGAAGAGAACAGTGTCGGCGTTGTGATTCTCGGGGATTACCTGAAGATCACCGAAGGCGACGAGGTTCGCTCCACGGGTAAACTTCTGTCAGTTCCTGTCGGTGAAGCTTTGCTCGGGCGAATGGTGGATCCGCTGGGTGTGCCGCTGGACGGCAAGGGCCCGGTGATCACCAGTGAGTCACGCCCGGTGGAGTGGCAGGCTGCCGGGGTTGCTGAACGGCAACCGGTGAAGGAGCCGCTGCAGACGGGGATCAAGGCCATCGATGCCATGACTCCGATTGGTCGTGGCCAGCGCGAACTGATCATTGGGGACCGCAAGACCGGCAAGACAGCGATTGCGATCGACACGATTCTGAATCAGAAGGGCACTGGAGTGATCTGCGTGTACGTGGCTTGTGGCCAGCGTGCAGCGTCGATTGCCGGTGTCGTGGAAGTTCTGCGTCAGAATGGTGCTCTGGATTACACAATCGTGGTGGCCGCCAGCAGTGCGGACCCGGCGCCATTGCAGTATATCGCGCCCTACGCTGGTGCGGCGATGGCCGAGCACTTTATGTATCAGGGCAAGCACACTCTGGTGGTCTATGATGACCTTTCGAAGCAGGCCGTTGCTTACCGCCAGTTGTCTCTGCTGATGCGTCGGCCACCGGGTCGTGAGGCATTTCCCGGGGACGTGTTCTACTGTCACAGCCGGCTATTGGAGCGTGCTGTGAAGCTGAACAAGGAGTTGGGTGGCGGGTCGATGACGGCGTTGCCGATTATTGAGACGCTTGAAGGCGAGGTTTCGGCCTACATCCCGACGAATGTGATTTCCATTACGGACGGTCAGATTTACCTTGAGCCGGACTTGTTCTGGAAGGGGATTCGACCTGCGATCAACGTGGGTATCTCGGTCAGTCGTGTGGGCGGTAATGCTCAGACGAAGGCCATGAAGAAGATTGCGGGCAGTCTGCGTCTGGACCTTGCGGCATTCCGCGAGCTTGAGGCATTTGCTCAGCTTGGTACGGAACTGGACAAGGCGACTCAGGCCCAGCTGGACCGAGGTTACCGAATGGTGGAGCTGCTGAAGCAGCCCCAGTATGTTCCGCTGCATGTCGCGGATCAGGTGATTGCAATTTATGCCGGAACGAAGGGTTATTTCGACAAGGTTCCGGTGAATCGGGTGCAGGCTGTCGAGAAGGAATTGCATGAGTTTATTCGCACCGAGCATGCGGACATGCGAGACAAGCTGGTGGCAGAGTCTGCACTGACTGACGAGATTGAGGGTTTGCTGAAGAAGGCGCTGGAGGCCTTTGTGGCTCGTCAGGCGGCGAAGTCCTAGTGCATGTGTGCTGTTGATTTGTCGTGATTTGTTAACCTTTCTGCGGTGTGGCTGATCCATGGCGAACAGACGTTTGCTGGTAAAACGGCTCAAGGCGGTGCGTAACATCCGCAAGATTACGCGCACGATGGAGCTGATCGCAACCAGTCGCTTCAAGAAGGCGATGGACCGAGCCACAGAGGCGGCCGAGTACACTCGGAAGATTTCTGAGATCGTCGGGGACCTCGGACAGGCGGAGCTGCGTTTTTCACATCCGTTGCTGGAGAAGCATGCGGAGGAGAAGCGTGGTGTGCTGTTGGTATTGACGGCAAATCGTGGGCTTTGTGGTGGCTACAATGCCAGTGTATTGCGTCAGGCGGTGACACATCTGCGTGGTTTGCGGGAACGTGGTGTGGACGTTTCGCTGGAAGTGTCCGGCAAGCGTGGCATCAAGTTTCTGAACTTCCAGAAGATCGCGGTGTCGCAGGCGTACACACATTTCGAGGACAAGACGACGTTCGCCGAAGTTGAAGTTCTGGCTTCCCGGTATGTGGATGACTACATCGCCGGTCGGATCGATCGTCTGGACGTGGCTTACACCCGGTTTATCTCATCTTCCAAGCAACTGGCCGTGGTCGAGACCATTTTGCCGATATCCAGCCTTGCGGGAGCAGGTGGAAGTACTGGAAGCGGTCGAGTGGACTACGAGTTTCTGCCATCAGCCGAGGAGATTCTTTCTGAGATTGTGCCTGCGGCGTTTCGGGCGAAGCTGTTCAAGTGCTTTCTGGATGCGATTGTGAGCGAACAGATTGCTCGAATGGTAGCCATGAAGGGTGCGACGGAGAATGCGGACGAGATGGCGGGTAGTCTGAAGCAGCAGTACAACCGTGCTCGTCAGGCGGGGATTACGTCGGAGTTGGCGGAGATTATTGGTGGTGCAGCGGCGCTTGGTTAACGGGTGTCGCGGCGATAGTTTTGTGCTGATTTGTGATGCTGATCTGACAAGAATCAGCTTTGACAGAGTCCAACAGATCCAGATTGATAACAGTATTCGACCCAACGGGGCAAGCGACCCATGATTGAAGCAACGAAAAGCGGCCGTGTGTCGCAGGTGATCGGATCAACTTTTGACGCTCAGTTTCCGGAGGACGGTCTGCCGGAGATTTACAATGCGTTGCTCATTGACGAGGACGTCAAGGGTAAGCGAGTGAAGGTGACCGGTGAGGTTCAGCAGCATCTTGGTGGCGGTCGAGTCCGTTGCGTGGCGCTGGGGAACACTGACGGCATGCGTCGGGGAATGACAGTAACAGACACGGGCAGTCCGCTGTCTGTACCTGTCGGCAAGGGGACTCTGGGACGGGTCTTCAATGTGCTTGGTGATGCGATTGACGGTCGTGGTGCAGTGGACCACAGCGAGCGATGGCCGATTCACCGCCATCCTCCGGCGCTTGAAAGTCTGAGTTCGAAGACTGAGGTGTTTGAGACGGGTATCAAGGTGGTGGACCTGCTGACGCCGTTTGTTCGCGGTGGTAAAGCGGGTTTGTTCGGTGGTGCTGGTCTCGGCAAGACCGTGATTTTGACCGAGTTGATTGCCCGTATCGCCAGTGCTCACGGGGGATTTTCGGTGTTTGCCGGTGTGGGCGAGCGGACTCGCGAGGGCAACGACCTTTGGCTGGAGATGCAGGAAACAAAGATTGGTCAAACGGGTCGCTCGGTGATCGAGCAGACGTGTATGGTGTTTGGTCAGATGAATGAACCGCCGGGAGCGCGTCTGCGAGTGGCGTTGTCTGCATTGACGATGGCCGAGTGGTTCCGTGATGCGACGGGTTCGGACACGCTGTTGTTCGTGGACAACATTTTCCGCTTCTCGCAGGCTGGTTCGGAAGTGTCGGCTCTGCTTGGTCGAATGCCATCGGCTGTGGGTTATCAGCCGACGCTGGGCACTGAGTTGGGCGAGTTGCAGGAGCGAATTACGTCCACGAAGAACGGTGCCATTACGTCGGTGCAGGCCGTGTATGTTCCTGCGGACGACCCGACGGACCCGGCACCGGCGACAGCCTTCGCGCATCTTGACGCGTTTATTTATCTGGAGCGTCGAATTTCGGAGAAGGGGATTTACCCGGCGATTGACCCGCTGGCATCATCCAGTCGAATTCTGGATCCGCAGTATGTGGGTCAGCGTCACTACAATGCGGCTCGAAGGGTGCAGCAGACGCTGCAGCGTTACCGCGAGTTGCAGGACATCATTGCGATTCTGGGTGTGGACGAGTTGAGCGAAGACGACAAACTGGTGGTGCACCGAGCACGCCGAATTGAGCGATTTCTTTCGCAACCGTTCCTTGTGGCTGAAGTGTTTACGGGCAAGCCCGGCAAGATTACTCCGCTGGCCGACACGATTCGCAGCTTTGAAGAGATCTGCGATGGCAAGTGGGACCATTTGCCTGAGAGTGCTTTCATGTACGTGGGTGCGATTGAAGAGGCTGAAGAGCAGTACAAGCGGATGCAGGCTCAGTCCTGATCGCTGTTGATTGTCCGTGGGCTTGTGCGCTGGAGTGTGTTATGGCCGATCTTCGGTTAGTTCTGGTGACTCCGGAGAAGACTCTGTTTGACCGCCCGGTGGCATCACTGCAGGTGCCTCTGTTTGACGGTGGTGCTGGGTTTTATCCGGGTCGGGCGCCGCTGGTTGGTCGACTGGGTGCTGGCGTGCTTCGTTTGCAGGGGGCTGGTGGCGAATCTGAGTCGTATTTTATTGACGGTGGGTTTGTGCAGGTGAAGGGTCCAGTGGTCTCTGTGCTGACAAATTCGGCTGTTGAGTGCGGTCAGATCAGTCGCCGTGTGGCACAGCAGCAGTTGTCGGACGTGTTGGCTGAGCGAGCGATTCTGGACGAGGAGTATCGTGGCAAGTCGCGACGTATCGAGACAGCGCGACGTCGCGTGAAGGCTGCCGGGCGGGAATAGCCACTGGAAGCTGGGCTTTTGAAGCTTTGATCGTTAGAATCCTGGAGTCCGGCATGTTCGCATGTCGGGCTCCTTTTTGTTTCCCCGGGAGTATTTTTCATGGATAAGTTTGATCCGCGTGTGGATTCACTGGTGATGGAAACCAGGACGGTCTGGGACAAGTCGGTAGGGAATCTGACCGATGAGGATCGGCGGTGGGTGGCGCGGTCGCTTCATCAGCAACCGCAGCTGGCAGCAAAGGTGTCATATGAGCGGACTCATACGGGTTTCGCGCGGGTGATACATGTGACGGTCGAAGACATTCAGCGGCTGTATCTGGCGAAGACCTGAGGCTGGGGCGTTTGGGTGGGGGATTGCGGCATGAGACCGGGTGAATGTTGTGTCTTCGGGGCTGCAATTCGACTGGTTCTGTGGTGTTTGTTGCCGTTCTGTGATGTTGGGGTGCTTGCGGACCAGTCGAGGGATGCTGCGCCGATTTTTGTTTACTGCAGTGTGGCGGACGAGCGATCGATTCATCTGCTTTCATTTGATGCGGCAAGCGGTCGTGCAGCAAAGCGGGACAGTATAAGGACTCCAGGGGAGCCTGCTGCGTTAACATCTTCAGCGGACGGCCGTTATCTGTTTGCCTCGATGCGTGACACGGGGCAACTTTGCAGTTTTGGAATTGAGCCGGCGACGGGTCGGCTGACGTTGATCAGTACTGTGGAAGCGGGGGCTGACCCAGCGCAGATCACTTTGGACCGAACCGGTCGTTATCTGTTTGCTGCCTATTATGTGGCAGCGAAGGTTTCGGTTCATCGGGTGGAGTCTGATGGGCGGATTTCCGAGCGTCCGGTGCAGGAGATCCCGACGGCCGAGAAGGCGCATGCGGTCGTTCCTGATCCGTCGAACCGTCTGGTTTTTGTGCCGCACACGGGTCCCAACCGCATCTATCAGTTTCGGTTTGAGGTACTGGCCGGGCGACTGCTTCCGGGTTTGCCGAAGTTTCTGCAGTGTCCTGACCAGACGGGGCCTCGTCACCTTGCGTGGCATCCCCGTCTTCCGATTGCCTATGTGGACAATGAGCAGGGCAATTCGGTGACGGTGTATACTTTGCGGGGCAGCAGTCTGGTTGCCGGCGAGACGTTGTCAACGATTCCTGACGACTTCCGGGGCCAGAACAGCACCGCTGAGATTCGGGTGCATCCGGATGGTCAGCACCTGTTTGTTTCAAATCGTGGCGCGAATTCTCTGGCGGTGTTTCGCATCAGTGGTAGTGGTGACCAGTTGTCTCTGCTGGAGCAGGTTGCCTGTGAGCCTGTACCGCGGTGCTTCGATATTGTGCCTGGTGGGCGGTATCTGTTGCTGGCGGGCGAGGCTTCCGGAAATCTGCAGGTATTTGAGATTGGTGGTGTGCGTGGTTTTCTGCAGGAGGTGGACAAGCTGCAGGTTGGACCGCGGCTGTGGTGGGTGCATGCGGTGCAGCCCGGGGTAACGGGCCGCTGAGACAGTACCAGTCAGAAGATGGGGCCAGGCATCCACGGGCAGAATTCTTCGTCGCCGATTCCCTGTTGTTCGCTGAGAGTCTGTTTGCCGCTGGCGACAGCGACGATTTGTTCGAACAGGCGAGTGCCGGCGGATTCGACGGATTCTCCGTCAATAATGGAGCCGGCGTTGATGTCCATATCGTCGCGCATGCGATCGAACAGTTGGGTGTTGGTGGAGACTTTGATTGT
>Ga0078894_10003098_pt1 | contig 12591 bp, 15 predicted proteins | sample LauGreSu1BDMLBSD_2_FD_67506 | JGI IMG/M metagenome (GOLD analysis project Ga0078894, IMG submission 67506) | Freshwater lake microbial communities from Lake Michigan, USA - Su13.BD.MLB.SD (version 4) (version 4) | ecosystem: Environmental > Aquatic > Freshwater > Lake | place: Lake Michigan...
TCCTGACTCGGGATCAGTTACGGTGAGGTTGGTATAGTAGTAGCGGATATTCGGGATGGAAGCCTGATTCAGCAGTTCGAGCTGAGACCTGGTGCTTACACCTGTAATCGGAACGGGAACTACCGATTGTTGCTGAGCGTATTTTGTAAGTTGAACCCAGTTTTGCCCTGCTGTTGCATACAGCTGGTATGCTACTGGATCCTTTTGCAGGACAACTGCAGTGGAGGCGTTAATAATGACCGACTTAAACCCACTGACAATGGTTCCGTCATAGTCACCGTTGGCCATCCCGTAGTCGGAACGGTGGTTGACCATGTTTTGGTAGGGAGAGGTGTTGTCGGTGCTGTTTGAGGATAAGTTGTTCGGATACTCCCCAATAGTCGGAGCAACAATATCGTATTCCGGCGGAGTAACCAAGTCAGGGTTGACTTGATTGGCGAAAACATTGGAAAAAGCTTTTTGAACTTTTACGTAAAACGCATTAAGCTGACTCAGGGATGCATTCCTTAGCAGGCTAAGGCGGTGGTGGGAATACGACGATAATTCCCAAGACACTCCGTCCGCAGGAATATAATAAGGATAAATGTTCCAGATGTTAAACTTTGCGTCCACTGGAGCATTTATTTGGAAGTATGCAGCTGGCAGGTCGGCTGCAAGCACTGGTTTTTCAGCTGCGCTTCCCCAAGATCCACTGGACAGAACAAATGTGTCGTTTGTCAAGGGGAAGGCGTAATAGGCTCCCGCCAGGAAAGTGTTGACCTGATCCGTTGAGTCAGTGTAGGAAACCTGTACAAAATCGTCGAAACCAAGACCGTGAGAACGGTTTGTTTTGAAAATCGCCAACCCCGTTCCTTCTTGAACAGAGACGCTGGTAACAATACGATAATCGACTTTGTCGAGACCCGTGAAGTTGGAAACATACGTGTTACCGGACCATCGGAAAACGGAAGAGAGAGGTTGATCCTGGTAGGTGGGGCCGTTGGTTTGCTGAGTGTAGCCAGGGGGGAATGCCGGATGAGTGTATTTTGGAACGTAAGTCGGATGGATCTCGCACTTCTTGAGATCGAGACCGATGATGGAAACACCGCGAGGCAGAATTAGGCCACCGAACTCCTCTGCGTTAAACTGCGCTAACAAGTCTTGAGTAACTTCTGTGTACGGGTTGTTAAAATCTACGCTGAAATCTGAAACGCTCGCACCAGGCGCGTTCACGACGCAGTGCTGACCTGGAGCCAGCATAATTAAATAACGATTATTGCCCGCGGAAATACCTGCAAGCGTATCGAGAATAATTTGCTTAGTGACTTCCAGGATAGCGCGGTTTACGGTTACAAACGGTACGGTTTGACCGTCATTCGCCAGCGAGTCAGTCGCATTCTGGTAGTCGGGAGCGACAAAGACCGTGAGACCGTTCGTGCCGCCAAGGAACGGAGCTGCGACTTTCTGCCAGTTACCGTCGCCATCTCCAATATTTAGACCTTTTGTGTCCGAGTCTACCCACAGCTCGCCGCGAGCCGGAAGCTGAACAGGTGCTTCTGGAAGATATGAGGTGGGACCCGCTTTAACAACTGTGCCGTCGTTAACTTCAAAGAAGAGACCAGGGTCGTTACTGTTTGTATTTAGTGCTATTTCTCCAGCGGTCAAGTTTGCACCAGTGGGCCTCTTACCTAGGAGACTAGACCTCTTAAAAATCAGTTTTACAGCGGACATTTGCTAAAGAGCGAGTGGTACCACGTGTAATGACACGTTAGTACTCTTTTACCCGCTCAGAGGTATGCCCCGGCTTTAAATTCTTCTTCTGTTACTTTGCCAGATTTGGCTAGAGCTTGGATTTGTTTCCAGAGCTCTTTGGCCTTTTTCTCATCGCCTTTGAACAGGGCGGCTTTACGCTCTCCCATTAGTGTAACGTACTTGCTCATGGTTCTTTGAACAGGGTTACCTGTATTATACTCCCTCGTACAGTTCCCCGAGCAGTTTTTTAGCCTGAGGCTCGGAAAGCTTTTGCAACCACTCGGGATGGTCTTCGAGACGATTTCGTATACCGGGCTCTTCCTGATAGGGGACATTAAGTTTCATGAGAATACGCTCTCGGTTATCGTCGAACTTCTTATACTTAGAGCTCCCCTTAGTGGCCCCGCTTGTGAAATGGTCTTCCGATTGATAATCTCCCCCCTTATTTGTGCCGAGAGCTTCTGCCAAAGCGAATCGGTATCCGACCTGGGAAAGGCCGAAGTCAACGATTTCAGATTTCCTGGTTTTAGAGTCATAGAAAACATTGCCAGGGTGCATATCGTTGTGAGCCACGCCAGCCATATGCATTTTTGCACGAGCTTCTAATAAAGAATCGAGACGTTCAACCCTTTCCTTGGGTGACGCTTTGTCGTACATAACTTGAGCTACAGGCAGCCCTTTTGCCTCGGACATTTGCAGCATGCCTTGGCCAGCATTAACGTGGCCGCCGAGGCCGAACTCAATTTCTTGAGCATTTTTAAGTGCAGTGTTGCCAAGTAGTTTCGGGGCAACGCCTGTACCCTCCAGTTTCTTCAGGGCAGCTGCTTCGTTCTCTCCGATTTCACCCTTCTTGATGATTGAGGGTGGCGGTCCACTGTTTCTGCGCACTTCTCCCATAGCTCCGCTGCCTAGGATTTTACCGTTTTGGTAGGCTTTTGCCATGGCCTGGACTTCTTTGGGTTCGTTCGCTAATTTCTCAAGTTCCTTCGCCCCTCGAGTTGTCTTTTTGGCGAGGGCGGCTTTTGCTTCTTCGAGTTTACGGTAATTGTTAATAGCGTTTCCTTCGCCGTCATATACTCGGAAGCCTATGCCTCCTTTATTAATATAACCTAAGACATTACCGTTAGCGTCTTTGGCCCGATAACCTCCACCAGGTTGCCTTTCAAATTTTGGGGCGGTGCCAGAAACTTTTTCGATTGTTCCTTTTATTTTATTCTGCTTTTCGCGTTCGGCCTTCCTTTGTTCTTCTCGTTTGGCGAACGCTTCTGCTTTCTCTCGAGCTTTCCTTATTGCACTGGGTTCTCCTTCACTTATCCTGGGCGCCAAACCGCCGAGTTTTTGCACGACTTTTCCGATTTGTGCAGAAATCCGTGGACCCAGTTCAATAATGCAGCGTTTATTTGCGGAAATGCAAGCAGCTCCGCAAGATTTACCTTTTGTACATCTTTTCACGGGTTATTCCCCCATGAATTCACGCATTTTTTCCTCAAGAGCCGCGATTTGAGACCCAATGTCTTCCATCTCAGAGTAGGAAGTTTCCTGCTCATATGTGCGATTGTAGTCCGTCATTTGCTTTTGACCCGCGTTACCGCCGGGAGCAGCCACAGCCATCTTGGCATCGAGGCGCTCTTTCTCCTTGATCATATCTTGCATCTCTTGCATGCAGCGATGGAACTCTTGGAAGTTTCCACGCATGCGGCACACACGCAGCTTCTCTTGCTGCTTATCAATACGCAGGTTCAGAGCGTGGGCCTGCTTCTCCAGGTCCTCGTACTTATCACCCTGCATCACATTGGCGGGAGTCAACTCAGCAAATGCTTGGCGGATTTTAGAGTTCGCTTCTGGCTCTTCGACCGTGTTGCGCTTATAGTCCGTTGGCGGATGGCTATAGTCAACAATATGATGACCGTGCTCTTTGAATATTAAGTAGGCTTGTTCAAGAGCCTTGCTATCGATCGAATCTTTCCGCATTGCCGGACAAGGACATTATGTATGGTTTTTACCCTACCATTTCACCTTGTTTGCCCAATAAGCACCTGACTCAGGACCTCGCGCAATGTTCTTACGATGACGGGCTTTAAAAGATCTACGGCGCGCCTTCATTTCTTCACTCTCACCTTCTTTTGGCTTGCCTGCAGTTGTCATGTTAGCATCGCCGAAACGAATAAGTTTCTGTTTGCCGTCAAAGCAAGCTTTCACAACGTGGCTTTTTCCGTTGTGTGTTTCTTTCTTGGGCTTATTGCACTCAAGGTCTTCCTTGTCCGTAAAAGACTGCTGAGGGTACCCGATGGCCATGGCCTGCCGCTCAGCGTAATCTCGTTTGAACTGTTCTAATAATCCCTCAGGGAAGTCACCAAACATGACTACCTCGGCTTTGACTGTTTGAGAAGCACTTTATTTTCGGGAACCGCATCCTGAGGGTTTTTCTTCACAGGAGAGTCTGATCCGCGAGTCGGATTCCTTTCCGCGTTCCACTTATGGTGTAATTCAGGATTCATGATTCTCCTCCGAAGCGCAGGTAGTCAGCTACGCTGGCTAAAGCAACGCCAGCATTTGCTATTTTTGTGGCAGCCCAGGGCTCCAGATTGTCGTCCGGGTAAAGCATGCCAAGCATAATATCGATTTTCTCTCGCGCCACACGGAGCTGCGTAATAAGCATATTTCCGTTGGGCTCATCCGAATAAAACCGGTCGGAATAATCCTCGGTTTCTGCATAATTCGGGGCAGCTGCCATTGCTAGATGACCGTTACGATTGGAAGATTTAACAATCTCTTCCATGCGAGGCATACGGATGCCCGCTTCCTTCATCTGGGGATTTTTCTCGTCCCCTTTCCCTGGTTCCTTCGGTAGGTAGTTGGGAGTCATTTCCGCTGTAGCTATATCGCCTTCTTTGTGATCAGACGATAAGCTTTTCTTTTTCTTGACGGGAACACAATTAGGCACTGTGAGGCCATCTTTCTTTTTTACTCCAATGGCCTCGTACCCTTTCCAGCATGCCTTCTTCAACTCTTCACGAGCATCCTCGGCAAATCCAAGGCCGGAAAGCCGTTCCCAGTCGTAATCTTCAAAATTCATGACAGCTTTTCCTTGTGTTTATACGAGATAAGTTCGGACTGTATGTTTTCTACTTTTTCAGATAGTCTGATATGATCTTCTCGAAGTGTGTATTGGAGAGGCAAATTTGCCCTCATTTCTGTAACGATTTCGATCACTGTATCAAACTTTTTCTCTACAGAATCAAAACGACGATCTATACGTTTACCGTTTTTGTCTAAAACCCAGCCAAGAGTAGATGCAACAGTAATGGCACTAGCAATGACGCCGAGAATAATATCGACCCCCATGGCTCACTCCTTAGGTAAACCAGACTCACCAGCCGCCAAACGTTTCTTTACGGATTCAGGGAGCCCTGACTCCCAGCCATGTTTTTTCGCTATGGAAATAATCTTGCGCATGATCGCGCGAGGGTTTGCAGCACGGCCTACTGAAGACCAGGCAGCGGCAACATCAACAGGACCAGCAATCGGAAAACTTTGATCGGGACCTGCGAATTCACCTTTCAGCTCACCCGAACTCAGTTTTTTACGCTTTTCGGTGCTCCACTCCCGATACTCAATCTCTCTGTGTTTTTTATCGAGGCAAGATGGGCAATGTCCACAATTACAAGCTTCTTTGAAGGCCCCCCCAGGCAGAGGCATGCTCAGGAGCTCGGAATCCTGGGAATCACCCTCAGAAAAGCCGTATTCGGCTTTTTTCATTTCTTTGAAGGATGACATCCGAGCTTTTTTGCGATCGAAAATCTCTTTCATCGCGTCTTTGCCTTCCGCGTTTTCGTTATAGTCGCGGTTAACCATATTCATACGCCGCTCACGATGTTCTGCATTATTCTTCAGTATGGCTTCGTTATGGTGCGACATACCCATACCATCCGGACCGGGACGCCATTTTTTGCCTGAGGCATTCATTTCCTTCAGGCGTTCACCGCTGATAGCATTGCTAGCATTGATGGACCCTCCTGCACCGGGAAGCGTCACATCGCTAAAGTTCAAGGAGGATCCGTACATACTTAGATGCAATTTTCAGGGTTTTACCCCTTAGTCTTCTTCGTCATCTTCTTGAGAAGAGCCTGTGATTTCATTGATCAAGTGCTCAACTTCTTCGTCACTAAGGCTATCCATTTCGCCATCGCCATCGATTACTTCGTCGGAGAGGTAAACATTTGGATTAAAGGGAGTTTTAAGGTCTTGATCGGGACCTTTACCGCTCGGGTAGCGCCACAAACCTGTGTATTCAATCCAGGGAGAGGTGTTAGTAACAACGTTCGTAGGCAGACCTGAATTATTCGCAACAGAGTCTTCTTCCGGAGCCTGAAGCTGTTGTGCATAAGCGGAACGGAAAGCCTCTATAGCTTCTTGATTGAAATCGCCACCAATTCTGTTCGACATGTTGGTTAATTACCGTTCCTGAATCTTACCCGTGGGATCTTGTAACAACTTTGAATTTCCCATTAACTTCTCCTTATATTTAGCGACTTCTTTCGACACCTCGGCTCGCAGTTTACCCGCCTCAATCATTTTCTTTTTCTTCTGAGCACGAGATTCCTGTTTCGGTTTTTGCTCTAATGCCTTTTCTTCATGCTCTGCAATTTCCGGATCATGTTCCTGCTCCGGATCACGACCTTCTGGGTGGATTTCGCTTGTCAGTCTATCGAGCAAGCGATCCATACTGTCACGAAGACGGCGACGGCAAACGCCATCAATCTTCACAGTCAGAGGACCGCATGGCAGCCGATGCCTTTTAATTTCTTCTTTGGGCTTCACGCTCCTGTCCTCCGAGGCATCCATCCGTCCGGGAGTGCACTATAGTGTATCCCTTTCTTTTTCTCTTTACGGGGTTTGGAATCTTTGCGATTCTCTTCTCGCATTGCTGTGATCATAGTGTCTCGCATGGCCCGGAGTTTCTCACGGGGGACTGCGCAATGGGGGCTGTCACGGTATGTGCGGTACCACCGGGAGACCTCGCTCGGATCATCACTTTGAAGTACCATATTCCATATCCCAACGGCTTGCTGATCGGCCAGTGTTCCAGCAGGAAGGCGAGATTCAATTTCGGCTCGCTCAGGACGAGCAAATCGTGTGTCTTTGCGCATGGTACTAAAGGTAAGAAGCCACCGGGGCGACCGGTGGCAGGGAATTAAGCCTCGTATGCTTCCAGAATATCAGCGATAACGCCATTCCTAACGATGTCGGAACGATCAAACCGTACTCTCCCCACGCTGGGAATTCCTGCCAAGCGATGGTAGCAGTCCAAAAGACCATTGTCGGACTTAAATACCTCTAGGTCAATTTGGCGTGTGTCACCCGTAACGATTACCTTAGAATTTCCCCCAACACGGCTGATTACCGTCTTGACGTTTTCCGGAAGAGAGTTTTGGGCTTCGTCAAAGATGATTAAACACTCATTGAAGGATCTCCCACGCAAATCCTCTAGCATCAAAGGATCTACTACCTTCTTTTCCATGAGATAGTTAGCGGCTCCAGGAGTCTTCGTCATGACGATTAGGTTGTCGTGTACGGGACCGACGAGGGGAGCCATTTTTTCTTCCATTGTTCCAGGAAGAGCGCCTCGACCTCTTTGATAGGAGCAACCGACATCACTCCGTACGTAATAGATTTTCTCCAGATTGCCCTTAGCAACCTCAGTTAAACCCCACCAAAGGGCAACTAAAGTTTTGCCAACGCCGGAAGGCCCAATAGCAATCGTAACAGTATTCTTATTTAGGGAAGACCATAAATCTTCCTGATGGTCGGTTTTGGGGTAGAACGGCAGAACATCCATACCACGGGTGTAAGCATGTTCTAGCATGTGCGCTGCTTGAGCACGACGAGCTTTCCGTTTCTCTTTTGCGGTGAGCATGGGTAATAAATTGACAACTGTGGGTATTTGAAAGACATACACTTCGTGTCTAGTAAACTCTACATCACACTCACCTCCTTGAGTATTAAGAGATTGCATTGGAGGACTGCAACCAACAGGTACTTTTACCCGGATGCGTTTATAATGCCCACCAGGAATCTTTCTCTAGCAGCCACTCAATGTAGGCGCTGTTTATCTTTGCGGTTATACACTCGCCCGATTCGCCAACCAGATGGTTCTTCCCCAGGGAAGTACATGCCGCTCTCCTTGCCGTTTGTAAACCATTTTCGACCCTTGCAATGGTCGTTTGGGCGAGATTTAATCTTGGCTTGAACGTCAGGGTCTTGCATTCTTTCCTTTATTCTTTTAGATTTTAGTTCCTTTGTTTCAGGGCGATTTTGAGAGATTTTCTGAGACTCCCTTTGATTGTTCTTCCAAGACTCAGTTAGATTAGGGATTTTACCTGAAGCGCGTCTGGACTCAACTTTTTTGGTTTGGACTAGAGGATCTTTGCCTATGCGTTGCATCGCCTCTTTGTGTTTTTCTTTTACCACAGGATCATTAACTGCCAAAGTAATGTTTTTGGATTTCTTTTCCTTTACTTCGGGCCTGTTTTGAACTTCTCTCTGAATTCGAGAAGATCGTTGCTTAGCCTCCTCTGACGATTTGAGACCTGTAGAATCAAATTTTTCGGATGTTTGATAAACTTTGTTGGCAAATTGAGGATCTTCCACGACTCCGAATACTTTCTGATACTGAATTTCCAGCCAAACCGCACCCTCCGGAGTTTTAGAGTAACCCATAATAATTTTGCAAGAAGGGTTGAAGTCAGCATCCACGAAAGACCCTAGGTAAGAATCATAAGGGTCTTCCGAGGAATGCTTCCCTATGTAGTCCCTCCCTCCCGAAACTTCCTCAAACGAATTGTAAACTGTGTGAAACATTACTCTCCCATTCTTTCACAAAAATCATCAAAACCACCAGCACCACCGCAAGGGCGAGAGTAACGATCGTCCGGGATATTGTATTGTTTGGAACGTGATTTTGCTAAATACTTATCAGCTATTGGCGAAGTGACCAATACCTTGGTGCCGTGTTCTTGGAGCATGTACTCACTGTTAAACTCGGTCGGATTAATAGCCATGGTAATCTGTTGAAAGGACAACAGCAACTTTTTTACGGTGGTTACCAAATCACCGGTTATAAGTCTAAATCGTAGCCAAGATTTCTAGACCCAGAACGAATACCACGAGCAAAGTGTGACCTGGGGTCAGCATCTCCAGTTACAGGGTCATAGTCCGGATCGTTAATAGCATGGTCGGCAGGGAACATTCGTAAACGACCGCTAGAAAGGTTAGAGAAAACGTTTTTGTCGTTAAATCCTGGTCTCGTTAAATCCCCGAAAAATCTTTTATTCTGAATAATTGCATCTTGCAATCCTTGGTCAACTTTATCCATTTTCATGGAAAAATAAGTCAATGCCCAGGTAAATGCGTCCGTCCGGTCATCATGCTTCACGTAAGGAAAGGTGGTCAATTCTCTTATGAAGTCATCTATCCAATCTGCTTCTATGAACTTGACACGATTGAATTCCATCAATGGCGCCACTGCTTGCAGTCGAGTGGTTTTAGACTTAAGCGGTTTCATTTCCTCAATGGGGATTTTCGCCTCTTTCTTGAGCATTTGAATCAAAGACTGTCCCGAAGCCGCCCGCTCTATGCAAAGTACACGAGCCTCATAAAATCTGTATAAATGTTTAACTTTTGCAATCAAGTCTGGGAAATTAAGTCTGCCCGTAATCATGTCACGAACATATACAGTGCCGGGGAACCTGTGTGATATTGATGCGACGCAAATAGCAGTTTCATCTGCCATTTGTTTTTCAGAAAAGGCGCAATCAACTGCAAGCCATGTGAAATCAAAGCCTGGGCATTCCGATTCTCCGATTCGGGTAATCCAGCTATCTTTAACGATCTGCCCTTCGGCAGCAACAGGCATGCCTTGGTATAGAGCTGAGAACGCAAATGATCCCATCGTTTTCTTTTGGGCCTCGAGTACAGCAACTGTAAACGCTGGGTTAGACGGCCAATGGGACTCCCCTATGTTGCGTTCTAGCGGATCTGCCTCCGCTTGTTCGGCGGTTTCAATTAACCCGCAAATGTTCAACCAGCGCCAACCGAACGGGTTTTCATCCGGGTCATAAAGGCCATCTGCGCTCAATAAAACACCATGTAAATCCCTTTCATGGAATCTTGTGGCAATAACCACCTGGCAATAATGGTTTGTTCTACGCGTTGAACATTCTTCTGCCCACCATGTCTCAACTCCGTCTATAGCGGCTTTCGAATCGGAAGACTTCAACGGGTCGTCGATAAGAGTTGCCCCAACTCCCGGACTGTCAATGTTTGTGGTGCCGGCTGTAAAACCTGTAAGCACTCCTCCCACGGAGGTAGCGAGGATATAACCTCCGCCTAGCATATCGTATTTTGAATCTGGCGCAAATCCTTTCCAATCAGGAAAGATTTTCTTGAATTCGGGGTTTTTTAGCCAAGCGATTGTATCTTTGTGGAACTTTCCAGACAACGTTTGACCGTACGAAGCGATAATGTGTTGCGTCTGTTGGTCTCTACCTAGAAGCCATGCAATAAACATTGTCGATAACATCGACTTGCCGGATCGTGGAGGGCAAGAAACAATCAAACGTCTGTAACGTTTATTGGCTAGATCTTCAAACGCTGATGCAATGATTTCATGAAAGGCGACAACTTTAAGGTCACCTTTCTTCATGATGTCTGCGAACGCTAAAAAACACTCTCGGGCTGCTTTATATTTATATTCCTGGACAACAGACTTTGGAGCCTCCATCACTGTTAGTTCCTGCAGTCCCCGGATGTATTTCCTCCAGGAACTGCGTTCATCCAGTTGACTCGCTTTGGTGACGGTTGGTTGTTGCATTTAGTTTAAAAATTACTAATACGCTTGAGCAATTCTTCGACTTTCCCGTCGTATTCTTTTGCAAGAGATTCTTCGGAAGGAGATTGTTTTGTAGTCAAAACTACGATATCATCGGTAATTTCTCGATGAGCTTTCACGGCAGCAGAGAAAATTTGGACAAGATCGCGAGTTGAGCACTCAGACATTTGATCTTGCAACAAACCGATCGCTTCGTTGGCGACTTTGAGGGATTCAGCTGCAAGCATTTCTTTCTGCTTGACTACAGCATCTTTTTCTTTAGAATCAGCCATTAGGATAATCTCCGACGACATTTGCCACATCCCCCGGAGGGTGTGGGATTTCTTTTGTATTTGTGAATCTGCTGCAAGATTCGATTGGCAAGAGTTGTGTTACCATCGCGGACAGCCGCATGGTAGCTCTGCCAGAGTTGCTGAGCGGTAACCATTAGCAAAGTTGCGGAGGTTGATCGGAGCCATTCGAGCAAGGTAAGCACCCGAGCCTCCACAAAGAGGTGATCGAGGCTAACTCAAATGTCCCGTCCAGTAACCAACCTTTACCCTGCGGGGATTGACCCACAAAGTAGAACCGACCTTTTGGCGTTTGAATAAAGGTCTCAGGTTGGACCCCGATGAGGGCACCCCCGTCAAGATAGAGCTTGGGGGCATCCGGGTTCAGGGGATCAACATACAGGAACTGGTAACCGCCGAGAACAATGGCGAAGTCGCCAACATTCATGCTTTGGTACCAACTTGCGTCAAGCGACGCATTTGCTGAAATTGGTCCGCTCTTGGCGATTGTATCGGTCCAGAGATCAATGGCGTATCGTGCCAGCTTCTTACCAGTGTTGCAATAAAAAACTTCGCGAATTGGTTTTTTGGTGTTTGCGTCAAAGACAGTAACCACCAAACGACCGTCTTCAGTGTAGCTATTATTAGAAAGCATGTAAATGGGTTGGCCGAGAGGGTCTTCCATGAAGACGCAGTCGGGATCGCAAATGAATACCCAATCACCACTTTGTGTCAGCTCATTCGACCAGCGAACTCCGAGGCAAGCATCGTAATCCTCAGGAGGTTGCCCGTCGCAGTCGTATGCGGGAACGTAGATGCTGCCGGTGGCGTTATCAAGGATGCCACCCAACGGCATTCTGGATTCTACACCGAGTGCAGGGAAAATTTGACGGCAATTTCCTCTCTGGACGCAGGGGTCTAATGCGATGAATGGCAATGCTTCTTCGATGATTATTTGCCAAACTTGGGTGTAAGTGTATTGGCTCTGATCGGTGAGACCCGTAAAGTCCTCACTCACACAAACAAAAGGTTCGATTACTTGGACGTAAGCTCCCCCTGGTACCGACCCGTTAAGGGTAATAAATGCACCCGTTATCAACTGGGTGGCAAAATCGTGCCCTGAGGAAGTCAAATAATTTTGACACGAGTAGTTACACTCAAACCGCAAGATACGCTCAAATACAAGAGGTATTCTATTTTTTACTGTGTTGGTGGCACCGGTATAGCGAACAACAATATTGTTAGTTTGGGAGACCACACCTTCACGATCTATAACATCTGCGAGACGCAATACGTTTACGCCAATTGGGATCAGAGGGGAAGCAATCAGAGCATCCACCATAAACTGCTCGATACGAGTCAGGCTACTCAACTCCACGTTTAATCCTCCCTCGAACCCATTGGTAACTTTTACCCTGGCACACCCGGACAGCAAAAAGCCCCGCCGAAGCGGGGCCAGAGTTGAGGGGATCAAGCACCCACGGGCATAATCACCAGGTTGACCGAGGGGATTGCAGGGTAAGGGGCGGAGGCAGGTTCTCCCAACAGGATAGCATTAGCGTCCGCAGACCACCACCATGCCTCAATCTGGTCGCCAGCCGCAAGAGTGATAATCCAGGGAGTGGTGGCGAGCTGAGCCGCATTGTTACCTACGAGGGTCAGGTTAAAGGCGGAGTTGGGTACGTTGACGCCGTTCTTCTT
>Ga0078894_10003099_pt1 | contig 12590 bp, 11 predicted proteins | sample LauGreSu1BDMLBSD_2_FD_67506 | JGI IMG/M metagenome (GOLD analysis project Ga0078894, IMG submission 67506) | Freshwater lake microbial communities from Lake Michigan, USA - Su13.BD.MLB.SD (version 4) (version 4) | ecosystem: Environmental > Aquatic > Freshwater > Lake | place: Lake Michigan...
AAGCAGAAGCTGTGGCAGAAGCAGAAGCTGTGGCAGAAGCAGAAGCTGTGGCAGAAGCAGAAGCTGTGGCAGAGCCAGAAGCAGAGGCAGAAACTCAAGAAACTCAAGAAACTCAAGAAGCTCAAGAAGCTCAAGAAGCTCAAGAAGAAACTCAAGACGAAGAGGCAGCTCAAGAAGAGGTAGACGAAGAGGCAGAAGCTCAAGAAGAAGAAGCTCAAGAATCAGATGACGATCTTTCAGAACGATCGTATAACTCTGATGAATCTGACACTTCTCAATTACTTCAAGTTGAAGTCAAAGTCATCCGTGTAAAAAGGTATGTATGTTCGAAAAATCTAAAAACAAGTGTTTCTATTTTTCTCTTTGGAACTGCTGCATATTTTCTAGCAAATCTCAATGAGTTTCGTAGATTTTTTACACCAATGTAAAAAAGGTCCTAAGGACCAAAAGGGCCAAAAGGCAAAAGGGCCAAAGGGCCAAACTATAAAAAATGAAATAGCGAGGCTTATTTATAATAAGTCCCACTATGTCTGAATTTGTTCGGATTGTTTCGCAAGAGGAAGATGTCCCACAACCTCCCACAAACCCAGCTCTCGTAACACCCTATGAACCCGATCGCTTTCAAAAATTCGCCATTGAAGCCATTGAGCGCGGAGAAAATGTTCTCGTAACAGCAAAAACAGGTTCAGGAAAGACTTTCGTCGGCGAATATCAAATTGCAAAGTCTCTCCAACGCGGCGGTCGCATCTTTTACACAACACCCGTCAAATCCCTCAGTAATCAGAAATTCAATGATCTCAAAGTCCTTTTCCCAAACGCTTCCGTAGGTATTATGACCGGCGATATTAAATTTTGCCCCGATTCCCAAATCATCGTCATGACTACAGAAATTCTAAGAAATCTACTATTCAAACAAGGCACCGTGACAGAAACGGTTGGGACTACATCTCTTCTTAGCCTAACTCATTTGGATTCCGTCATCTTTGATGAAGTTCATTACATTAACGACGAAGACCGCGGACACGTATGGGAAGAATCTCTCATTCTTCTACCACCACATATAAAGCTCGTTTTACTCTCAGCAACTCTTTCATCTCCTTACGGATTTGCCAAATGGCTCGGTGAATCTAAGAAAGTTCGTATTTGGTTAATCAGCACTTTATGGCGTGCTGTACCTCTTGAACATTGTATCATGGATTCTGAATATGTGCCAAAGGTGATATTTGATAGTAAAGAGGAATTTCACGAGAATACATATCGCACCTTTCTAAATGAACGTTCTTCAACTCTACTCGCCCATGATAAATTCAAAGAGAAAGTGAAAGCGGCAAAAGCCTCAGGACACGAAGGCCCCGTTTCAGGGAAAGTGCGTCCCAAATCTTTCGAACACGATTTGAATCTTTGTCTCGGTAAATTACATGAACGAGGAAATCTTCCTGTCATTGTCTTTGTCTTTTCAAGAGCAGGATGTGAGAAACTTGCCAAAAAGATAGAGCATACTTTCTTAGATTCAAGTGATTCTGCCGCTGTATCACATATATGGGATTTTCATTTGAGTCGTTACAAGGATACACTTTCAAGCAGTCCTCAAGCACATGCTCTAAAAGAACTTGCCATGCGTGGAATTGCCTATCATCATAGTGGTCTTCTTCCATTCTTAAAGGAAATTCTGGAAATTCTCTTCTCACGAGGATTGTGTAAAGTTCTCTTTGCTACAGAAACATTTGCGGTTGGTATTAACATGCCAACAAAAACTGTTATCTTCACAGCCCTTTCCAAATTTACTGATGGGGGCGAACGACTTTTGAAATCTGCCGAATATATTCAAATGGCAGGTAGGGCTGGACGACGTGGAAAAGATGATAGAGGTCTAGCTCTATATCTACCACAAAGAGACCCAGTTGACTTTTTAGAAATGAAACAAATTATTTGTGGAAAAGTGTCATCCTTCAGTTCACGCATGTCATTTCGCTACGATTTCATAATCAAACTATTGAATTCTGCCGCTGCTCCTGCTTCTTCTGCTCCTGCTCCTGCTACCGCTGCCGCTGCTGCTGCCGCTACCCAAGGCAGCAAGAGAATAACCGAAAAAGAAATGATACAAAAGAGTTATTGGCACGCTTTACAACAGGAGTATTTGGATGGTTTGAAGAAAGAGTTGAGCTGTATCTCAACTTCCCTTTTGGAACATGCAATAACCCCTGAGGAATTACAGGAGTGTCAGGCGTTTTATACCATTCAACAGAAGATTTCTCAGAGCCAGAATGCGAAGAAGAAGGCCGCTCAGAGGGAATTAACGGCATGGAAAGACACGCATAAGGAAGCTGTGTGGGGTCCAATTCTTTCAACTTATGATAATTATATAGGGCATTATAAAAGAAAGGGTCTTGTTGAAGAAGAAATTTGTAAAATGACGGACGTACTCTGGCCACCTCATGACGCCATTTCTTGTAATATTCCATCCATTCACGCACGTCGTAACCTGATGGAGGAATACGGATACGTAGAACGTTCTCTTGACTCTCTTGACTCTTCTGACTCTCCTGACTCTCCTCATTCTCATTCTCATTCTCTAACATATTATGGTCGTCTTGCCTCAGAGGTAAATGAAGGTCATCCATTCTTGATGACACAGCTATTCATTGACCAGACAAATACTTTAGCTCCCCTCACATCAATGAATCTATTAATAAGTCTAGCACTCTTTCTTGGCGAAGGAAAGTCTGATGCCCCCTTGAATATTTCTACGCTGAATGTGTCAAAGGAAGTTAAGGATGTATTATATGATATTGATGATTATAGAACAGAGCTTATTGAATTGGAGGAGAAATATCGTATTCCATATGATCAGAAATTCTGGAATCTTAGTTCAGAGTGGATAGAGCCAATGGCATATTGGTTGCAAAATGATGTGCCTATTGCGAGTGTCGCCTTACAGTTTGAATTGTTTGAAGGAAACGTCCAAAAAGCTCTGATGAAATTAAATGGACTACTAGAAGAATTTCAAGCCATGGCGACTATTTCTGGAAATGTGGAATGGTTGGATAAATTAACGAACGCGAAACAACTGATTCTAAGAGACGTCATACTCTCTGAAAGTCTTTATTTACGCCTATAAAAAACGTTCAATAATTTTAGGATATGTAAATACAATGGCAAGAACAAAAACAATCATTAAAATATAAAGATTTACCATTTTTTGCGTAGAATTGCCAACGAGTTGTTTAAATCCAATATCTAATAAACCCCATAATGCCATCCACCAAAGTATCACCAAAAAAGAAACAAATAATAAAGAAATCTTATCCATACTATTCTTAGATTATACTAAACATAGGTCACACGGCTTCACACGACATTACAAAACTTCCAAGACATTCCAAGAAAATACCATCCTATCTTTCCAACACGGTGTTCGCATATCATGGTACCATTTGAGAGAAATCCATGTTTTTATATCTGGCAATCCCTCCACATTCTTTATTTTTATAACGCGCTTCCATGCCGGAACATACACTTTAAGCGCAGATATGACGATACCTACCACTGGTTTAAGAATATCATCCTTTAACACAGTCATAAAGAATATATCACGGCGAAACGCCTTTTCTTGTCGCTGCCTGCGATTCAAATGAGTCACTAAAGCATCTATGGAATAGGTAGGCAAAGACCCTTTCAGAATTCTTTGATTGACTATATCGCAATATCTGCGAATCGGTGAAGAAGCATATGCATATGCCTCACATCCAAGTCCATAATGTTGAATAGATTCGGTGGAATTTGCACTTATAAAATGTGCAGATTCATATGCCATGAATGTTAAGGAAGGGTCAATCGATGTCCATGCAACTAAGGTTTCCAGTTGCGGTGTTGTATGAGACCGAAGAATTCCACAACGAAGGTCTCGCAATCTTTCTCCAGCTTTTTTATTATATAATATCATCATCGTTTCCACCCATTTATGAGAATCATCGTTCGTTTCGCCAACACCTTGGTTGTGAAATGCTTGTAAGGCCTTCATTTCATCGCGAGTTTCCCTCATTGCTTCATCGTATGTGTAAGAGGCAGTTGTTTGAGTAATTGTTTCAATCCATTGGAAATCAATTGGTTCATATCCAGGCAACCAAAGAAATTGTAAGGAAAGTGTTAGTTTGTCTTCACCAGGTAATAAGGACGCTTTTGTTTCAATCTCAGATGGTAACATTGCGGCCAGGACAGTTCCTGAAGGAGAATAAAAGCTCGTTGCCTTTTCTTTTGCTATGCTATCAACATCAGACCCTTCGGTAACATATTCAGCAACATCAGCAATATTTATACTGATTCGCCAGCCTGATTCAGTTCGTAAGAATGTAAATGAATCATCAACATCTTTACAACCTGGTGGATCAATGTGAAATGTATATCCTTCAAGTTTCTCTCGTTTTGTGTTAAAGGTGTTTAGGATTGTTGGCGAATGTTTTCTCAAGTGTTTTTTGGAATCAAAAGCGTATGTCGCGAGTAAGATTGCTAATTCTGTTGAGGGCGATGGCTCCCCAAGTATTTGAATTAAATTCGCTTTTGGAGTTTTAAATGGGTCTTTACCTAGGCCTGGGCCTTGGCCAAGGCCTTCGCCAAGGCCAACGGAAACGACAGCTTCCACAATGGCGTGAACATTATTCAAACTTCTCTGGCTACATCCAACCGCATAAGGCCCTTGTTTTTTATCATAAGGAACAAAGCGATAGATAGGAACACCACGCGTTGTCATTCCATATCGCACTTTTGATCCTAATTCAAGAATTCCACCAATCCATGTATTTTCTTTCATTGTAGCGGGACTTTCTAATTCGCGAGTATGATTTTTCAATTTTTTCCAATCGTTTCTTCCAAGTCTGTAAATGCTTTTCGCAAAGAATCTAATTTTATAAATGCTGAATGGAGTCCCCAATATCGTTTGTAGATATAAAAAGAGTGGTTGAAAAAAGTATGAATAAGGTAAATCAAGAAAACTATAATAACTACTTCTTACACGCATTTAGAAGCGACTGGTTAATAAAACTACGAAAAACACGGAGAAGACCCTAAAAGGTTTATAAAAGTTAATCTCTCCGGATTTAACCGAAAAGTTAAAAAAAGTTGAGGGTTAAACTTTTATCGAACCCTATAGTATAGAATAAAATGGTGAATTATGGTTGTGAAACTTGTGGCAAGATATTCAAGCAGAAGGGACACTTAGATGTGCATATCAATCGTAAAAATCCCTGTAAAAAGGACAATACTATTGAAGAGATAGTTGCTAAAAAGGTTCAAGAGGCTCTGTCAAAAACGAATATAGTTGAAGCGGTAAAAAATGACGCAACAAACGACACTATGGCAAGTCAAACAACAATGGACTATACTTCTAAATCTCTTTCTGAACTGAAAACAATCTGTAGGGAACGCAAGATTAAGGGGTTCAGTGGTAAATCATCTGAAGACTTGATTAAGTTAATTCAATCTAAAGATGCAGTTCCTACAAATACGATTGTAGAAGTAAAACCTTCAACTGAACCTATTGTCCTGCGCCAAGATGTAATACTTGGTGATACTATTGCCATCATTCCTACACTTGCGTCAGATTCGGCACAAATTATTATCGCTGACCCTCCTTACAACATCGGCAAGGACTTTGGTAATGATAGTGATAAGCAACCGATGGACGAATACTTGATTTGGTGTGAGAAATGGATTAAGGAATGCCTTCGCGTGCTTAAACCAAATGGAACTATGTTTATCTATGGGTTTAGCGAAATCCTTGCTCTAATACTATCAAAAGTTCCATACAATATCAATCGTCGCTGGATTATCTGGCACTACACAAATAAGAATGTACCATCTCTAAACTTCTGGCAACGCTCACATGAAAGTATTATTGTCTTGTGGAAATCAGATAAGGTCTTCCATAGGGATGATATTAGAGAGGCATATACCGAAGGGTTTCTAAATGGTGCAGCAGGAAAGGAGCGTAAGGCAACAAAAGGCCGCTTCTCAAATGGCGAAAAGAAGACGACTTATACAGCCCATGCGAATGGAGCATTGCCAAGAGATGTAATTAAGGTTGCGGCACTTGCTGGTGGCGCAGGTATGAACGAAAGAGTAAATCACCCTACACAGAAACCTCTTACGTTATGTGATAAACTAATTCGTTCCTGTAAGCAACCTGCTACAGATGGATATGTTCTTGTGCCATTTGCTGGATCTGGAAGTGAATGTTTGGCGGCAAAAAAATTGGGTTTACCCTTTGTTGGTATTGAGCTGAATCCAGAGTATGTTAAACTAATTAATCAGAGGCTTAATCCACAAGTTACCGATAATCCTTTGCCTGAAGAAGAAGCTGCGCAGACTCATCAGGATTCTTGAGGTCAGCATCAGCAATCTCATTTTTTTTCATCTTATTAGAAATCACAACCACCCAAACAAGACCATTAGGTGCGGTAGCAACGTCTAGATAACAGGGAAACCCTGTTTTTGTTGCACTACCACCACCATATGCAAGGTCAATCTTATCTATTACCTCGGTTAAATAACGTGGCTGGCTTTCTGCTCCACGCGATGACTGCACAGAACATATATGCTTCCCAGGATACTTATCACCACCATTTGGCTCCTTTGTGAATAATGTCTTCCGTCTCGTATCGCTGATATAGGCAGCATACTTCTCATAGTTGTTAAATACACGATAACCAAATCCTAACGGGTCATGAGCTACACGTCCACGAGCGGCAGTACTCTTATCAAGAGCTGTTGGAATATCCCTACCTGCGTTATACAGAATACGAGGTAAGAATATTGCCATGTTCTCCTGTTTCTTAATTTTCTTCTCCATTCGTGAAGAAGTAATAATAAGAGGCGACTTGTGCGTTTCATATAATTCAAACCCCTTAATATTACCAGCAATACGGCATGCTAGCTGATATGCATCTGATGCATTAGACATATTGGGAATGATGGCGCCATCAAACATGAAGTGTTCTCCCTGAAATGTAATACCCTCCTTTATACAGTTCAATCCTGTTACAAAGAATGGACGTGTCTTCAAATTCGGATTTTCATGAAATAGCCGCATGAGAACGTCTTTTGGCTCTTCATTTTTCTTATTATACTCCATATACTCCTTGGCTGATTCGCCGAATATGTAAATGAGCTTAGTTTTGCCATTTAACTTCAGTCCGTTCCATCCACGCTCAATAAGATCTTCAGCAATAGCATCGTGAGTAATTGTCTTCGCATTACCAGGAACTAACCAGCATGCTCCAGGCTTATTAATGCGTTGCCATAAGTCCTTTACACCAAATACTTGGGTCATATACCCAGGAGCAGTTGTAGAAGAATCAGATGTATTTTCCTCATTTATTGATGTGGCGTCATCAATTAGAGGCTCTACGTTTTTCCATTCGCATTCGTGGAGGCTTCGATACACATCAGGATGTGTATTCTGGTAGGGAATACGGGGAATGGTGTACAATTTATCAATAGGATCCCATGTAGCTGTTACAAGAGTTATTGACTTAATCTTAGAATATGAGATTACTTCAAGATACTTCTTCCACAGTTTCAAGGACTTATGTGCTTCATCTATCCAAATATTAAGCTTCCCATTAAACTTCCCAGAATCCTGAAGCATTTTTAGAAGTTCTTTAACTCGCTTAAAGCGCACAGCATTAGCACAGCATACAACCATACTACACTTTCCAAGAATCATACGCATCCCAATGAATTCAACCTCTAACTTAGGCGGTAGTTCAGCACTGCTTGTCCATGAATCTGCACCATTTACAAGAATAAAACCTTCATCATCTATCATACTATTCGTTGAAGAGGTTTCGCTAGAAGAATCTGTATCTACAGGACCGAGATCAGAATCAAATCGCGTCGTAGTTTGCTGAACAAGAATCTTATTATTAGATGTAATAACGATATTAATATCATCGTCATTATTCATAGCCCTTGCCTCTTTCATAAGTTCTGAAATCTTATCTTCCATCTTTCTAGTCTTTCCAGACTGCCCAGGAAGCTGGATGCCCTTAACTTTTTGTGAAGCTTGAACGTTTCCCATACTTGTGTAATACTAAAAAATGTCATGTTTGACTAATCAATTTTTAGTATTTTATTGGCATACCATCAAATCTATATCCCCTAAATACAGTTCTCTCTATGAATCAGGGGCTTGAAGAGAAGAAGCAAACTGAAGAAGTTGCTCAGCAGTCTGAATCTCAACCAGCGAATCCTTAACATCAGAATAGTTAAACCACATTCCCTCTGAACTCTCACCTGTCTTATTCCCCTGATTTGTGATTTTTTTCTCAGAAATCAGGGAACTAAATGTCTTTCTGTCCATACCCCAAAACTTAACACTGGTATAATCAATTCCACATAGTAGAAGCATATTCCACTTATGCTTATCCTCCACGTGTTGCCATTTATAGTCATCTTCGCCCCAATGCCCTGACGACTTTTGTTCGATACAAATATCCTTTTTCTCTAACTTTATCAGATGGTCGTATCCAGTTTCTTCCTTCCCCTTGCTTCTCTTTTGTAGATTCTTGAACCGAAATCGTGCGTATTGCTCAAGAGTTGTTCCCATCTTTGGACCGCCACCAATAGCAATAAACTTCTTGATACCATCAGGTGCATTCTTCTTTTCATATCTCTGAAGTTGTGTTGGCTTCTCCTTTCCAGAAATAGACTTCCAGAAATTATCAATCTCAGATGTTTGCGAGATATCTGATGACATTTTGTTTTTTGGACTAACATAAATCCGTTTTGCCGTTTCAATTTTTAGTAGGTAAGTGCCGGTTTGAAATGTTCAGCGGTCTAATACGTCTAGCAGTGTATCTGATGGATTCTCAAAGAATGAGATATCATCCATCCCTAGCTTGGTTTTACTGTTTTCTGATGTAGCCCAGAGTGCCCACGATGATACGTTCCCATATTTTTCTTTTATAGCATGAAATAATTCGCCAGTAACTTTCGGCATTGTGAGACTGTGTAAAAAGGGTTGTTGTGTTCAATTTTAGACCGCTGGAAATTTCAAACCGGCATAATAGGCATTTTAATCTAATAGATTCTGATTTTCTTCAACTACTCCACTAATACTGTAATGAAGTTTCAACCCAGAATATATATCGTTTTTATATGTTCTATCAAATTGTCCTCTATTAAATATATTTACACCATATTTAATACGAAAAATTACTTGTTTTGTTGTGATTTCATGTATTAGACATTCATCAAGGGCATTTGATAGAGGTGTAATATAAAATGATACATGAGGGCTTATTTTATATTCGTGTTTAAAGTTAATAGGAATATCTATATAAAACTCTGTAGGAACATCTTTATACAGTTGTGGGTAGTTTATATAATTACGATTAGGACCATATGTTAAATTTACGGCGAATTCCCAAAGTTTAGAGTCTAAGCATTTTCGTATCTCATCTGTTAATACGAATGGTGTTCCACCCTTTTTCATACAATATGTTTCAAAATTTTCAGTATCTACTGGAATGTATTCTGTAGCAAAAGTCTTTCCTTGAAGTCCCAAGTACGCTCTAAGTTCTGGAGTAGGATTTTGTAGTGTATAATAATAAGTAGTTATATTATTTTGACGAGTCTCTGCGGCTACTAAAAATCTGAATGTATCTATTTCTTCTAGGGGATATTCGCCAAATTCTTGCATTCCTGTGCAATAGTGTATATCACCCTTTGATTGCGTAGAGCCTTGTATTTTTGTTTTAAATTGTTTCAATTCGGCAACATCATTTTCAAGTTTTGCAATAGTTTGCTTGAATCGTTCCATCTTATATTGATATATACGTTACATCTTTAAACTTAGCAGCAAGTGCCGGTTTGAAATATTCATTGGTCTATATTCCAGGGGATCCAGTCGCATACCGCCTAAAAAATTGAAATTTTTGGTGGGCTCCATGGAAAGTCCGCAAATGCCCTTTGATTATATTCGCACTGACTCTGGCGAGTATCAATGCCCCCACTGTCCTTTTACAAAGAAAAACCAAAGCACCGTCCACATGCATATTAAAGCAAAGCATTCTGGGACGTTCAAGCACAAGTGTAAGCATTGTCCATATGAATGCCCTGCTCGTCAAACTCTTGAGAATCACATCGCCGCGAAACATCCTGAGCATTTAGAGAGGCAGGTTCGTGAATATTCGTGTCCTCACGACGACTGTCAGTTTGAATGTTTGACAAAGGGTGGTCTTCGTAGTCATTATCTCTTGAAACATTTAAGCGAATACACGAATAAGTATTTTGGAAAGGGCGAAAAGCCCGAAGATGGTGTACAATGCACTCATTGCGGGTCACAATTTCAATCAAAGCCCTCGTTCATCTATCATCTCGTTGCATGCCTTCCACCAGAAATCACTTCTGACACAATTGTGAAAAAGGGGCTGTGTATCTAGACCAACGGGCATTTTAAATGCCCGTTTGCCGCCGACCGCTGGACATTTCAAACGGCCACTAAGCAAAGGCTGCCTTCGGCAAAATAGGCTTGAAACTTGTTTTGAAATGTCCAGCGGTCTAAGAAAAGCTGTTTACGTTGGAAGTTCTTTTTTTGTATCCGTCATTTCTTGGACGTCTAATACAATTCCATATACATGATATCCAAAGGCAGCAAAGGAAAATAACGCGAGTAATTCAAACGCCCATCGCGGTGTATCGTATCCTTTTGACCCAATATATATCATAAGAGGACCTACCGCGAACGCATGAAGTAAATTAATCCATAGGTTAGGACTCTGTGCTTTCCATTTTAATACCGCTTTATATCCATGATATACAAGAACTATAATACCTAGGCCTGTTAGAAGAGAAAATATCCACGGATTTAATTGCCCACGAACAAGAGCGACATATAAGAAAAAAGGAGCAATAATAAGAATATGAAATAAATGAATACCTAATTTCGTCGACATTCTTCTAATTTCTATTTAGTAAAGATATAAGTTCGTAGCATAGTATCTGTATGTTGTAAGGCACTTTCTATCCACGCCTGATTTACAGAATAGCTTTCCCCACATACGAAAATATTTGGATACGTTTTCGGCAAAGGATACATCATTCTACGACTTGCTTCATTAACATCATATAAGCCGGGCAACCAATATGAACATCCATGTTTCCAATAATACAATTTGAACAAATGTGGCTCAGGTATTTTACACTTGAATAATTTTTCAGATTCTTCCACAATACGCCGAGATACTACATCTTTTCCGTATTTCTTGTAGATTTTCATCCAAAACTCGGTGTCTTTGTTATCTGTGTAAGAGGTCATTACGATACCTTTCTCTGAAGAAATCGGTATAACATTGCGAATAGGAGAATCTGTTATTGTTCTTGGAATATCACGAAACCATGCAGGTGTTGGAAAGACACCGTAAATTCGCAATAAAGGTGTCATTGTTATTTTCTTTAAAACAGGGAAATTCTTAAAGGGCGATATTCCTTTTAATGCTTCGGATGGAATTGCCAGAATGACTTTGTGTGCATTCAGAGTATGTATTGCCTTTGTTTCTGTTGTTTGAAAATGTAGGGAAGTAAGAGTTGATTTCTTTTCCAAAGATACAAGACGATATCCTTTATATATTTGCAGTTTCCCGCGAAGTTCATCCATCATATGTGTTATAATAGAATCAATGCCTTCTTTTAATGTGTAAAAATGGCCTTCCATTCCTCCCAATTCATGGCGAAACGATTCTAAGGCGAGATCGGCACGTAAAGTAGTTATTTCAGAAGTATAGGCGAATCGTGAAATAACTCGTTTCACGACATCTCCTTCCAACAAATTTGTCAAGATTTCTTCCAATGTTTTTGTTTGGAGGGTGGTAGGACTTAGTTTTGATAGAATATGTATAATAAATGTTGCGACAATGGGCCACATATTTTTTGAGACTTCGTCTGCCTCTGCTGCCTCTGCTCCAGCAGAGGCAAAGGACTCTGCCTCTGGAGCCTCTGCCCCTGGCGCAGATCGCCATTGTGCGGTTGATTCTACAGGTATTGGGATTTTTGTGAGTTTATATCTCTTCACCAGATTCTCACAGAGTTTATGAGAACTGTGAATTCGTCCAGCACCTTTTTCAAATTGTATGGATGAATCGCGAAATGTTTCTATACGTCCTCCAAAATTCTCGTACATTTCACACAATACAATCGAGGCGTTTGGGAAACGCTCACGTATTTGTAGAGCACTATATAATCCAGCAATTCCTCCACCAACAATACAATAATCAAATTCCATCTAGTCTTCTCATATACTATAAAAAATGATTTTTAGACGTCTAAGAAAAGGGAAGTCCCGAAGTCCCATATGGAAGGCATCCATACATTTGATTTGAAGGTGTGCGAAGGTAAGAAGTATTGCATCGTTACCGATGCCATGATACAGAATGCGATTGATGCTATTAATTCTGCAGTAAAAGACTTTCCAGATGCCTGGGAATTTGTTCGGCGAGGAGAACTAATACGTGAAAATTCTAAAGTGTCTGATATTCATCCATTGGCAGAAATTATATTTAATAAAATGGCAGAGGATCATCATACGGGCTTCAGTG
>Ga0078894_10003101_pt1 | contig 12583 bp, 12 predicted proteins | sample LauGreSu1BDMLBSD_2_FD_67506 | JGI IMG/M metagenome (GOLD analysis project Ga0078894, IMG submission 67506) | Freshwater lake microbial communities from Lake Michigan, USA - Su13.BD.MLB.SD (version 4) (version 4) | ecosystem: Environmental > Aquatic > Freshwater > Lake | place: Lake Michigan...
GGCACTGTGCAGGGCCAAGCCAGCTTGGTGGCGCGATGGGTCGATTTCCCACACTTCCTTGATGCCGATGCCATAGCTTTGCGGGTCACGTCCCGCATCCAGGTGAAAGCGCGAGATGAGCTGTTTGCCCAGGTGACCCCGCGCGCCTTCGGCAAACACGGTGTACTTGGCGTGCAGTTCCATGCCCAACTGGAAGTTCTCGGTGGGTTCGCCATCTTTGCCCACGCCCATGTTGCCGGTAGCCACGCCTTTGACCGCGCCATGGTCATCGTAGAGCACTTCAGCCGCGGTGAAGCCCGGAAATATTTCCACGCCCAGGGATTCGGCCTGCTGTCCCAACCAGCGGGTGAACTCACTCAGGCTGATGATGTAGTTGCCTTCGTTGTGAAAGCACGGGGGCAGCAGCCAGTTGGGCGTGCGGGCGGCGCCTGTCTCGCTGAAGAACATGAAGGCGTCGTCGGTGACCGGTTGGTTCAGGGGGGCGCCCATGGCCTTCCAGTCAGGGAAGAGTTCGGTCAGCGCGATCGGGTCCATGATGGCTCCCGACAAAATGTGTGCGCCTGGCTCGGAGCCTTTTTCCAGCACCACCACCGACACCTCCTGGCCCTTCTCGGCAGCCAGTTGCTTCAAGCGAATGGCCGTGGAGAGACCGGCGGGACCGGCCCCCACCACCACCACGTCATAGTCCATGGATTCGCGGGGACCGAATTGCTCGAGGATTTGTTCTGGGCTCATAGTCGTGTGTCAGCTAAGAAGAAAGGCTCATCGGTGGGTCAGTTGTCCACCGCGCAAACATTCTATTCCCTGACTCTGTCGGCTGGCTGGATAATGGGCCACCGGAAATCGAACTGCAAGGAGTGCCACATGGCCTATCAACTGGATCTTTCGGGCCGCGTGGCCCTGGTGACCGGCGCCTCCAGCGGGCTGGGCGCGCAGTTCGCCCGCACCCTGGCCAAGGCCGGGGCTGCCGTGGTGTTGGCCAGCCGGCGGGTGGAGCGACTCAAGGAATTGCGCGCCCATATCGAGGCCGAGGGAGGCAATGCGCATGTGGTGGCTTTGGATGTGACCGCGATGGACAGCATCCGTGCGGCGGTGGCGCACGCGGAAACCGAGGTCGGTCCGATTGACATCCTCATCAACAATTCGGGTGTCAGCAACACCCAGCGCCTGCAAGAGGTGGAGGAGGACGATTTCGACTTCATTTTCGACACCAATGTGCGAGGTGCGTTTTTTGTGGCGCAAGAGGTGGGCAAGCGCATGATGGCCCGGGCCAGGGGCGCAGCGCCTGGTACCTACACGGGCGGGCGCATCATCAACATCGCCAGCATGGCGGGCCTGAAAGTGTTGCCGCAAATCGGTGTGTATTGCATGAGCAAGGCAGCGGTCGTTCACATGACCAAGGCCATGGCCCTGGAGTGGGGTCGCTTTGGCATCAACGTGAATGCCATCTGTCCGGGCTATATCGACACCGAAATCAACCACCACCACTGGCAAACCGAGCAAGGACAAAAACTGGTGCAGATGCTGCCGCGCAAGCGCATTGGCCATCCCCAGGACCTGGACGCCGTGCTGGTCATGCTGGCCAGCCCCGAGAGCGGTTTCATCAACGGGGCGATCATTGCCGCCGATGATGGGTTTGCGCTGTAAGTCTCGGGCAGTTTCTGCGTGACCCGGCCCAACCAAGCTGGCGCGGCCCTCGTGGCCTTGGCGACGGGTTCAGTTGCCGTCGCCGCCTGCCACGCTGCTCAGTCCTTTTTCTTCGGTACCCGGCCCATCAGGTAGAACTCGGGATTGGGCATCATGCCGGTCACGTTGGCCATGCGATTGGACAAGCCGAAGAACGCCGTGATGGCCGTGATGTCCCAAATGTCCTCGTCGCTGAAGCCGTGCGCATGCAGGGCTTTGAAGTCGGCGTCTTCCACCTCGTCACTGTGCTGGCAGACCTTCAGGGCAAAGTCGAGCATGGCCCGTTGACGCGGGCTGATGTCCGCCTTGCGGTGGTTAATGGCCACCTGGTCAGCCACCAACGGCTTTTTCTCGTAAATGCGCAAAATGGCACCGTGGGCCACCACGCAGTACAGGCAATGGTTGGCCGCGCTGGTGGCGGTGACGATCATCTCGCGGTCACCCTTGGTCAGGCTGCCCTCCTCTTTGAGCATCAGCGCGTCGTGGTAAGCGAAGAAGGCGCGCCATTCGGCCGGGCGACGCGCCAGAGCCAGAAACACGTTGGGGACAAAGCCCGCTTTCTCCTGCACCTCCAGCACCTTGGTGCGGATGTCGTCGGGCAGGTCGTGGATCTCCGGGGCGGGGTAACGGCTCATGGGGGCTCCTGGCGAGGGCGGGTCAATTCAGGCGGGGCACTGGGCTGCGCCATGGCCGTGCCAGAGCGCTTGGCATGGATTATGGCGCGGTCACCCGCACGACGGGACCTCTTGGGGGGCAGGGTCAGCGCACGGAGTCAGGCCCCGCGACCAGCGCTTAAAATCGCCATTGGATCGAAGGTATCTGACTGGAGCTCAACTTGAACAAGATTTTTCCCTCCGCTGCCGAGGCACTCAAGGACATCGTGGCCGATGGCCAATTGATGGCCGTGGGCGGGTTCGGCCTGTGCGGTATTCCCGAAGCCCTGATCGCCGCGTTGCGTGACACGGGCGTCAAGAACCTGACCTTGATTTCCAACAACGCGGGTGTCGATGACTTCGGTCTCGGCCTGCTGTTGCAAACCCGTCAGGTCAAGAAAATGATCTCCTCCTATGTGGGCGAGAACAAAGAGTTCGAGCGTCAGTACCTGGCCGGCGAACTCGAGCTCGATTTCACCCCCCAGGGCACGCTGGCCGAGAAGCTGCGTGCGGGCGGCGCTGGTATTCCCGCCTTCTTCACCAAAACCGGTGTGGGCACGATCGTGGCCGATGGCAAAGAGCTGCGCGACTTCGACGGCGAAACCTATGTTATGGAACGCTCCCTGGTGCCCGATGTGTCGCTGGTCAAGGCTGACGTGGCAGACCGCTCCGGCAACCTGCGCTTCAATCTCACCGCGCGCAACTTCAACCCCGCTGCTGCCATGGCTGGCAAGATCTGTGTGGTGGAGGTCGAGCGCATCGTCGCCACCGGCGAGTTGGCCCCGGATGACATCCACCTGCCGGGCATTTATGTGCACCGCATCGTGCATAACCCGACGCCTGAAAAGCGCATTGAAAAACTCACCACCCGCGACCGCAAAGTCTGAATGTCATTTGAGGGCGCGCACCACGCGGCCTCGTCAACAAGGAATTTCATCATGCCCTGGACCCAAGATCAGATGGCTGCCCGTGCAGCCCAGGAATTGCAGGACGGTTTTTATGTGAACCTCGGCATCGGCATCCCCACGCTGGTGGCCAACCATGTCCCCGACCACATCGAGGTGTGGTTGCAAAGCGAGAACGGTATGCTGGGCATTGGCCCCTTCCCGTACGAGGACGAGGTCGACGCCGATCTCATCAACGCCGGCAAGCAGACCGTCACCACCATCAAGGGCTCGTCGATTTTCGGCAGCCATGACAGCTTCGCCATGATCCGTGGCGGCAAGATCAACTTGTCTATCCTGGGCGCGATGCAGGTAAGCGCCAAGGGCGATCTGGCTAACTGGATGATCCCCGGCAAGATGGTCAAGGGCATGGGCGGCGCCATGGACCTGGTGGCGGGGGTGAAGCGCGTGATCGTGCTGATGGAACATGTGGCGCGCAAAAAGGACGGCACCGAGGACCTCAAGATCCTGCCCGAGTGCAACCTGCCGCTCACAGGCGTGGGCGTGGTGGATCGCGTCATCACCGACCTGGCCGTGATGGACGTGACGCCCGAGGGTCTGAAGATCATCGAATTGGCGCCCGGTGTGACCCGCGAGTTTGTGCAGAGCAAGACCGGTGTGACGCTGATCTGAGCGTCGTGCTAGCGGATGAACAAGGCCAACTCCGGTGGGCCTTTTGGGTGGGGCCCCAGCCTCATTTGACGCGCCAGAGCCAGACTGATGTGACCATCAGGATCAGCGTGGCCAATCCGCTGGCCCATTGCAAGGCTGCGGCCTGGGTCAGGTCTTGGGTCGCCATCAACCGCACCAGCAAGGGCCCCGCAATCTGACCGGCGGCGAAAGCCCCTGTCATGCGCGCCAGCAAGGGTGTGGGGTTGGCCGGCATGCGCTCACGCGCCAGTTGCAGGCCGGCCATGGTGGCCACCATGAAGGTGCCGCCAACCAGCATCGCCGACAGCGTCAGGGCCCACAAACTCTGCTGCAACAAGGGAATGAGTGTGCCCATCGCCATGACAGCCTGGGCCAGCGCCCAGACTTGTCTACGCGGCCAATGCGCCAGTCCGCGCGCGGCAAGTGCCACCGACAGGGCGGCGGCTAGCCCAAACAGTGGCCACGTCAGGCCAAAGATCAACGGGTCATCGACCAGTTGGCGCGCCATGGTGGGCAAAAAGGTTGCCGGCACAATGTACCCGTACCCGAATGCGCCGTAACACAGGATGAGTCCGCGAGAGTGGCCTCTGTTGGAGGGCGTGTGGAGCACGCTGGCGTTGGCTGCGTGGCCGGGTGTCACCTGCGATGAGGAGGGCAAGGCCCATCGAACATACGCCGAGCCCATCGCGGCCAAGAGTGCCAACTCGATCCAAAGCACCCACGCCAGTTGATGCCCCCCCAGCCAAGTCAGGGTGCCGGTCAAGGCAATGCCTGTTCCGACGCCGGTGTAGATCCAACCGCTCTTTGCCGCGGCCTGGAGGCGCGTCAGTTCGGGTAGGCACCAACTGCTGGCACACACCAGCACCCAGGCACTGCAGATCCCGGACACCCCGCGCAGCCAACCGCCAGACCAGGCCGGCGAGTGATCGACCCCAGCCATTCCAAGCGTCGAGACGGCCACGCCCATCAACCCGAGTTGCAAACCTCTTTGCGGGTTGGCGGCAAACCAGGGAGCGCTCAGTGCGCCGACCAGATACCCGACATAGTTGGCCGCTGCCCACTCGGCTCCCGTGGCAACATCGAGCGTGGCGTCGCGCATCATCAGTGGCATCAGCGGCGTGAAAGCAAAGCGCCCCACCCCCATGGCAACGGCCAGTGCCACCAGTCCAATCAGGATGATGCGTCGATGCGAGGGCGCTGCGGGCGTGTTCATGCCGATGGCAGCAAGAAAAAAACCCGAACCCTTGAGCAGGGCCGGGTTGTGGAGGTCTCATGTGGCGAGATCAGCATTGAATCTGGAGCGGTGAAGGGAGTACAAAAATCGGTTTATTGACTTGATTCGTATATGTTTTTTTTTGCAGGCATTCAAAGGTACTGCAAAAAGTACCGTTATTCAGGTGCCCTTACCAGCCATGCATGTAGCTAAGCTGAACAGGCGGCCCATGTTTAAAAGTGCCCATTCACTCTTGCGTAAAGTTCTGTCAGGATTGTGTCGCGTGGTGATCATGCAAGTGAGTGTACTAATATAGTTTGAAATATTTTGACGAAGTGACATTGTTCAAAACTATCCTAAAGTTGGCAAGCCCCGGGTTGATTAACAGCTACTTTTATTTTTGAAAATTTATCAGGGTTGCCCCATGTCCAAATTCGCTGTGAAAGCGCTGATGTTGATGGCCGTTATCTTGGCGGGCTGCTCCACGATCCTGTCCGGTAAGTTTCAGAACATACACATAGCAACAGAGTGCAATGGATCACCGGTAGCAATGACCTGTAATTTGTCGAATGAAAACGGCTCGTGGAGTGTCAACACACCAGGTGGAACGGTCATTCAAAAGGGTTACGGTTCATTGACCATCAATTGCTCCAATGGCTATGTTACGTCTGTTGATTCGTCGGTCAAAGCTCTAGCATTCGGAAATATTCTTTCGTTGGGCGCGGGAGGAGCGATAGTTGACGTCTACACGGGTGCTGGTTTTGACTATCACTGAAAAAGTGAAAGTCACAATTCCAGCTTGCTACAGTCAGGCACCCCAGGTTAATCGCTGGTGGCGATAAGTTTTTGAATCCGATATCCAATCGTCAATTAATTTGCTGATGGCTTCGCCGAATTGAGCATAAAAGTTCGAACTAGCGTCAACAACAAACCCTTTTGCGGCAACACGCTTGTGGCCGGTCTCAACGAAAGTTGCGTCAAGTACCGAGTGCAGGTTCCAGGCAGTCATGAAAAACTGAACTAGCTCGGACAAGGCCATGGGCGTCCGGGTCAGATTTGATATGGGGTCATCTAGCGTCATGCCCTGATACTCATCTACTATCCGGTAGCTGATGCCTTCTGCCACCCGCTTGACGTAAACGCAGGTGACATCTTGCATAGTAGAGGCGATAGCAATGCGGGCAATCTCAACTTCGCCATCCTCGCAGTCTGGCAAGTATTCACCTCCCATCCGTGCTGGATGTGTATTGGCCAAGCGGCGTTGCTCTTCAGTTAGCGAGTGTTGCGTGAGCGAGGGATCGAATGCCAGGTCATCGCCATTGTTGACCAGCATCTCGAAAATAGACTTGCGTTCAACACCTTTGATGTTCGATGATAGTCGTATACCCCGGTCGTATGCCCAGAAATAGTCGACGGGCTGATAGCTGCCGTCAATGCGTTTTTGCACTTCATGCTCCTGTTTAGCCACTTCGACAAATGTCTGGGCGTGGCAATTCGGGATAAATCCGCCCCTGTTTAAATGTGTCTAGCCGAAATTTTCAAACTGACTGCGTTGGTGTTTCATCTTGCGGCAGCTGGACTTGAGTACCAATTCGGACTGGCTCCGTAGGGGCGGTACGTAATGCTTGAGCAACTCGCCCCGAGATGGCGCCATTGAAGCCAGCCCAGAATTGGGCGGCCTGAAAGTGTTCGAACTTGCCCTTCGGCACGAACATCCTAGCTCCGCTGTGGAATTCCTTCCATGGCATTTGAACCTCCGTTATCAGGTCGAAACTGATTCGCACTTGGTTGCAATGGATTAACGAGGGTAAAACGGATTCGGTTTACAGGGGCACACAAAATTTTGTTGACGGCTTGTGCCTGAAATTGTGACTGGCTGGTGTTTCCCAGCTTACGTCACTTGAGTTGCCTATAACCCCATGACGCGCGCCCGCGCACGCGCGTAATGCTTGCGAAATACCTGATGGATCAAGCGGTCCTAGACGGACTTCAACAAATGTACTGAACCGAACTCAGAAGTCAGCGATAGTTTCATTAGGATGGCCTAGGTCTGCTTACCCATCTTCCCTCGTGTCACACATGCAATCCATACCGAGATTGTCCTATCGCTCACAGCGAGGTGTTGTGAGCTTGATGTTTGCGCTATTGCTGCCACTTTTGCTAGGGTTTGGTGCATTCGCTATTGATTACCCCTACCTATTGGTGACACGCACCCAGATGCAAACTGCTGCGGACGCTGCGGCTATGGCCGGGGGTCGTTACCTGGGTGAGGGAGGGACGCCTAACTGGGTAACGGCAGCGACAAAGGCGCAATCGATGCTGGCCAGCAATAAGGTGGATGGCAAGGTCATCACCCAAGCCACAATCCAGACCGGATATTGGGATACCTCAGGCAATCAAATGGGTCTTCAGCTACTGCCCATGACGCCAGCGAAGACCGATGTTCCCGCGATTCGCGTTTCGATCTCCCGCTCATCTGGCCAAAACAGTGGCGAGATCAAGACCATGTTCGCCAATTTTTTTGGTATTTCCAGTCTGCCAGTTTCAGTCAGTGCAGTGGCTGCACGCGCCGGGCCATCCACCATCGGGGCGAATGTCCTGTTTCCACTAGCTATGCCGCAGTGCATGTATGACACCTATTGGAACGCTTCAAGTACTCCGCCTGGCCCCAAGATCGATCCCAGTACCAAAAAAGCATATGTTTTCCAGTTTGGGTCGGCCACCTACGCAGGCTGCAACATCAGTGGCAATAAATTTCCAGCCGGAGCCTGGGCCGCGGCCACAAGTGCGGATAACAGTTCGAGTGCACTTCAAAATCTGGTGACTAGCCGCATTGGGAAGTCCATGTCCATTGGCGACAGGCTATTCATCACCTCGGGAAATTTCGGCAACCCGCTGTACACCGCTGTTAAAAATTGCAGTGCTGCTGCGGCCGTGTCCAGCCAGACCTGCCGCTATGTGTCTGTTGCCATTTTTGCCAACAACTCAACTACAGGCTACAACCCGATTACCGGCTTTGCATGCATTGAAATATTGAGTGCGGTAGGCGGTTCATCAAAGTACGTGCAAGCCAGTATGAGTACCAATTGCCCGACAATCCCGTCATCAGGTATTGGCCCCAGTTACGGGGTGGCAACTCCGCCAAAACTGTTTTTCTAATCCGCGTTGGCTCAAGGCTGCCGTGTCGGCTCATGACAGAGCGAGTCGGTAAAGAGAAGCCAGGTCATATCGATCGGTCAAACCGCGAAGGTTTCCAACTCTTCGTAACACTCGCAGGCGCACTCTAAAAGCGCAGTGCGGTCAAGGATGCCAACGCTGCCGCGTTCAAGCAAGACGACACGGTTGCGTTCGAGTTCCTTCAGGATGAGGCTCACGGATTCACGTCGAACGCCAACACCATCTGCAAGCTCTTGGTGAGTTAAATGGATATCACTTGTATTGGTAATGTCCATCAGATCAAGCAGGTATCGGGCAACCCGTTGTTCAGTCGAATGATGTCGGGCGCAGGCAATATTTTTGGACATCTGCATCAGTCGTTGCTTGGATAGATCCAATAGCTGGAACAGCGTTGAAGCCTCAGTTCGAACCGTTGATACAAAGTCTTGAACACCCATGCGGTACGCTAACCCGGATACACGAACGATCGCTCGGTCGTAGCCGACGCCGGTGCAACACAATCCCGCAACAGTCATGCTACGGTTGCCAACGAGAGAGACGTCGCTCACAAACCCGTCCGACATTTCTGATTGCAAAGCAAGCACTGCATTGACAGGAAAGTACACTCCCTGCTGAGTTGAACCCTTTTCGTAAAGGACATCGCTTTTGTTCAATGACACAAGCTGCAGTTTAGTCAACAGGCGCTCATAAACTTACTCGTTGAGCTGCTGGAGGATCAAATTGGCCTGAGGGTTCACAGTACTTACCGTTCAAAAAATTGCTGGATTCTACGCTTTTCGGTTTTGCATCCTAGTGACGTTCGACTGACCATCCCCTGACCTGATGTTTAAATTACTTTTTTCATATGTCTGTGCGATACCACACACAGCCTGACTCAAATCCCGTGGCTTGGGCGTGGGTTCATAACTTGCGCGGGTGCAAAGCTAGGCACTTGATGCCGCCCCAGCTTAATTTCCTCGGTGGCCGAGGACCCGGACCCGCAGAAGCTCACTGCCTGGCGCTAAAACGGCTTTCCACAGCTTTTTATAGGCTTTACCTACTTGCGGCTATCAAGCCATGCAAAAAAGCCATCTAGGGCTTTTTTAAGCTGTCCAGAAGCCATTCTTTGGCGGGCGGCCTCAGCAACAGCGCGACGACCCGCAAAAGTCCTCGGGCCAGTACTTAGTCCCCCATGATTCCTGCACCGTCCATTTGCCAGCGCAGTTGCTTGACAGGGTTGACCTGTAGTTCTGGCATGTGCGCCGCATCGGTGCATTTGCTGCATTTAGCCCCCTCGAAATTACTTTAGCAATAGCTACCCAATCAAGGACACCTGTTCCTTGACCAGCGGCCTACCCTGCTGACCCTTAAGGCCCCGCGGGGTTCAGTGCTTTGGACACTTGGCTGCAAAGGTGAGGCTGTGTTGCCAGCCTTCAAATCCGTGGTGCGCAATGTAAGCCAGCCACCCTGAAGCGTAGTACCGTTGGATGTCAATTTGCTGCCCTAAACCAACAGTCGTCTTACCTATTTCCAGCAACATGGCCTCGAAACCTTCGTTCGACTGACCTGCTGGCTTCTCAAGCACCCAGTGCATGTGGGGGTGAGATCCGTATGCCCCTTCTCCGAAAAACGCAGCAGATGCGATTCGGTACCCCCGCTTGGTTCCTCGTTTTTTGTACCAACGACGATTGACTCTGCTCAGGAAAAGTCTGCAACGACGAAGAGCCTCTTGTAATGTCGGGGGGTGGCCCGTAGCAGTTGGAGCCATGGTCAGCGTAAGGGCATGTGACCAGTTGGCAAGATTGCCTAGCCACTCGATATGTCTTTGCTCTCTGAATCTTGTGATTGAAGCAATTGAACGCCCTCTGTCAACTGAACTCAGCAATCTTTGGTTCATTTTTTCTAGGTTGGGCACTGGTTGTGGCAACTGTCTTGACTAGATTTTGAATTGAATTCCTGTGTTCATCGTTGCGATTCAAGCCAGTTTTGTACATCGGTATTTCGCCAAGCGCAAATAGTTGGGCTTAGTTTGATAGGGGCGGGGAACTCGCCATTTTTGACTTTGCGTTCAAGCGTTGAGCTTGAAAATGGAACTACGAATCGAAGAAGTTCCTTTTTCCGTAGCAAAACTTTTTGCAGGATATGGTTTGCCGTGGGTTCAAAATTGGTCATGGTTGCGCCTGGGGTCATGTAATCACTATGACGTGACTGTAATGACCTGCGACGGCTAAGGTAACCACACGATACATCTGATTTCGTAGGGTGGACGGCAATGCAATTTGCTGCTAAGGGAGGGCGCCAAAAGAATCGGCGTAAGGGTTCTTGAAGTGCTTGTATTTCGGTGTATCCCACCATCGGCGGACTTTCGCCTCAGTAATCACTGGGTCATCGATTCGATACCCCATGATGCTGTTAGCAAGGTATAGGTTCCTACGGATTGCCGCAGTGATTGTGATAGTCGTTCCTTCGCGCTTTGCAATAGCCAAGTCAGTCGCTACTGATCGAATGACGACCCCAATTTTCTCGACTTTTTGGTCTGCAAGCATGCTTTTCCCCCTTTCCCGTTGCTGACCAAAAATCAAATTGGGATCTTCTCCATTGCCAATGGCTTTGAAAATCTTGGCAATAAATAATCTCTGCTCATCAGAAAGTGGCGGCCCATTTTCAAGTTGAGTGCCTAAAAAAAGGCACATGTCACGAATTTGTTTTGGCGTAGTCAATGAGCTAATCATGCGGCACTTCGGATGGGAATGATTGAGGCCCCAGAGCGAAGTTCATCGAGATAATTGGCCCAAGTTTGAAAAACCGCTTTTCTGTCCTGCAAGTACTCAGCGCGGTCATATGCAGATCCCAATGGGCCTGATTTTCCGTGTCCCAATGCTGCTTCAATAATCGACGGATCTATTCCAGGAATTCTCTCTTCAATGACCGTCCTGGCTGTGGCTCTGAAACCGTGTGCGACATGCTCATCGCTGCCGAAATCCAATCTTCGTAATGCGGCGTTGATGGTTCCATCCGACATTGGGCGTGAATGGGTTCTGACACTTGGAAAAACGTACTTGCTGTTACCAGTTAAATCATGGATTTGCTGCAGAATTTTGACTGCTTGATCGGCCAAAGGAACTATGTGCGGTTTGCCATTTTGTTTTCTTTCTTTCACGCCCTTCATTGATGCGCTGGGAATGCATAACGTCGCACTTTTCAGGTCAACCCATGACCATTCCATTGCCCGTATGTTTCCAGGGCGTTGGAAGAGGAGGGGGGAAAGCTGGAGGGCTGCGGTTGTGGTTGGTTGCCCGGTATAGCCGTCTATGGCTCTTGGCAACTCGCCAATACGACTGGGTTCAACAATAGCCGGAAAGTGTTTGGGCGTGTGGGGCCTTAGTGCCCCCTTCAGGTTGGGTATCGGATTATGTTCAAGATGACCAACTTGGACAGCGAATCGAAAAACCTGTCCGACCATTTGTTGAACATCGTGCGCTGTGCTTTGAATCCCTTTTTGCTCTATTTTTCGCAAGGCGCTCAATACAGTTTTCGCTCGAATCGCATCTATGGGCATGTTGCCAATCTCTGGAAAAACATACAGCTCGTTCATGCGAAGCCATTTGACTGCGTGACCCTCACTCCAGCCTGAGCGCTTGATTTTGTGAAATTCTTTGGCAACGAACTCATATGTAGTGGATGCTGCCGTTTTAGCTTGTTGGGCCGAATGCCTCTTTTCGAGGTTTGGGTCTATGCCCTTTGCGACTTGGATACGTATCTTGCTGCGGATTTCCCTTGCCTCAGCCAGGGTGATTTTGGGGAAAACGCCTGCAGCGTAGGTATTGCGTTTTCCATGCAGGCTGTAGTCAATCCTCCAGTACTTGCCCGCAGGCTTGACAAGCAGATATAGACCATCGCCATCAGAGTGCTTTACTCCGGAGGGACTGCCGTTGTGCTTTGCGTTTGAGCAAAATGTTGATGACAGCGGTGCGACCTTACGAGCCATTTTTCACCCCATGCGGTATCTTGCGGTACCTTGTGGCATGATTGCGCCAATTTCGGAAAAGTGCCGCATCAGATACCGTAATTAATGCGGTATGGAATGATAAAGTCTGAATGGCTGTGACGCAATAAAAAGGCCGGATCTCCTCTGGGAAGTCCGGCCTGTGGCCATGCCTGATGGCCCATGACGATCGAATCTGGAGCGGGTGAAGGGAATCGAACCCTCGTCTAAAGCTTGGGAAGCTGCCGTTCTACCATTGAACTACACCCGCGATGTGTCGGCATTCTAACCAGAT